>Ga0208183_1000992_pt1 | contig 10661 bp, 15 predicted proteins | sample MalvirDeepMed_51_FD_184251 | JGI IMG/M metagenome (GOLD analysis project Ga0208183, IMG submission 184251) | Marine viral communities from the Global Malaspina Expedition - Malaspina viral metaG DeepMed_51 (SPAdes) (version 2) | ecosystem: Environmental > Aquatic > Marine > Oceanic | place... | reverse complement strand
TGGCAAAGCTCACGCCACAAGAGCAGGTGAAGTGGGGCAAGAAGGTCGCTGCTGAACAGTGGTCATGCCGACAACTGAAACAGGCGCTCCGCGCCGAGGATGCGAATGCGGTGCAGATGCAGCCCTGCGTGCTGGTGCGCTGTAAGAACGCCAACCAAGTCCATGACGTTGAGGCATGGGCGCACAAGCAAGGCTTGGACTACGACCTGTGCGACCGCGCAATCAAAGGCAAGCCACTCATTGAGGTACTCGCGGAATGATCGGCTTCCCGAAACCGAAATCACGCAAGTCTGAACGTCGCAAGGTCAAACGCGATGAGCGGTTATGGATTTCGCAAGTGCGAGAGGATGTGGTTGAGCGCGATGGTCATGGTTGTCGAGCCTGTCGCGCTCATCCAGTCACCGCTTCGACTTCAGGCTATATGCACATGCACGAAATCATCTTTCGGTCTGCCACCTTGGGGTTGCCTATCGAGGAGCGGGTTAACACACGCCTCTCGGTGTTGCTCTGCGATAGCTGCCACCGGGATGTTCATGCGTATCGTTTAAAGATTGACATGGAAGATGAGGAACGAGGTGCTGATGGTGTCCTTACGTTTCACCGAACGTCTACGTCTTAAGCAGCGATGGCGACAGGCATGGTCGGGTTTCAAAACGCTTGGCCTCTACCGAATGATTCAGGAATGGCTCTGGTGGCGTCGGCTCTCACCAGCGCAACGCTATCTCTATGAGGCACGCATGAGCGATGACTGGATTATCAGGAATCAAAGGCAATGAATATTCTCTTGACTGGTGCAACTGGCACCTTCGGTCAGGCGTTTCTTGACTACGCCCTGACGCACGACAAGTGTTCCCGGCTGGCTGCGTTTGCCAGATCGGAATCTCGACTCGCGTTGCTGACCGAGCAATACAAAGACTTCGATGCCTATCGTCCATTCCTTGGGGATGTGCGTGACGAGGAACGCTTGCGCGATGCCTGTCGAGGGATGGATGTTGTGGTTCATGCTGCTGCATTGAAGCGTGTGGATGACGGAGCCTACAACCCACTGGAGATGCATAAGACGAATGTGCAGGGCAGTATCAATGTGGCGAATGCTGCGCGGAGTAGTCATGTCGATAAGGTCTTACTGCTGTCCTCAGACAAAGCTGTCGCAGCGATCAACACCTACGGGGGCAGTAAGTATCAGGCCGAGAATTGTCTGCGAGAACTCAACAGCCACTCGGCTCCACAGGGCACGATCATGTCAGCGGTGCGGTATGGGAACGTACTGGCTTCAACGGGCAGCGTGCTGACGATCTGGTCACGCCAGCAGAAACGCGATGAGCCGTTGACGATGACCGATAGCTCAATGACGCGGTTCTGGATGACTCCAACTCAAGCCGTGGAGCATGTGTTCCGGTCGCTGCGGTTGATGCGTGGCGGCGAAGTGTTTATTCCCTCGCTGCGTAGCTCCACATTGGAAACCTTGGCACGAGCGTATGCACCACAGGCTGACCTGATCGAAACCGGCAAGCGTCCCGGCGGTGAGAAACCGCATGAAGTGTTGATCAACGAGGACGAGCAGGAACGCGCTCTTGCACAGGATGGCGTGGTGGTCATTCCCCCAGCAATCTCGCCGTGGACAACGCACCGCTGGAAGGATGATGGGTCAGTGAAGATTCCGAACCCGTATGCCAGCAATGCGCCAGAGCTTTGCACGTATACCGCGCCAGAACTTCACAACGTAATCGTGGACTGTCTTCATGCAGCCATTCCCACATCTTGATAAGCGTCTGCGTGTCGCGGTTATCGGGCTAGGCTCGATGGGGCAGCGGTATGCAAGATTCTTCACTTCACTGATGCGTCAAGGCGAAGATGACCATCCGCTTTGTCCAGCGATCTATGGTTGTGATTCTCGTGAGGAAGCATTTAATGAGCAGACGGGCTGGCAATATCTGTCAGTTGAGGAACTTGTGGAAAAAGTCTCTCCGACCGTGGCAGTCATTGCCGTGCCAGCCTCAGAACATTTGAAGGTGCTGCGAATTATTCGTGATGCTGCTCCTGACTGCGCGGTGCTGATGGAGAAGCCGTTAAGTGACCATGCGCTCAGTGATGCGGAAGTGCGTTGGTGTCGCAGCTTGGAGGGCGTGATTGGAGTGGGCTACAACTGGCGGTTGCATCCGTTTGCGAAGCACCTCTGGACGATACGCGAGTCCATCAGCAACCTGACGCTCTACGTGGCGCAAGACATGCGTGAGTGGCCGGGTCAGAGATACGGTGATCCGCTGCGTGAGTTTTCGCATGAGCTTGACTTGGTGCAATACCTGACCAGCGACCCCGTGCTGACGCAATCCGCGTTTGAGGCTGATGGCACTGGCAGAAGGATACGGTATGTGCTGAACGGCACGCATCAGCGTGGCAATTGGCGCGTCTATATCTTGCCGTTTCATCAACCGTCTGGGCGCTGGGTGCGCGTGCAGATGACGGATGGCGCAGTCGTGTTCAAGCATTGGGATCAAGCTCCCGACATTATCGAAGGCATGTATTGCCAACAGGCACGCCAACTGCTCGACGCATATCTGCATGGCGGTTCGTCTGATGACCTCAGTTGTTCGCTAGACGATGCCTTGCACACAACACGCTTACTGGACGAGGCCGAAAGGCGATGTCAACAGCAGCCATGACCTACGTCATTGCGGAAGCTGGTTCATGCGGTGATGCACAACTGCCGAAGATGCTGTCTCTGATCGATGATGCCAAGGCGGTGAAAGCCGACGCGGTGAAGTTCCAGTGGACGAGCGATGCACGGGTAATGGCACTAGGGCGTGGTCGAGCCAAGCGCGACGGGTATGAGTCAGTCTACCGGCATTATCTTCAGTGGCCTTACGAGTGGCACGATGAGCTTGCTTCGCATTGCGACTCAGTCGGCATTGACTATCTTTGCACCGTCTATTTGGCTGATGACATCAAAGCGGTGTCGGAGTATGTAAGTGCGTTCAAGGTGGCGAGTTTTGAGGCGCAGGACTTCGACTTTATTCAAGCGCACGCTAGGGAGTGTTGCTCTCGACCGTTGTTTATCAGCACCGGCATGTGTTCCAAACGCGAGATCAATCGCTTGTGGCGAGAGGCGGTGTTACCTCACGGCTTAGAGAATTGCGTCAAGCTGTTGCATTGCGTGAGTGCGTATCCTGCGCCCTTCAACGAGTTGAATCTGCGCGTGCTGCGTCCTAAACGATACGGCCTCTGGAAGTTTGCAGGGTTCAGTGACCACTCGTTGCCAGCCCTCACGCATTCGGGCGCATTGGCGGTGGTTGCCGGGGCTGAGATTATCGAAGCGCATCTGCGAAACGATGACACGAACAAAGATAATCCTGACTACGACCATGCGATGACCACCGACCAATTCTTGGCCTATGTCGCGCAGATTCGGATGGTCGAGAAGGCACTTGGCACGGGGAAGAAGGAAAGACAGACATGCGAAGCCGAGATGACTCAGTATCGTGTCGCACCGTAACGCTGCGACCGGCGACGATTGACGATGCTCCGCTGGTGTTTGAGTGGCGCAATGATCCTGATATTCAGGCGATCTCGGGAACCACTACAGAGTTAAAGATGCACGACCATTTGAAATGGTTTGCTGCGCGATTGCAGGAGTCTCATGCGGAGTCGATTTACATGGTGGAAGGCAGTCACGCCGGGACAATCGGAACCGCGAGAATTCTCCAAGACGGACAGACTCATGCACGAATTAGCCTAACCGTTGCCCCTGAGTATCGAGGCCGGGGCATCGGTCGAAAGGTCATCAGGCTGTTGACAAAGAAGATCGAGGAGATGGATCGGATCGCTGTGGCACGGGTGCATACCGAGAACCTGACCTCACTGTATGCATTCATGGCAGTCGGGTTTCATGTCATTGCGCTTGAAGGGAAGTTCGTTGAGCTTCATGCGGAGAAGCAGTGACAAGTATCGTGTCGAGGCGAGAAACGAATGGGCTGGACTGGAATTGGTTTGTTGATACTCACGAACTTGGCTGCTGGTGGCAGCGACAGGAGTGGCTTGATTACTGTATGGCCTATGACCCCACAGCGACGGACTTATCATTCGCCGTAGTCGAGGATGATCGCATCGTGGGCATCTGTCCTGCGCTTGAACGTGAAGGCCAAGTGCGAATGGGCGATGACCCGTGCGCTGGCCTGTTGGTGCAGTCAGAATATTGTGCGGTGCTGCTGAGTGCGATGCAGGAACGGCTAGCTGGCTTGTCGTGCGCGTGGCGATGGAATTGCTATCCGTTTCGGAGCGAGATGGTATTGTGCGGTGCTGCTGAGTGCGATGCAGGAACGGCTAGCTGGCCTGTCGTGCGCGTGGCGATGGAATCGCTATCCGTTTCGGAGCGAGATGGTGACGGCAGTTGCGTGCTTGCCACATTTTACGCGGTCATCGTGGCAAACCTCTATCGTGTCGCTGGATCGGCCTCATCGATGGAAGGCTATTCGCAAAAGCTATCGCAGCCTCATTCACAAAGCGCAACGAGACTGTGATCTGGAATGGGGAACGACCTACTGGCCTTACTATGAAGCCTGTCATCGACAGACCGCGACTCGCCCACGCAGCGATGCGACGTATCGGCATCAGGAGCAATGGGTCAAGGATGGCTTCGCACAAGTCTTTGTCGCGTTCCCGAAAGACCGCACGCCTGACTGTCCACTTGCTGCCTCGCTGGTCATTGAATACAAAGGCCACGGCTACTATGCATCAGGGCCGAGTATGCAGAAGAACCTGCAACACGCTCTGCAATGGCTGGCGATGGAATCGTTGACCAAGCGTGGGTTGGACACCTACGAGCTTGGATGGATTGATCGGCATGGGAAAGATGACTCGATTGGCTTTTTCAAGCGAGGCTTCGGTGGCTTTCTCTGGACGGTTGATATGGTGGAAGGAGTAATCGCTGCATGACGAAGAAGCGTACAAGCACCGCACTCAGCACCACGGTTCTCAGGGATGGCGTGGTCAAAGCCCTCAACGACTCCCGGCAGCGTTTGGCGATTGCCGTGACCATCCCACAGCACAAGGTCATTGCTGACTTGGCTTCCGCGCAGGAAGTGTTCGCCACTCGGCAGCGACTGGGCGAAGACGTGATCGGTTATGCCTATTCGATCAAGATCGACGCGCTGGCTGGACTTGGCGAGTTGATGGAGCAAGCACCGAAGGCGACTGGCACGAGAGGGCAACTGAAAGGGCGTGGAGTTATTGGCGGGTTGCACCACAACCCGCCAATAAAGACCTTCCCAACGCTTGCAGAGCAGGGCGTTGACAAGCAGACAGCCCATCTTGCTCGTAAGCTGGCTGCGCTCACCGACGTGGAGCGCAACGCGGTCAAAGCCAGAGACAAGACGCTGGCTGAAGTCTCGCGCACGAAAACAGCCGAAGCCAGATCGGTGCGCCTGTCGTTGCCTGATGCCAAGTATCGGTTGATCTACGCCGACCCACCGTGGGCGTATCGCGACGGCGTTGGTGTTGCTGGGTCGGTGCAATGTGGCCCCGGTGCTGCGATGAAGTACCCCACCATGTCGATTGCGGAGTTATGCGATCTGAACGTCAAGGACATCTGTGATGACGATGCGGTCTTATTCTTATGGGTTACGTCACCGCTGCTGTTTGAGTGCCAGCCGGTCATCAAGGCGTGGGGGTTTTCTTATCGTGCGTCGTTTATCTGGGACAAGGTCAAGCACAACCACGGTCACTACAACAGCGTGCGCCATGAGTTCCTGCTGGTCTGCGTGCGTGGCTCAGGCGTGCCAGATGTGCCGACACAACACGATTCGGTGCAGGTCATCGAGCGCACCGGACACAGCGAGAAGCCTGAACGCTTCCGCGAATTGATTGACGAAATGTATCCAACCGGCAAGCGCATTGAACTCTTTGCGCGAAGGCCACCGCGCTTACCGTGGCAGGGATGGGGCAATGAGCTTTGAGTCTGACTTGTCGGGTGGCGAGGACTACGAACGTTATTTGATAGATCGGTTCGCTGCCGAGGGAACCCATATCGTGCGATACGACACGCGATCCGACCAACTGGCCTATGGCGATCTCAGGCTAGGTCTACACGGTGATGGCAACGATGGCGTGGAGGTCAAGTATGACCGACTATTTCATCGGACTGGCAACTTTTTCATCGAGATCGCAGCGAAGCATCGAGCAACCGACTCGCGCTATATCCCCGGCGGTCTTAACGCCTCAGCGAACTGGTCGAGGTTCTGGATCGGAGACTATCGTGATCTGCGGATCTTTTATCGACAAGATCTGGTTCAAGTGCTAGAAAGCGACGAGTGTCAGGTGTTCGAGATTGCAGGACGTACGAGTCTTGGATTTCTGTTGTCGGCGCAGCAGATCGACTGCCTCGCAGTAGACCGTCGGCATTGGCCTGATCGTCAGCCTCTTGGAGCGAGGTTATGAACACGCCCCGTGTTGTTGCCATCATTCAGGCTCGACTGGGGAGTACGCGCTTTCCTCGCAAGGCATTGGCGCAGTTAGACGGTCGCCCACTCATCACGCATGTCATCGAGCGCGTGAAGCAAGTGCCAGCGATAGACTGTATCGCGGTGGCAGTGCCGACTACGGACTTCGCGTTGATTCGCGTCCTGCGTGAGTGCGCGGTGAAGATTGTCTTGGGGCCAGAGCATGATGTGTTGCAGCGGTATTGGATGACGGCCTTGGTGCATCGTGCCGAGGTGATCATGCGCGTCACGGCTGACTGCCCGTTATGGTCACCAGCAGCCGGGGCAGGGGTGCTGCACGCGTACCTGACTGATACTGAGCAGCGTCCGTTCTGGTCAAACGATACGCAGACCACCGGCTGGGCTGATGGCACGGATGTGGAAGTCTTCTCGCGTGAGTTACTGATTCGCGCTCGACATGCACGGGCGACCATGAGTGCCAGCGACTGTGAGCATGTCACGACATGGATGCGCCGGTTGCTGGGTAAGCGGTGTGGTATCTACAAGCGAATGCATGATGAGGCCAGCAGTATCAAGCTCTCGGTCGATACGCCAGAAGACTTAGAGCGCGTGCGGATGCTTTCCCCACGCCTTGCCTTGATAGCGAACGATCCGTGGGGGCGACCCAAGCCGTTTGATAAAGATGACTACTTGGCTCCATCGCGCTAGGGCGGTGACTCCCGGCGCATCGCAGACCTCAAGCCGTCGCCACGGCAAGGTTGGCACTGGCTTCTATCCTGCGTTTGCGACCGGGGGCAGCGGTGCGTATCTTCAGTTGGACGATGGAGGCACGGCGATAGACTTGGCTGGAGCGAATGCGACGGTGCCACTAGGCTACAACCATGCAGCCGTGCTTACTGCGGTGCTGAAACAGGTGGGGCAAGCTGGGAGTCTCTCACTGCCCACCTATCTGGAAGTGGAAGCCTCAGAGCGTCTGGTTGATCTGTTGCCGTTCCCGGCGAAGGTGCGTTGGGTCAGAACCGGCAGTGAAGCGGTAAGCGCAGCCGTAGCTATCGCACAGCATGTTACCGGTCGAAGAATGGTTGGCGTATTTGATGGCAGCTATCACGGCTGGCATCCGTGGACGAGACAGTCACTTACATTGCACGCTGATGACATTAACCACAAGATGTTTCGGTCACTGGCTGCGGTCATTGTCGAGTCACCACGCTGGAAGCTGGTTGACGCTGACGATGCTAATCGATTAGCAGCCCTGCGAACTGCGTGCGAGGCTTCAGGGGCGTTGCTGGTCTACGACGATATTGTGTATGGGTTTCGCTTTCATCGCGCAGGACTGCAAGGCTCGACCGATGTACGTCCCGATCTGGCGTGCTTCAGCAAAGCCTTGGGCAACGGGTTTCCGGTCGCGTGCGTAGCTGGTGAGCCTGACCTGATGGAGCAGGGAAGTTATGTAGTCAGTTCGACGTTCGGCGGTGAGACAATCGGGCTGGCTGCTGCCAACGCGGTGCTGACGCTGCATCAGACTGAGGACATCTGTGGACGGTTGCAGCATTTAGGCGTGGTGCTACAAGACCGGCTTCGCACGGTCTTGATGAATACGTCGATCACACTGGTGGGCACGCCCCAGCACTTCCGCTTTGAAGCCCCGACAGAACCGATCCTCGACCGCTTCCTTAACCTGTGCATCGGGCTGGAGACTGATGCGCTGCGTGTCGAGCAAGGAGCCGAGCGCGTCTTAATTCACAGGGATGCGAATAATATCAACTGCTGTATCACCGCAGGAATGGCTGACCAGATCGCGCACACGGTGACGTTGGCATCTCGACAGGCGAGACTCTAGGAGAACCACATGGCAAAGAAGCCCACGCACATCAAGCACCTCGTTCCTGATCCGCACAACCGGAGAAAACACACGCCACGCAACGTGGGGATGATTGTCGATGCGTTGCAGAAGGTCGGCGCAGCACGGTCGATTGTCATCGATGAGAAGAACGAAGTGCTGGCCGGGAATGCGACATTGGAAGCCGCCGCCGAAGCGGGGCTGACCAAGGTGAAGGTGGTCGAGGCTGATGGCACCGAGGTGGTGGCAGTACGGCGCACCGGACTCAGCGATGACCAGAAGCGCGACCTCGCCCTGTATGACAACCGCGCAGCAGAACTGGCTGAGTGGGATGTCGAGCAACTGATGCAGGATGTTGAGGCCGGGGTTGATCTGTCAGGGTTCTTTTCCGATGATGAATTAAAATCATTAGAAGATGCTATGCCTATCTCCCCTGATGAGTTTGCCGAAGTCGATGAGACACTTTCTATTGAGCATCACTGTCCAAAATGTGGCTATGAGTGGAGTGGTAAGTCATGAAGGCCATAATGACTTATCGTGTGCCAACTGTATCCGCAATTCGACAGATTCCATCGAACGGCTTAAAGGTGGTTTCAACATTCTCCGGTGGCGGTGGAACATGTCTCGGCATGACCTTGGCTGGATACGATGTCGTCTGGGCGAACGACTGTGATCCACATGCACGAGAGACCTATACGGCCAACCTCGGCAAGCCGATTGACGGACGTCTTCTCAATGATGTGACCGCTGCGGATATTCTGTCTGAGACAGGTTTGAAGGAAGGCGAACTCGATCTCTTCGAGGGGTCGCCACCCTGCACGAAGTTCTCGACAGCGGGACGTCGTCAGAAGGGATGGAACCGGAAAGAGATCCACGCTGGCACGGTGCAAGCCAATACTGAGGACTTGTTCTTCGAGTGGCTACGACTGGCACGAGGTCTCCGCCCCAAGGTATTCGTGGCTGAGAACGTCGCGGGTCTGGTGAAGGGTGTCGCGAAGGGATACTTCAAGGACATTCTCAAAGAGATGAAGTCATTGGGATACCAGGTCACTGCCAGACTGCTTGACGCGCAGTGGCTTGGTGTGCCACAACGACGCAATCGCATCATCTTCATCGGAGTACGAGACGACCTGTCACGAATGCCGGTCTTTCCCGCACCATTGCCACGTCAGTGGACCGTACGGCAAGCCATTGGCGACCTGTTGATGTCGTCATCGTTTACGCTCAAGGATCAGCCGTCATCATTTGACCTTCGGAAAGCGCACCATTATCACCGATGAACCTTCATCAATGATTATCGCTAGCGCACAGAATGTTGATGTCTTGATGTCCGGACACATTCAAATGAAGTTACCACAGAATACATCTCGACATTCTCTGGATGCGCCATCACCGACCGTGCAAGCTGCTGGATTTGATAATGCCAACATGACGACACAACATACGCTTGAGGTAGATTTCAATGACGGCTACAAGTCTGCGCATCCATCAATGCCGAAGGCGATGCTTCAGAGAAGCGTCGCTATGTTCGGTGAGGAGAGTCCACGTGAATACTCACTCGAAACACCAGCCACCCTTCTCTCGGAAGGACCGAACGGCGCACAGGGTCAGCTACGATACAAAACCATCCGGAGACATCTCACCATTCCAGAGGTTAAACGCCTCTGTTCGTTTCCTGATGACTATGTGCTGACGGGATCGTTCGGCAAGCAATGGGCGCGACTGGGGAATGCCGTGCCTCCAATGATGGCGTATCATATCGCTCGTGCTATTCGCACTGGAATCTTTCGGCGTGGACCATGCGGACGTGTACTCTAATATTGCCAAGAAACTCATCGATGTCTATACTTCTCAAAATCTATTCTTCATGCCGTCAGCCGTTCAGCCCACAGACTTCCACGGTAAGTTCACGACTGTCATAGGGTTGTGACGTCGTAGTGAATGTGCCATAGTCCAGAAACAGGGCTCAGCTCACTATATTTAGACAACAAAAAAGGGCTGCATTCATTGTGGTTACGGTCGACGGCCTCAGATGCCTCTGTAAGCCCGTAGGATGCGCTGTAGCGAGACTTTATGAGTTAGCCATAGCCAAGCAAGGAATCGGGATTAAGTATGGGCAGACCGAAGGGGAGTAAGAATAAGATCAAGGACAACTGGAAACCGGTCTTCCTTGCAGCCATGCGCTCGTATCCTGTGGTGCGAGTCGCGTGTGAGCAAGCTGGCATCAGTCGTGCCTTGGCGTATCAGCACCGTGTGAGCGACCCGACGTTTGCACTGGCATGGACTGAGGCCAAGGATGATGGCATTGATGTCTTAGAAGCCTCACTGCATAAGCGTGCGAGGGAGAAGGACACACTCGCTGCCATTTTTCTGCTGAAGCATTTACG
>Ga0208183_1000983_pt1 | contig 10738 bp, 5 predicted proteins | sample MalvirDeepMed_51_FD_184251 | JGI IMG/M metagenome (GOLD analysis project Ga0208183, IMG submission 184251) | Marine viral communities from the Global Malaspina Expedition - Malaspina viral metaG DeepMed_51 (SPAdes) (version 2) | ecosystem: Environmental > Aquatic > Marine > Oceanic | place... | reverse complement strand
CCGGACTCAAGGCCCGGGCTTTGCGCAGCTTGGCTCGACGCTCGCCAGCTTCACGCGGAGGAGGAGGAAGGATTCCTTCACCATATTCTTCCTCGATTTCACGGCGCTCTTCATCGCTCAATCCTGAGAGAGGCTTGCCGTACCGGGCTTCAATTTCTTCCTGATACTCGCTGGCGATTTCGCTCTGAAGAGTCTCCACATACTTGCGGTAGCTCTCGTTGGCCACCACAGTGAGGATGTTGATTTGTTCGTCTCGGATACGCTCTCCCGCCTGATCAACTGAGAGCCGAACACCGCGTCCTACTTCCTGCCGCTTCTTTACTTCAGATGCGGACTGATTAAGGGTGCAGATCTGGAAGACATTGGGATTGTCCCATCCTTCGCGGAGCGCGGAATGGGAGAAGATGAAACTGACCTGCTTTTTCTGCCGGGTCTGCTCATCATCAGAGGATTCAGGGAAGGACAGAAGGGATTCCTTGTCCTTCATGATCAAATCATACGCCATCTCGTCGTCCTTGGACTCGCCGGAAACAGAATCAACCAGCTCTACTGCGCCTCCTTTGCGCCGCTTTTGAGCGAAGTATCCGGCTTGCACTGCTTCAGGTTCCACATCCTCCCAATCTGGATATTCCTCCTTGAGCGCATTGAACGATTTATTGAAGAGCTGGCGGATGATGCCGTCCTCTTCAGCGTAGTTGCTGACGCGATCAATGAAGAAAAGGGAGAGGACCTTGATGCCGGAATCTTTGAGCCGCGCCTGTTTGCGGAAGTGCTCTTCAATAGTGTGGTGGATCTGGGCTTGAAAGATGGCATCCTTGTCCGCGCCCATTTCCTCGCCTTTCTGAAGCTCTATATTATTCGCAAAACGGATAAATCCAAGTCCTGGGTTGATCTCGTCTATCTCAAAGCCCTGATATTCGGATCGGCTGGTTTTCTCCTCCAGAGAGTCCTCTGGTTTCACCGTGACCATGGTTTCTTTGACAGCCCCGCTTTTCATGAGCTTGTGAACTGCGAGACGGGCTGTGATGGTCCGCTTCTTGGTTTGGATATCCTGCAGGCGGATGAAGACCTGATTTGCATCATTCTCCTTGATCACAGAAGCCACCTCAATGCGCTTGACCAATCCCTGTCGATACGCTTCAAACGGAGTAAGGCGGTTGACCAGGTTGTACGGATTGCGGTGCGTGGCGCTGTACCGAAGAGCGAACAAAGGATCAAGAGAGGAAAGCGCAGCAATGCTTTTCTCGCTCTCCATGTTCTGGGGTTCATCCAGAATAAGGATGGGACGCGCGGCCTGAACCAGGTGGATAGGAGTCTCCCCTTGGAGCCGGTCCGTGCTCTGGCGAATGACGTTGGCGGCCTTGTTGAAGGAGTCAATAGTCATAATCATGACTTCAACGGCATCTGAGAGGGCAAACTGGCGCACCTGAGAGAGGTTGGACGAATCGTACTGGTAGTAGCGCAGGACTTGATTATCGTAGAGTCGAGCGAAGTGATCTTCCGTCACTTGGAAGGTCTTGAGCACGCCTTCCCGAATGGCCACCGAGGGAACGACCACAATGAACTTGCGCAGGCCGTACCGCTTGTTGAGCTCCAGAATGGTTCGCAGGTATACGTAGGTTTTGCCAGTGCCGGTTTCCATCTCAACCGAGAAATTGGGGAAGCGAATTGTGCGCCTGCCTTCGGCATCCTCAATATCCTCCTCAATGCATCTTAATTCAGCATCAGGAGAGATGCTATTCTGCGCTTGTACGCTGTGCAGGTTTTCAAGCAGCTGTCCATCATCCAGATCAAGGTGATTGGCCACAGCAGAGAGCATGCCGAGCTTGAATTCCATTTGCGGTTCTATATGCGGCTGGCCTTGCATAAGGCTCGCGACCGCCTCCACGGCTCGAACTTGAAATTCTTGGTTAGAATCAAATTTAAATTTCATAATATTAGATTGTCTTTAAGTGGCACTGTAGGGCTGCATTGGCGGCCAATTCGTCTGTGAGCGCGCTGTCGCGGCAGATAAATACCGCGTCTTTATTCAGTTTGAGCGATTTGACGGTTTTGATTTTCAGTTCATTATCAAGGCAGATGAGGAATGACTGGTCTTTGTCCGGGTCTGTGACACGGTACACAGTATTGTCAGTGACTTCTTTCAGCTCTTCAACAGTGCTGGTAAGGGAATATCCCTCTTTGAGCGCGACTTCGTAAATCACGTTGAGCAACTTCCAGCCGGAGAGGAGCGGATCGGTGAAGAATTTCATTGTTTCGGCGTATTTCTCCGGATCTTTCTCCTCAACTCCAGACCATTGGCGGTAGTGGCTTTCGGCTAACTTGAAGACCTTGAAACCGAGATCTTCGTGCTGTTTGCGGTCTTTTAACCCACCTTCGCGGTCCTTTTTTATTTTATTGATAGCACGTCGGATACGTTCTTTACCTATTTCGGCAATCGTCTTCATGCCCATTGATAGAGCATTCTTACCAGTGGAGGTAGATGTGTTAATAGGTTCTGGAAGCTGAACCATTATGAAACGGAGGTTGTTATTTTCTTCATGATTTAATTTCAGAACGGACTCTGCAGCGCTGGAAGCTCCAGCAAAGAAATCAAGGACAATTTCATTTTCATTTGGTTTGGTACAGTAGTTTATAATCTGAGCTAAGACTTCATGATCTTTAGGATTATTAAAGATTTTTTCATCCATAAGACTTCGAAGATATTTCACCGCAACCTGGGACTGTTTGTATATCACACTGCCCATGACCTGCATGCCGATTGATAAAGATGCCTCATCATTTCCATTCCCATTTTCACTAAATTCAGCGTCCTCATCTTCATCCAGTTCATCAGGTACTGGACAAAGATGTGCTTTTCGGAATGGGGGTTGAGTATGATCTTCGCGGAATACGACAAGGCCCAGTCGAATTTGCTTTTCCATAGCTTCGGAAGATGCAAATCGCCACCCGGCTTCAGGGACTTTGCAGGGTTTCTTTGTTGCCGGATGAATTACATCATAGCGGGGGCCACCACCTCCAGGCCAAGAAATATCACGATCTCTCCATGGGCCAAATTTATCAATATGCTTGTATCGGCTCAGCTTTTTTGAAGGATGGTCCTTGGGAAGTTCTTTATACCATTTCTGCAATTCTTCTTCTGTAATCTCATCATTGTCTGCGTGCTTGCCTCTTAGTTGGCAATATTTGTCCCAAATTTCACGAGCCCCGGGTTTCGATTCACGCCATACTGTTCCTAAATCACGCAGTGTCGCTCGTGAGCGAGCATAGATTATCATGTATTCGTGGCCAACAGAGAATAATTTCGCATCATTTTTCCTACCCTTTTCCCAGACTAATTGAGCGATGAAATTCTCTTCTCCAAAAATCTCATTCATCATGATGCGAAGATTATGAGCTTCATGGTCGTCTATACTGATAAAAATGACCCCATCTTCGCGGAGTAGTTGACGAGCAACAAAAAGGCGAGGATACATCATAGAAAGCCATGCGGAGTGATAGCGGCCACTAGTTTCTGGATTGCTGGTAAGGAAGTTACCGTTTCCGTCTGTTTGGCTGGTAAGTTCCAAATAGGCATCAAGTGGGACGGTGAAATTATCTGGATAAACGAACTCATTGCCAGTGTTGTAGGGCGGATCAATGTAGATCATCTTTACCCGGCCGGCGTACGGCTTATACAGGAGCTTGAGGACTTCCAGATTGTCGCCCTCAATGAAGAGATTCTGGGTCGTCTCAAAGTTGACGGACTCTTCCGGAGCAGGGAGGAGAGTGGCGCGACTTGGGGTTTGGAGCAGGCGGATCGCGTCTCGCTTGCCAGCCCAAGTGAATGAATATCGCTCGGGTCGGTCATCCACCAGATCGCCCAAGGCCTGGCGGAGCTTCTCGAAATCCACCCTGCCTTCGGAGAATGCCTCTGGAAGAAGGTCTTTGAGGTATTTGAGCCGTTCTTCGGTGAGATTGGCCGAAGTCCAGGAGACAGACTCTCTTTCAGTAACCTTCTTTGCCATTGTATCACCCTTTAATTGTGTAAGTGCTTTTTAATAGTAGTGTTTGCCATAAATTTTGTCTATACGCTACGAGAAGGCCGTATTCCTCCCTCATCTAAACAAGTAATCGCGAAAGAGGTAATACAGGTGTCACGACTGACTGATTTGATCACACAAGTAAAAGCGAAAGACGCTGAACTCGGTAGGGAGTTAGAGCGGGAATTCAATACACTCGCGTCTCGCCGATCCTTTGGGCTGAACTTTGAACGCCATCTTCCGGAAAGCGTGGAGCTACCAGGTCGGCCTGCGCGCAAGGGGGACAAAGTACGTGTCCTAACTCCGCGCGGCTCAATTAAAAAAGGCGATCAACGGCTTTGGAGAGTGCGCAGCCTTGAACGGTTGAGTGGCAAGCGCGTGGCACAACTGGACCTGATCGGCACCGCCGATCCCGAGGCTCAACAGATTGCCGTTGAAGACCTTGTCGTGGTGGCGGAGTTTAGGGACTACATATACCCCGGCCTCGTCAGTTCTGGAGAGGTCGAACGGGGCGGCGATAAACCCTACCATACCGTGATTAATGGAGAGAATTTCCACGCGTTGGAAGCCCTGACTTTCACTCATCGGGGCAAGGTTGATGCTATTTACATTGATCCACCCTACAACACGGGTGCGAGGGACTGGAAATACAACAACGATTATGTGGAGGGCGAAGATCTGTATCGCCACAGCAACTGGCTGGCGATGATGGAGCGGCGATTGTTGGTCGCAAAGGAATTGCTGAATCCGGCTGACTCAGTCCTGATTGTGACGATTGACGAGAAGGAATATCTGCGGTTAGGGTTACTGCTGGAGCAGGTGTTTCCAGAAGCGAAAATTGAAATGGTAACCTCTGTGATCAGCGCCAATGGAGTTGCCCGTTTTGGCGATTTCTCTCGAGTTGAGGAATTCATTTACTTTGTGCGTTTCGGAACATCATCAGTCTTTCTAGGTGAGGAAAACATGCTGGATGATTCGCGTTCAGCATCCTCACAAATTGGCAAAAAAATGCAATGGCTTGGGCTTCGGCGGCGGGAACCAACCGCAAAGCGTGGTGCGCGTCCTAACCAATTCTATCCAATCTTCGTAAATGTGGCGACAGGATATATCCATTCGATTGGAGACCCTATAAATGATGATGTTGACCGCAGAAAGATCAAACCACCCAAGGGCACTTATGGGGTGTGGCCTTTGCGCCCGAATGGTGATGAGGGGCTCTGGGGCATAATTCCCGAAACGGCGAAGAGCTACCACAAGGATGGATTTATTCGTTCTCGTAACCACAAACCAAAAAAGGAGCAGTCATCTATTCACTACCTCCCAAGTGGAACGGTTAAGTCAATTATAGATGACCAGATCGAAGTCGTTGGGCGTGACCCGGATGGGGCAGTTCAGGGTGTTTATAAAGAGCGAAAAGGCGTCATTCCAAAGCGAGTATGGAATAAAGCTTCCCATAATGCCGAGAATGGAGGGTCGTTAGTGCTTTCCAAGCTCATTCCAGACCGCCGCTTTCCATTTCCCAAGTCCTTATACGCTGTAGAAGACGGGATACGGTTCTTTATCACGGATAAGCCGGAAGCAATAGTTCTAGATTTCTTCTCCGGCTCCGGAACTACCGCCCATGCCGTGATGCGGCTCAACAAGCAGGATGGCGGCAAGCGTCAATGCATCAGCGTGACCAACAACGAAGTCGGTGCGGACGAACAAAAGGCGCTACGAGAACAGAACTTGCGCCCCGGTGATCCCGAATGGGAAGAGCTGGGCATCTGCGATTACATCACCAAGCCTCGCGTTAAAGCCGCCATCACCGGGAGGACGCCGGATGGCAAAACCATCAAAGGCGATTATAAGTTCACGGATGTATTTCCTATGTCCGAAGGCTTCGAGGAAAACGCCGAGTTCTTCACCCTCACCTACGAAACCCCGGTTGCAGTCAACCACAACCGCGCCTTCGCCCGGATAGCGCCACTTCTGTGGCTACGGGCAGGCAGTGAAGGACGGCGCATTAAGGACATCCCCAAACAGGGATGGGATGTGGCTGACACCTACGGTCTGCTTATTGATCTGGACCAAGCCGCAGCGTTCAGCGACGCAGTCGAGACGAAGGGCACCATCCGCATCGCCTATATAGTGACGGATGATGACCGCCGGTTCCAATCCGTCACCCGTCGCCTTCCCGATGCAATCGAGCCTATACAGCTATATGAATCCTACCTCACCAATTTCCGTTTTTCGTTGGGACGATAAAAAGTGAAATTCACACTAAAAGACTATCAGGACGAAGCCGTCAAAGACGTTCTCGTCAACCTCAAGAAAGCACAGAGACGCTGGCATGAGGACGACGATAAGGGTCTGTCCATAAATAACTGTTACAACTTTGCCCCGAAAGCCGCTCGTGAAAGTGAGCGCTACTTGTTATACTTATTTTTGGACGGACCCTAACGTGATCAATGTATGTGTCTTGCCTCCGCCATAGGTCAGCTCTAACTGACGAACAGCTTTGTCATTTGCACCAGCCACCCGCAATACTACATCTCTGACAAGTTGGCGTAAGTTGTAAGTTGGGAAGGTTAACGCAAAAAAATTCTCAGGATCCTCGTAGATAGGACGTTTACCACCTTGCATCAAAACTTCATAGAGATCGGCGGCAAACATATGCAAGGGTAGCTCGCCAGTTCTCAAATCTTCTCGCAAGGCTACCACCTCGTGCCAACTAGTCCAGGTTTTTTTGGCCATAACAAGGCTCCTTATTATTCACAGATATTTTCCCTTAGATCTCTATTTTGTGTCGACAAATTCTATCGGTTCCTGAAGATTATCAGGAATAGCTCCTTTAGCCTGAACATGATTACTCAAGGATTCCAGTATATTTCTCTCATCACTACCAGATTGAGAGAGTTCTATCAAAGATTGTACCAATCGTCTAAATAACTCTTGACGTCGGAGGCCATTATCATCCAAATAATCATCGACTTTATGTACATTACCTTCTTTCCATAAATGCATCAAGCAATGGATTCGGTCTATCAAAGGTATTGGCTTCCCATTAGGAGCTTCGTAACCCATCGAACGACTCCGTCTTTGCGTCCAGAGCTTTAGCTGTATTTTGTTGCCCGCACTGTTATTTGACTCAGTGCCAGCATCTGATTCCGAATTCTCCTCAAAATCATCACCATCACTTTCAGGCATATCTTCACTACCCTTGTGGGTTATCAAATTCCAAGTTGTGCCTAAGTCTCGATAAGAAACGCCACAAGCTGTTGCATATATTATGCATGCTCCTGCAGGAGCTTCTTCTAATCCAAAATCATGTCGATGTAATAGATAATAAGCAGTCGGTGCGTCCATTCGATCTGAGGTTTCTACGTCAGAATCGTAATCTTCTCCAATCAATACTTGGCCCACCACAAAATCAACCACCATTCGCCGAACATGAGCGAGAAACTCGCCCACTAACATAAGTTGACCAGGGTCATTCGCTTTTTTAACGATAGGGTGCTTACTGTAGGCTTCAAGGGCCGGGCCGGTTGCAGCCCAAACGAAATCTGGTCCACGAATTCCCGCGTCCCAGTAATCACGCAGACGTTCTGTGATGTTGCGACGCATATCATCAAGGATGCGATTATCCCAACCTGCTCGGGCAGTTATCGGACGCTTTTTACAGACAAGCCAAACAGATGTTGCAAGGGCTGCTGAAGCTATAGATCTAGTCCTGTTAATCATCTCAGTTTGAATTGGCCAACTTCCATCTACAACAAAGCCGGAATGTATGATCGCAGATACAAGTGTTTCCCATGCATTGGGATCTTTATGCGCAAATACAATCACGAGTCTCCCTTTATCGACCAAGACCTTGTGACAGTTGCCAAATACTGAAGCCATACCAGTCTCGTAACTACTTTTTGATGCTTCCGAATCTCGATCATGCCGATTAGCATCGTCAATGAGTTCACCATCCTTCTTCTCAGTATCCCATTTCGGCGATAAAGCATCCGTAAAAGCACTACTCCATTCTTCGTTGAGACCGTAAAGCATCCTTCGCAGCCACACATAAAAGAAATCCATACAATCAGAATATGGAATAGCATCATAGTATGGAGGATCTGTTACAATAAGATCGTATTGACCTGTAATTTCATTAATTGAACTCGCTTTAATAACCGTTGGCGTCGGAGCATGAGCCACAGCAGCACGTATGGTACCGATTAAGGGCTCTGTTACCCACTTCAAAACACCCGCATATCCCCCAGAATCACTATCAAGAACATTATTCTCTGTGAAATCCCATTTCATAGGAATCGCCCATCGCTGGAAAGTATTTGCCCCCTTGCATCCAGCAGGTTGCCAAGCCACAAAGGCACTGTTGTAATCAGCCAACTTATCGACTACACATGCAAGATAAGCTGTTATTGCCTCTGTTAACTCTATTGGGGTTCCAGTTTTTTTCATCTCTTCAAATGCTTTACGGACTAAATTTGAGAACACCCCAAGCATAGCCAATTGCCTACCTGAAAACATCATATCCCAAGTAGTAAAACCATATTTAGGTGCCCGCATACCTAGCGCATTCTCATTGGGCATTGGGTCATTTGGAATACCAAATGGTAATTGTTCAAATGTTGAACTTACTGTCTCAGAAGCTCGATGAGCTGCATCAATATCGTGCTTTGTCGGATTACGAAAACTTTTCCCTTTAGAACTGGTATATGCTACCGCGTACATTATCTTACCGAGCTTACCAGCTTTCCCTTCGAGACGAAGGTCATTCATCGTATTAATAGTTGCACAACAAGGGCATTTTGCACCTGATCGTGACATCGTTCCAGTGCTAATTTTTTTATCGTGCTCTCTCTTTTGCGCTGAATTAACACCCTTTATTGAGACATCATATTCAATGCCGAACCTGACACCACTTCCATCTGACTTAGGTGTAACCGAGAGCAATGCTCTCCCAGCCGCCTTCTTGCATAACCATTTAGTTTTCAGTAACGGAACCTCTGCCCGGCAGTTTTTACAGGAAACTGTTCTTGCCCAAAGATATGCTAACGTTGGTTTCGCCACCCAGCGTGGTTTTTTTTTGTCTTCTAAGTAAGTATCTGAGAACTCTTTATTCAGAGAGTCGACGTCCATTGTACCATCTTCATTTAAAGGTACTAATCGCATCTCTTTCAACTCATATGGTTTGACATTATTCATATCCAGCGGCTCAAAATCTGCATACGCCGGATAAAATTGCGCTAATTGCTTTCGAGCTTCACCCAAAATCCACTGTCCCCAGGCACGGACCTGCCAGGCCAAATTTGCCTTGGGGATACGTCGTGAATCTGGCTTATCGAACAAACTAGGGGTCTGGTATTCTTTATCCCTTTGTCGCTTGGTTTTCTTGGTCCTGCCAACTAAATGAGCATGAGCTTTATAAAAAATCTCCATGTAGTCTTCATTATCTGTGATAAAATCAGGAAGAGGAAATGTCTTATCTGCCAACTTCTTGGGGTATTCGAGTGTACATTTGAGAATAAACCATGCTACAGGATTGATATCAATCGCCGTAGCTTCACAGCCCAATCTCATTGCTTCCAAAGGAATTGCACCGCCTCCGGCAAAGGGGTCAATTAAACGCGGAGGGTTTCCACCACTACCATCAAGTACATGTTTGCGTAGTTCAGTTAGAAGATTTGAATTTTCTAATTCTCGCTTCCAATGCAAAACACCACCTTCAGTCTCTTCCTTCACCCGCTCGACAATCTGACCATTTGGCATCTTTTTACTGATTATTTTTTTCGTTATTTTGCCACCGATCTTAGTACATAGAGTATTCCGTTCTTCCTTTGAACCAGGATCAGGTATGAGTGTGGCAAGGATCACAGCACGGCATGCAGCTAAAGGACGTCGTGCAGGCCAAATGTGGAACGCTTTTATATGTCCAGAATGGCATAATTTCTCATGGGATCCGTCCATTGAGGTTTGTTGCAGACAAAAGCTTTTCTCAATCAACCGCGTTTCATCCAATTCTTTAATCATTTGAATCTCCTGTTAACTCATCAATAAATGCCATATTGGCGGTCAATAGACGCTCCTGTACCTGTACAACCGATAACACCACTACGATTTGAAGATGTGCGCCATGTAGCTGCTTTTTTAGAACCAGGTTTAGCTATTTCAATTTTGAAGTACTATTTACGATGCTTGCACTTATATCAGGTCTATCCTAATTTTAGGCTTAAAATTCCGGTAAGCTACTGCGGGGGAGGCTAACGGTTGAATTACATAGAGACAATCAATAAGCTCTTAACTCCGAAGGAGGGAGGGCCGCCGACGCTTGATCTCTTCGCTGGATGTGGGGGGTTGGCACTCGGTTTTGAAGCAGCGGGTTTTGAAACTATTGGCTTCGAGATGGTTGAAAATTATGCAGCCACCTACAATAAGAATCTTAAAGGAAAATGTTTGGTTCAGCATCTGGATTCAGATTTTGCATTTCCGGATGCACAAGTCATCATCGGTGGTCCGCCCTGTCAACCCTTCAGTGTAGGTGGACATCAAAGGGGTCTTGAAGATGCACGCGACGGGTTTCCTGCTTTTATCGCTGCTGTCGAGAAAACAAAGCCCGACATCTTCTTGTTCGAAAATGTCCGTGGACTGATGTATAAAAATAAGTGGTATCTTGAAGAGATTGTAGAGCGGCTCCACGATCTCGGTTATGTGATCGAATGGCGCCT
>Ga0208183_1000980_pt1 | contig 10757 bp, 19 predicted proteins | sample MalvirDeepMed_51_FD_184251 | JGI IMG/M metagenome (GOLD analysis project Ga0208183, IMG submission 184251) | Marine viral communities from the Global Malaspina Expedition - Malaspina viral metaG DeepMed_51 (SPAdes) (version 2) | ecosystem: Environmental > Aquatic > Marine > Oceanic | place... | reverse complement strand
ATTTTATTATATTTTAATTCTGGAATATTATAATATTTGAAATTTCTAAACTTTGGATCTGAATATTAGAATTCCCTTATATTATTATATTGCGCTGTGCTTCTGTGTCGTGCTGTGTCGCGTATCGGCCTGTGTGTGTCGCATTTACGATTGACTTGTGTCTTGACCTGTGTCATAATAAAGGATGCGCTAACGCGCATTTTGTATCGCTCTTTAACAATTTAGAGGTAACACAATATGCAACCTAAGCATAAGATCAGCACGTCGTTGTATCCGGACTGGCCGACAAAACCAGAATTTCACTGGTTTTTAACGTCAGCATGTAATTGGGTATCAGACCCACATCTGTTTAGAGGATTAAAGAGAATCCAAAAAGCTGATAGGTCTGGACTGCTAGTGCCAACCGGATGTTCAGTGTACAAAGTACCGGGAAAATGGAACACTAGTTATGAAATAAACAATTACGCGCCAGATACGGAAGGCGTAGAATACATAACTTACGTTGAATATAAATCTGAAAAACTAAAGTAATCCCAATAATTAACCCCGTTTCGGCGGGGTTTTTTTATGCTCTCTTCTTTTTCTGTTCAATCAAAACAGAATTACCGTCAAACTGATAACACGCTAAACACTCGATACATTTTCTACCCGTGCAGTTATCCCGTGTGCTTTTTTCTGTAGTGGTATTAAATACCTTATCAAAATAGTAGGGTATTTTGTCCGTGATCCTATCCACTAACGGATTAGAGTACACTAATATAAGGTTCTGTGGTTTTTTCCGTGTTTCCAGTACCTTCTTAACTAGCTTGTGGCGTTTTGTAAACAGTGAAAATGTGGTTTTCGGGTTGTGTTCTGTGATTAGTAAGTAATTAATAAAATGTGTTTCGTTTATTAATTCCCCGTGCCCGTCAAACCTAAAATATAACGTATTGAATTGTGGTATCTCTTTAAGTATATTAGACTTTAATAATATACTATTCTTTTCCCAAGCCGGTGCACAATTTTTCCGACTACCCTCTAGCATTGCCCAACTGTAACAACCCGTACAGATACACTGTGGGCTGCTTGTGTGCATTTTTTGACAGAATTCGTTAGTTAAGGTGTTGGTATTAATAGCGGGTATTTTTACCAGTTTACCCGTCATAGTGCTAATTTTTAACATTAGCAACTATCCAGTATGATTTCTGAGGAAGTAGGCTTAAAAACACTGATAAGGCGATCAATCATATCCTGTGCTGATATCTCGCTGATACGTTCACCAGTATGGACTCCATACCATGTCAGTGGCTCACTACCAGACAAATTCACAGTACCATGCCGTGACCAGTTAGCTTGAAATGAAACGTGCCCATCATGTACGGTAAACACCATATGTCTATCAATCATTGCCTTTGCCCTATAAATAATAGAGCGTTAACAATACAGCTAGTCTAGTTCAGTGTCAACCCTTTTGTTGCGTTTGTATTCAGTAGCTGATTTCAGCTTATAACCCCTATAAGGGTTATCCTTTTGGACTAAGTTTCGCTGTCTCCTGTGTGCTCGCCTGTGCTTTTTCGTTTGCGAATCATCCCGTCCTGCGCCTTGTGCATATCCCATTGTGCAATTATCCTGTGCAATCTGTCTTCTGGATCAGACCTACGGTATAAGTCCTTCCGTCCTGTGAAACGCTTCAGTAGATATTCAAAGGATATTGGCCCAGCGTTGGCACGTAAAACTGTCCAGACCCAATCTACCGCGTCTTCTGTGTAGCTTTTATTTGGTTCCCATTTTGGCATAAGTGTCTTTTTGACAGGGCATAGTGATATCCTGTCAGAAAGATACTTCTTGGTACATTACATCTGTTGTCACGGCATCCTTTAGGATGGATTATACATATATCACATTCCCGTGTTTTATATCCCGCCCCCTGTCATAGCGGTGTGTAATGTAGTGGGTTCTGTGGGTTGCGGGTTCCACCATCCCTGTTCTTTTCCGGCCCAACCTCCGGCTTTTCATCCCCTTATACTATAGTAGGCTTTCTCGCTTATCTCCTTGATTATAAAGGTAAATGTCCATAAGTAAATGCTTATATAGGTCCATAGAAAGGACATTATTTCATACCTTCCCGTAGTTGTATATATCTCTTAGTGGGTATATAATATATCCCTTATGGGATATGTACCCATGATAATAATAATCGTATAATAGGAGGTATGAATGAACAGAGCGCGAAAGACGCTAAAGCTAATAATCAAGCACGTGCAGGGAGTAGAGAGAGACTGCATAGTGAAGAGGCGGAAACTTGGATGGTTCGACAAGGATATGTACCTGCATCGAATTGTAAACAATATTGGTCGCCTACGTCAACTGGTAGTGCCAGAATATGAAAGGAAAACAGCACTGGCTAAATGCTGGCAGACCTACCTCAACGTGCAGGGTATGGATGACAAGAATGAAACCCGTGATGAAAAAAGGGTTGAATTCCATGACGTTCTGGATTACAGTATCAACAGGTTTGGTTCTGATGCTGTGGAACCACCTATTGCTGAAGTTAGGGCACATGGTCGTGGATACGCAGTCGTTAATTGGAAAAGTATCTACATATCTAAACTCAAAGACACAAGTTTAAGGGGTTATTATGAGCCAGAAAGAGCAAAGAGAAGTGGAAAGAAATCACTTGCCGATACTGACTATTGGGCGGTTAAAAGGGCTGTCAAATAGAGAGATTAGTATTTTATTTGACGCCTCTGTGCTAGATGCAATGGGGGAGATTCGGAGTTTAAACCATTTTTTTGGTATTGCAGACGACAACTGGCGTGTTAAAACTTACACGCAGCTAGACGATGCAGCCTCCTTAATTGAAGCAACAATAGAAAGCCTGTCAGATATTGCATCTGATATGCACCACATCAGTAGGGAAATGGAAGGGAGGGATAGAACAGATGGTTAAAGCTGTCCTCACCCCCGAAATTTTAGCACCCTACCTTCAGATTGAATCTGAGCAATCCATCCGTCCTGCTGAAGACTTCACTAAGCAAGTCATGGATTACTATGTGCTTGGAGAAGACAAGACAGGCTACAAGATGCCATGGCCTATACTGGACGAGAAGTTTAGACTACGGACTGGTGAGTGCAGTATCCTCGCAGGAGTGAACTCATCAGGCAAGAGTTTGGCCTTGGGTCAAGTGGCCTTGAATTGTATGGCTCAAGGGGCCAAAGTCCTCTCTGTGTCGTTGGAAATGTCCCCACGCTCTCAGTTAATAAGGCTCTGGAGACAAACATCGTTAAAACCCCGTCCGGACATCAACGATGGGCTTGAACTACAGCAGTGGACTAAGGATAAGCTGTACTTCTTTGACAAGGAAGGCTCCATCAATATGCCTACCCTTGAGGCTGGTATACGTTACTCCATAGACAACTATCAGACTGACATGATACTTGTGGATTCTCTAATGACAATCTCAGGGATAAAGAACGATGACTACACCGCACAGAAGGATGTAGTATGTCGCTTGTGTGACCTAGCCCGTGATCTGGAAGTACATATTATTCTGGTTGCCCATGCCCGTAAGTCCTTCTCCGTGACTGATAAAATTGACCGTTTCTCAATCAGGGGTGCAGGGGAGTTGACAGACCGTGTAGATAATGTCATACTCCTGCAAAGGTACTATCACGATGATCCACTTGAAGCAGACTGCTACATTGCAATATCAAAAGCCCGTCACTGGGATATGGCTGAGTGTGAGATTGATCTTTGGATGGATAGGGCAAGCCTGAATCTACTCATGGCAGATCAGGTAGCAAAATCTAATCTTCCATCCTATGGGGAAAGAGAAGAATCTAATCTTACGTCCTATAGGGGAAGGGAAGAATCTTCTAAAAGTGAGGCTCCATTTTGAAGAAAAGAGGCGAAGTTGTAAAGCTAAGGAATATCGAGACTGGGAAAATTGTTGAGGGTAAGGTTATCCAGCATGACTCCATACAGGGTTACTGGGTCGAGGAAAAGGTGTCCTCCAATTTTCTGAATGATTGGAGGTGGTATAGCCCAAAGGAGTGGGTTGAACTATGAGTATGTCTGTGGAAAGCTACAACATCTTCATGGAGCAGGGAAGAAGTGCTCCTTGTAATGGGTGTAAGCATGAAGACTACTGTAGGACAGGCTACACCTGCCAAATGTTCCGTAAATGGGAAGGTATGCAATCAAGCCAATGGAAGAAAGATCACAAGAATTACAGTCAGGTACCAGATAGACTTTATGGATAAGAACTGGAAGAGGTTTGAGCGCAGGGTAGCCCACAGAGCAGGTGGTAGAAGGATCAGTGTGGCTGACCGTGAGACAGACCTAGATGTAGAACATCCCTATCTGGGAATAGAGTGTAAGTACAGGGAGAAACTAAGTCAGTACCTCAAGGATTGGTACAAGCAAGCTGAGGATGGTTCAAAGGATGCACAGGTTCCAGTGGTAGCCATAGGTGAAAAGAATAGTTCTCGCATCTATGCGTTACTGGATTTTGATGATTTAATCATGCTTCTAGTCCACGCTGTTGATGAAGGCGATGAAGCCCTTCCAATAAACTACGGGGGTACGGACTAATTCCTGTGGTGACGCCTGTGGCCCCGTGGGCGACCTAGGATAACGGGGCATTTACTACAGGAGATTATTATGTCGGCTGAAGTTATAAGTATGGAAGAGTTTAATAAACCCATAGAAAGCAAGGACATCTCTGTGGAAGACCAAGAGGATTGGGACTGGGCTGTAAATAACTCTTTGAGAGTAATGAAGGAAGCCGATAACTTTGTACGGCTCAGGTTGTTATTGGTGAATATAGCTGAAGACACTCTACACGCCATCAGAGATATGGGGGGTGAGGATGACTTAGAGGGTATAAAAGATGATTTAAGACTGGCTATAGATTCTGGTATCCGTATCTTTGAAAACCCCACTACTTGCCCCCATTGTTCTGGCGAATGACTCCTTACGAATCCTTCATACATAAATCCCGTTATGCAAGATACTTGCAGGAAGAGGGTCGGCGTGAGACTTGGGAAGAAACAGTAGATAGGTACTTCCAGTTCATGGAAGAAGTGTGTCCGATCCCTGCTTCCCTGCGTACTGCTGTGCTTGTCCGTGATGTCGTTCCATCAATGAGAAGTTTTATGACGGCAGGGCCAGCTTTAGCGCGAGATCACATGGCTGGCTACAACTGTAGCTACCTTACTGCGGATCATGTAAGGGCGTTCGACGAGAACCTATATGTCCTGCTCTGTGGTACTGGGGTTGGGTTCTCTGTCGAGCGTCAGTACATTGGGAAGCTACCAGAGGTCGCTAATGAGTTCCACGACACCGACAGTGTTATCAAGGTCAGGGATTCTAAAATAGGATGGGCTTCTGCCTTGAGGGAGTTGGTCAGCTTACTGTACTCTGGTGCTATACCGCAATTAGACTTCAGCCGTATCCGTGTCGCTGGCTCCAGACTCAAAATTTTCGGGGGAAGGGCCAGTGGGCCTGATCCTCTTGAAAGATTATTCAATCACTATATTAGAATATTCCGAAATGCTTCTGGACGCAGATTGAATAGTATAGAGTGCCATGACCTACTGTGCTTTAATGGAGAGGCTGTGGTAGTAGGGGGTGTCAGGAGAGCCGCTGAGTTGAGTCTGAGCAACCTCACTGATGAGCGTATGCAACGGGCTAAGATGGGCCAGTGGTGGTTAGAGGAAGGCCAGAGAGCCTTGTCTAACAACTCTGTGTGCTACACTGAACGACCTGACATGGGTATCTTCATGCGTGAATGGATTGCCTTGTACGAATCCAGAAGTGGAGAGCGGGGGATATTCAACAGGAAAGCTGCTCAAGACATGGCTCCAGAGAGGCGTGATAATACCTATGAGTTCGGGGTAAATCCTTGCAGCGAGGTGGTACTTAGGCCGTCCGGTTTGTGCAACCTCAGTGAGTGCATACTGAGGCCCAACGATAGCCTAGCTTCTGTAGCTGACAAGATATACTGGGCTACTGTGCTGGGAACCTACCAGTCTACCCTAACGAATTTCAGGTATGTGCGTCCTGTGTGGAAGAAGAACGCAGAGGAAGAAAGGCTGTTAGGTGTCAGCTTTACAGGGGTGTATGATTGCCCTGCCATTCTCAACGCTACACCAAAACAATTAGAGAGTCTAAGAGATGTGGCTGTGGCTACCAATAAAGAATGGGCAAAGAAATTGGAGATACCACAATCCGTAGCTGTGACTTGCATCAAGCCTTCCGGTACAGTTTCACAGCTAACTGGGGTAGCATCGTCAGGTCTGCATCCGGCCTTTGCGAAATACTACATTCGCAGAGTAAGGCAGGATAAGAAAGACCCTCTCAACGAGGCTCTGTTCAATGCAGGAGTTCCTTACTGTGAAGACCCCTACAACTCAGAGGCATGGGTGTTTTCTTTTCCAATGAAGGCTCCTGCCAAGTCTGTCATAAAAGATGACGTAGACGCTATCTCTCACCTTGAAACATGGAAGAAATTTGCTGTTCATTGGTGTGAGCACAAGCCATCTGTGACGATCTATGTGGCAGAGGATGAGTGGCTGAAGGTTGGTGCTTGGTGCTATGATAACTTTGATATACTGAGCGGTGTTAGCTTCCTACCCAAATCGGATGATGGTCATGTGTATCAACAGGCTCCCTATGAAGAAATAACCAAGGAAGAGTACAAGAACTATCCAAAGCTGAAGGACATAGACTGGCACTCAATCAAGGAGAGTGATGATAACACTACAGGCAGTCAGGAATTAGCCTGTACAGGAGATGCTTGTGAGTTACCCTAATGAGTTAAGAGGGCCAGACGTACCGTCCCGACCAATTCCCAAACACAAACGATGGGCTAATAAGAACTACACTAACTGGGTAGCTTCATTACCCTGCGTAAATTGTGGTATGGATGATGACACAGTAGTAGCCCACCATCTAAAACACAGGTATGCCCCGTATTCTGGGGGTGGTGTGGCACTCAAGGCTAACGACTTCTTTACAATGCCTCTATGCTTTACTTGCCATGACAAGGCGCACAACGGTGAAGACGACATACTGGACTGGCAAGCCCAGTTCATATTCAAAACGCTTGACGCTGCCTTTAGAATAGGTATACTAGACTACAGTGAGCCAAGAAAACTATTTGGAGAAGACTTAGATGATTGATGAACAATCAGTAGAGAGTGCGCTGCACTGGATGGCAGAGAAGGTTGGAACCTTAGCCAAGGCCATTGCAGACCGGAAGTATCTTGAGGACTACAAGAAGGTTAAGCTGGCTATGCTTATACAGGAAGCCCCTGCCGGAACAGTATCTTCTAGGGAAGCATGGGCAACGTCCCACGAAGACTACGCAGAAGTGTTACAAGGTCTAAGAGCAGCGGTTGAGCAGGAAGCAGAACTTAAACATATGTTCACTATAGCGGAAGCGAGGATAGAAGTGTGGAGAACGATCCAAGCAAACAACAGAGCAGGGGTTGTATAATGTCTGCGGATGAGATACAATTAGATGAATCGTGGGTACAGGACTACAATGATGCAATGCAAGCCCTTAACCACAATGAAGAGTTAATTCAACAGCGACAAGAGGAACGCAAAATGCCATACGAGCACAGAGACAACACATATGGGTTGTTTGTGAACATGTTTAAGAAGGACGGGGACAAGCAGCCGGATTTCAGAGGCGATGCTTTGATAGATGGAAAGGAAAAAAAGATAGCCGGATGGAGGAAAAAGGATAAGAACGGAAACACCTTCATCAGCGGTGTGTTTGAAGATCCACAAGACTCTGCTAAACGATTCCCACAGGCGCAGAAAGCATCGGGTTCAGACCCATTCGAGATGGACTGATGCTACTAGAGTATCACGATGGGCAAGATGTAGAACTAGATTTCAACGAGAAGAAGCACTACTATACCGTTGAAGGGGAGTACGCTCCCTCAGTTACTACGATCCTAGACTCCATAGCTAAACCCGCTTTAATACCGTGGGCAGCTAACGAGGGGGCTAAGTGGTTTATGGAGAACTGTGGTGCTTACAGCCAAGCTGAAATATCCTCAGAGGACATGGCTAAGGGGATACGAGGGGCGTACAGGAAATCCTCCGGCTCTGCCCTCAACATAGGTATGGAAGTTCATAAGTGGTGCGAGGAAGCGATCCTGTGGAAGCTGGGAAAGGGGGAAGCCCCTCTAACTCCGGAACGAACTGAGTCTAAGAACGCTATCAACGCATTCAGGGAGTGGACTAAGGCCAATGATGTAGAGTGGCTCACCGTAGAAGAGAAGGTATACCACAGAGGACACAAGTACGCAGGAACTGTAGATGCTACAGCTATAGTTAATGATGAGTATTGTGTAATAGATTTCAAGACCTCTGGTGCCATCTACTCAGCCTACCATCTTCAATGCGCTGCTTACGCTAAGGCCATAGAGGACATGAGGGGAAAGGAAGTAAACAAGGCGTATGTCTTGAGGTTTGATAAGAAGACAGGGGAGTTTGAAGCTGGCTCGTCCATGGAGATAATGGATAACTTCATAGCCTTCTTGGGGTTCCTAGAGGGGTACAGTAGGCTTAGAACACTAGAGAACAGGAAGGGTAAGTGAAATATAAACCTACCAAGATAAAGACGTTTTTCGTGCAATCATATAGTTCAAGGAGTGGCACTATTGTACTCGACATAAACAATACAGAGTTCTTGCTCTACCCTAAAACGGCACTTGTTATGGCAGAGGAATTGAAAAAGATGGCAGATAAGAAATCCACATCTGAGTTAGACGGAAAGGGTAAGTGAATCATACGCTCGTAACCGTCAAGTCAGTAGATGATTGTCCGTTTGGCATCGTTTACAATGACGGGGATGAGCACCTACATATGAATGTTCCTGACAGAAACCTAGACATCTACGATGTAGATATAATAATTGAATGGCTTTCAGCTTTCAGGAGAGATATGGTAAAAGCGAGGGATGGGGAATGAGGATAGTAATCATTGTGATTATGCTGGGCTTAGTGATTCTTTTATGAACCTCCTCATCATAGGTGATCCTCACGCTCATCCTGACTATGATAACAAGAGGTTTACTGCCCTTGGTAAGTACATAGCAAAGGAGAAGCCAGACGTTATTGTATGTATTGGGGATATGGCAGATATGCCAAGCCTGTCATCCTACGACAGGGGTACTAAGGGATTTGAAGGTAAGAGGTACAGCAAGGATATTAGTGCTGTGCTGGATGCCCAAGATAAACTACTAACCCCTATCTATAAGGCCAGAGGCTATAATCCAGTTCTACATATGTGTGTAGGCAACCATGAGGATAGGATAACGAGAGTAGTGAACGCCCAGCCAGAACTGGAGGACGCGATAGGGTTATTTGACCTTGAGTACGAGGCACACGGGTGGAAGGTGACACCCTTCAAGAAATCCATCACGATAAAAGGTATAGCGTTTAGCCATTACTTCACTGCTGGAATATCAGGTAGGGCAATAAGTTCTACACACATCGGACACGCAATGGTTACAAAGCTACACTGCTCTGCTGTGCAAGGACACTCACATTTATACAATCATGCTGAACAGACTAGACCGGATGGGCAGAAGATATTTGGCCTATCTGTAGGATGCTACTCTCACCCTAACTACACGGAATCTTGGTGTCAGGATACTGAGTACCAGTGGTGGAGAGGGGTCATTATGTTAGAGGGATTAGACGGAGAAGGGTATTACAATGGGATAAGGGCTGTGACTCAGAGGAGTATCCTAACTAAGTCCTAGACATGAAGATAATTCCTCACACCAAGGAGATGATTAAGGAAGCCCAAGAGTGGGGAAAAGAGATGGGGGCTATAAAGAACTCTATAGTCCGTGGTAGAGGTAACATGGCAGGGAAGTTGGGGGAGTTGGCCTTCTCAGCCTACATTGGTTCTCCGCTGGAAGACAGGTCTGATTATGACATGGTACACGGCGGGGAGAGGCTGGAGATAAAGACTAAACGGCGCACCGTACCCCCCCTACAGGATTACGATGTTTCGGTCGCCACCACAAGTACCCACCAGAAGGCTGACAGGTATGTGTTTATAAGTATTGAATTTGACAGGAAGAATAAGAAGAACAACTTTTACGGTGTAAAGTCCGTTTGGTTATGCGGGGATAAGGATGTAGCGGAGTATAGAAAGAACGCCTTCTTATATACTATGGGTAGTATCGACCCGTCTAATGGGTTTAAAGTTAAGGTGAATATGTTAAATATGAGAATACAGGATTTAGATCAGTCCTTCTAGAGGTACTTTATACTTGTTACACACCCTATAGGGAAGCAGGTGACTGAGTACCCTATAGGCTTTTCTTTCTTCTTGTGCTCTTCTAGAGCATCATCAAAATCCAGTGTGTTGCAAATCTTCAACACTTTTTCATCTTGGTACTCAAGCCAGCCGACAGAATAGAAAGTAGGTAGTTCACAATCTTCTGCTACCTCCCATCCATCATCTGATATTATATCAACCCATTCTACGAGAATAAGTTCTTTTGCTTTTTCTTTCGTTCCAGTGGGCCGGGGAGTATCCATCCCAGTATCATTGGAACTACAAAGATTAAGACTAGCAACCATCCACCCATCTCCACAAGTGATCCAAGTAAAGTCCAGAAATTATCTGGGGCGCAACTACTCATAGTTTCCTTTTCTTTCGCTCCAATTGGTATCGCTTCCGTCACCACATCTGCCACAAAGGCAGTTGTCGTGGCTCCCAGTATCGGCGCAATCGCACC
>Ga0208183_1000969_pt1 | contig 10852 bp, 12 predicted proteins | sample MalvirDeepMed_51_FD_184251 | JGI IMG/M metagenome (GOLD analysis project Ga0208183, IMG submission 184251) | Marine viral communities from the Global Malaspina Expedition - Malaspina viral metaG DeepMed_51 (SPAdes) (version 2) | ecosystem: Environmental > Aquatic > Marine > Oceanic | place... | reverse complement strand
GCAAGAGGGCTGTAATCCCGATATTCTCATTGAACAAGATGGCAAAGACCAAAATCCTCATCTAACTAAATATAAAGACGCAAACGACAAATATTTGGGTGATGATGACAAAGGTTATGGCAAAGAGTGGAATGACAAATATAAACTCGATTTAATTGGTCGTGAATATTGTAGAGATCGTTCTATTGCTTGTAGTGAACAAGAGTTTAAAATTCTTGTTGCATGGAAACAGGCGAAAGGTCAATTCATCATGGCACATTATAAATGGATTAAATCTGTTTTAGAGCAGATGAAATTTGTCAAAGATGTTGTTAAAGGATATAAATATCTTGATGAGGCGATTGAGTTTGCTAATGAAAGTGGGTTGAAATTAACTGACGCAGAAATTATAAGAACTAACTCAACGGGATTAGCTTTTTACAATCCAAAAAATGCGGCAGAAATGCTAAAATCCATGAAGAATAAAAATATCAGTAGAGAACAAAAAATTGCTGATAGGGCGATTTATGACAAAAACGCACAATCTCAAGTTGTAAATTAATCATTTATTTAGGTGTTGCGTAATAGCAACACCTAAAGTTTATTTTTTCTAACTATAGACATTAATTAAGTTTTCCTGTAGAATCCTACTAATTAACATATAGAAAGGTTATAATATAATGACAATAAAAAACACACACAACATGAAAGATGGTCAAACTTTCATAATCAAATATACTAAACTAGACGGAGAAGAGGTTGAAAGAAATGCTAAATTTATTCTTGGTAAATGTGGAGAATATATTTCTAAAGCGGGAAATAAACTTTTTACTTATTTTGATGTTGACCAAAGTAATCACATGGGCGGTGATCAATATAGATCTGCTCGTGATAATTGGGAGATTAAATAATGTTTGGAAGAAATAAAAACGCAATTTTATATACTTACTTAATTATTAAAGTGCGTAAGTACAAAGACCAACAACCCTATTTTAGTTTGTATTCTACTCCCGCAATAGCTGACGAAACTAAAGCAAGAGATACAGTTGAAAAATTAAATTCTTTGGCTGAACTTGAAAATAAAGACGGTTGGCAAGAACAATACTACTGTCAAGGTATGACTTTGTAATGTTTAAAGATTTACTTTTAATAATTCTAGGCGCAACAGTTAGTTGCGCCTATTTTTACTGGCAAGATTACAAAGATAAAAAAGAAATAAAAAAACAGGAAAGGTTGAATAGAACAAAATGAATAAAGAAGAAATAAAAATAATTAAAAGTATTGTTGCTCTTAATAAAATAGTGGACAAGTTAGAACAAAGAATTGCAACACTTGAAAAAGTTTTGGCGAGCCATGCTAAATGCATTGGAGAAATGAGAGAGGTAATAACAGATGAGTGATTTAAAATATTGTCAAGGCCCTGATTGTCATACTTATCATACGCAGGATAGGCTCAAAGGAATTAAAGGCAGTAAGACTTATCAAACTAGAAGAAGAAGTAATTTATTGTTTGATGAGTTTTGTGACAGAAGATGTTTTGAAGATTGGTTTCGAAAATATGGTACCCAGGCTGTTAATCACTTCGGCAGATTAAAAGAGGCAAAACATTTAACAGAAAATAACGCGTGGCAGAAAACTTATGATTGGAATAGTAATCATGATATGATTTATGTTTATCGCAATGGAATAACAAAGGAACAAAGACCATTGACCGAGCAACAGTATCGTGATACCAATTACACATTAAATACAGGAGAATAAAACATGACAAAACAAAAACAAAACTTTGGTAGAGATTGGACTGACGGAGATTTAAAATTTCCAGAACATTTAACACCAAAGACAATTCATTCGGCTTTGTTTATTTATAATGCAAAGAGTGCAGAAGAAACAAAACAAAGGGTCGAGTATTGTGAAAAAGAAATCGGGGACAAAGCAATGTCTTACGCAATGGCAATGTTAATGCTACCAACATTAATGAACAGTATGGCGCAGTCCGAAGAATATAAATCTTGGAATGAACAAAGAATAAAAACATTAAATTAATTAGAGAACTATCAATCCGATAGTATAACCTGTGAACAGGGCGCAAGAAATTGCGCCCTGTTTTTTTTATTTTATATCCCATTTAATCCCATGCAAAAACTGCATAGCTTTTTTTTATAGAGGTACCACCTCAGGTTGTGCGCAGCTTGAAAACTATCGGGCCCACCCCCCCATTAAGAAAAAAAGGGGTCCCAATCTTACCCTTTATTGCTTAATTCAGACGGTTATGGTAAGGTTTTTTTCATTTCGGTTTTATATGAACGATGCAAAAAATATTATAAAAAATTTATCAACAGAAGAAGCCAACGAATTAGCTACTATAGAATTAGATGAAGCATTAGATCAGATGCAGAATTTGATCAAAAATGACTTTTTGAATTTTGTGAGGTATATGTGGCCTGAATTCATTGAAGGGGACCATCATAGGCTTATTGGTGAAAAGTTTAATGCCCTGGCTTCCGGTAAAATTAACCGATTAATCGTGAATATGCCTCCAAGACACACGAAATCTGAGTTTGCCTCCTATCTACTCCCGGCATGGATGATAGGAAGACGTCCTGATTGTAAAATTATTCAAGCAACCCATACCGCGGATCTTGCAATTGACTTTGGTCGTAAGACCAAGAATCTGGTTGACGAGCAAAAGTATGGAGAAATGTTCAACACGAGACTTCAAGAAGATTCTCAGGCAGCTGGGAAATGGAAAACCCAACAGGGCGGAGAATATTTCGCGGCCGGTGTTGGCGGAGCGATAACAGGTCGTGGTGCCGATCTATTAATCATTGATGATCCTCACAAAGAACAAGATGTTCGGGCTGATGGCAAGTCTTTTGAGAAAGCGTGGAGCTGGTATATGGCAGGACCAAGACAAAGACTTCAACCTGGTGGTAAAATTGTGATTGTAATGACTCGTTGGTCTACCAAGGATCTAACAGGTCAACTTATTCAATCTATGTCAGACGACGAGGGGGATAAATGGGACGTTGTTGAGCTTCCAGCTATTATGCCTGACGGTAAACCCGTGTGGCCTGGTTACTGGTCCCTGAAGGAGTTAGAAAAAACCAAAGCCTCGATCCCTGTTTCCAATTGGAATGCCCAATATATGCAATCCCCGACAGCAGAAGAAGGGGCGATTATCAAGAGGGAATGGTGGAAAGATTGGACCAAGAAGGATCCGCCTAAAATAGAATACACAATTCAAAGCTACGATACCGCTTTTCTTAAAAAAGAATCTGCCGACTTTTCGGCGGTTACTACTTGGGGTGTTTTTAAAACAGAAGACACCGGTCATAACATGATTTTGCTAAGTGCGTTTAAGGACAGGTACGAGTTCCCTGAACTGCGGAGAGTTGCTCAGGAAGAATACATATACTGGCGTCCGGATATGGTCATAATCGAGGCCAAGGCATCCGGGATCCCGCTTACGCATGAACTTAGACAGATGGACATACCAGTAATTAACTTTACGCCGTCGCGAGGAAATGATAAGCATGTAAGAGTGAATTCAATCGCCCCTTTATTTGAAGCGGGTAAGATTTGGGCACCGAAACACGAACACTTTGCTCAGGAAGTGATCGAGGAGTGTGCGTCGTTTCCATATGGCGATCATGACGACTATGTGGACAGTACCACACAGGCGATCATGCGTGTAAGACAGGGAGGACTCATCCCACACCCTGAAGACTACAAAGAGGAAAAAATTGTAAGGAGTAACCAGATAAAATATTATGGCTAGAAGATTCATTGTTGAAAACATCGTAAATTTAATAAAAGCTATTGGCGGTAATCCCAATAAATTTATGGGAACCAAAAGCAATATTACTTTTTTAGGAAAAGGTCCGAAAGGATCCCTGTTCCAGGGTCAAGTGGACATTAGAGGTCTGGCGGATTCCGGATTCCCGATAGAACAGGTTATCTCAGAGGCGGAAACGGCTGGAGGCTACGCGGTTGCGAACAAGCTTAACGATATTCAGCTCCAACGACTAGAGCAAAATTTAACAGCACTTAAAAAACTTTACGCTCCTGAGCCGGTTCCTAACATTACGGACATGGCAACGGGAACCAGGGACCTGACTGCCGAGGGTTTAGGATCTTTGAGAGAAGGCCTAAGAAGATTTCCAGAAGAAACTCATCAATTTATGGGTCGACCGCTCAAGGAAGCAGATTTTGCTAAAATTGATCAACTGGTAGCTGAGGGAAAGATTCCTGATGCAGAAGGAGTGGCACCTTTAATGACCCGTATTAGCGATCGGATGAAAAATATTAAAGAAATGTCCGATGAGTTAGGAAATATTGCTAAAGGTGAGACGACTGCACCTGGAACTTTTAAAGTGCTGGATCCGACAGCTGAAAAAACATCTTACGCAAGCAGATTTAATCCAAGAAATGAAATTCACGTTAACAAGGCAGAAGCTTTGTTAAAAGATCCACAGATTAAGGGACTTTATACCGAAGCAGAAGTAAAAAACGCCTATGATTTTGAAGGTTTGTACCAATCTCATTTTGACAAGGGCCATGTCGACGTTGCGAGGCTTTTAGAGATCGAAGGACACAACATTCCGCAGATGAGAGCGTCTGCTAGAGACGCATTACTGCAATTATTGAAAAAAGAAAAAGGATTGCCGGGAGCAGAGAGCGGTTTAAGAGATTTTGTAAGTGCAGAAGATTTTAAATTCATAAGTGAAGGCGGAGGAGGCCGAGCCGGCGATCCAATTAACTTAATGGTAAAATATTTTGGAAAAAATGCTACAGAAAACTTACCGAAGAACGCAACGAAGGAAAATATCGATGTATTTACGGATTTTATCATGGCTGCTAAAGATTCACGCGGAAGAGGCATTAACGATCCGTTTTTTGAAAGAGAAGCCATCGATTTTTCAGAATTTACTAGATCAATAGGCGACTATGTACCTCCTTTTGCGGTAGGTGGCAGAGTGGACACAGGCGGACTGGGAGAAATTCTACAGGTTCCGAGAACTAGTTTTAAATGGGGATCAGGTTTGTCTAAAGCTTTATTAAAAAGAATTAATAAAAAGATGATCAAAGACGCTGTGGACGATATTTTTCCAACAGGTAACTATAAGATGGATGCAGAAATAGCAGCAGAGGCTCTAGTTGAAAATAATCCTAGACTTTTTGGCGGTAAGCTTATTGATGATCTTGATGATGCAGCACGATCGGATGTTTATGGTCTGGTACTAGGAGAAGTAACCGCAAGATTTGGATTGAACCTTAAAAAGCAAAGAGGCATAAAAAGTTTATTAAAAAACGTTAATGAACAATTTGGTGAAGGAACACTTAAAAGAGCATCGGAACTACCTAAAGGAACTAAGTATGAAACTCTAGAGGCTATTAAAGATTTTGAAGCACGAAACAGAACTTTTACACCAAATAGAGAAATGATAAGAACAAAATATCAAGGTAAAATTGATGACGATCTTTTAGATAAGATATTAGTAGATAATAATCCTCAAAGAATAGCAGAAATTTTAGCAACGATTGATGAAGCGTTGTTAATGCAAGGAAGAGGCATGGGCTCACAGGATATTATGGCAGCTTTAAGAGGCTCCTGGGGAAGAAAGAAAAGTGCATCCGGTGGCCTAGCTAAGATTCTGGAGGTATAATGGCTGTTACATTAGACCAGATTAGAAAAGTATATGCTTCGTATTTTGCTCCTGATTATACAGGACAACTTGATGAGAAGTTAATTAAAACTATTCTAGATTTATATTCAAAGAAAGTAGGTGGAAGAACAGAAATTGCAAAAATTTTAAACAAACCTCCTTACAATCTTACTGTTGATCAAGTAGTTGTTGGCCGAATATTAACAAAAGCACGGGATAAGAAGTTAGTTAAAAAAGTTCCAATATCCGAATATAAAACGGTTTTAGCTCAGAAAATATATGAGAGTCCTGCTGATAGAAAAATTTATAATACAATTAGAGAGGTAAGAGAGATAGATCGAATAACAACACAAAAAAGTAAAACAGGAAAATTGTTACGAGCACCTAGTTGGGCAAAATATAAAGTGGTTTACGCGACACCTGAAAATTTAGAGACAACAGTTATCCCTAAAAAATTTCAAGGTGCTAATTATTATAAGACACTGGCAGATGCACAAAAAGCTTTAGATGAACGATTAGTTTTTTCCGGTAAAGATGTTAGAAAAATTCCTTTTGAAAAAGCGGTTAAAAAACTCCATGGTTTAGCTTTAAAAGATTCTGAAGTTTTAAGTAATTTTAATAAATTAGCTCAGGAGATGTATGGCGTAGCTAAAAATACACAAGAATTATTACCTAAACAAAAATGGCTCGCACAGGATCTAATAAAATATCGAGAATTTCTACTGGGTTTTACTCCTATTAAAGATTTAGCTGCTCCGACTGCTGTGCAGTTAAATGAAATTCTTTTTGAATTTCCTGGTGAAAGTAAATATCGTAAATATGGAAGTGAGGCGGTTAGACAATCAAAATTAAGAATCAGAGATCAATTATTAAAAACTAAAGGCCCAAAACTTAGAGTATTAAGAGATAATATAATTAAATATAGTAACACGGTGGGACGAGAACTTGATGAAGCCATGGGTGTTTCTGCAACTTTTGAACGTGCTCCTGGTTATACAGAGCTAGGACAACTCATTGCGGAAAAAGCTAATCAAGCGAAAATGTCAGAAATTGATGCTCCTTTTTCTAGAATTTTTCAAAGAGTGGTTGAAGGGAATAGAGGACCAATTAATGTTCTTAAAAATAAATATAATACTCTTGATGAGGCCATTAAAGATTTTAATAAAGTATCTAAGAATTTTCAAAAAACATGGAAGGTGGATACACCTATTATAGAATTTAAACCTGGACAAAAATTAAATCCAAAAGACTTTATAAAGCATTTTGATAAACTATCTAAAGAGGCTAAGGCTAATGTTACTCAACTTGCAGAAAAGGGAATTGGGTTAAGATCTCGGGCTATGCCTATGATTGAGATGCTTTACGGTATATATAAAAAGTCGGAAGGTGCTGATAAAATTGCCATTCAAACAATTTTAGGTTGTAGAAAAGCTGCAGAGTCTGGAGGACGTATTGGTTTTGCAGCAGGCACTTTAGATGTATGTGTTAATACAAAATTAACAAATCAAACCCTAGAATCAGGTCAGAAAATAGTTGCGGGCATCGAAGAAGGAGCTACAGGCGTTCTTGGAAAAATGAGAAACGCAGCCAGAGGATTTTTAGGAGCACTCGGAAAATGGGGACCTAGAATTGGGAAGTACGGAGCCGTTGTTGCGGCAGGAGCTTTGGCTCAGCCAGCTGTCGATCTTGTCAGACAATTCATGAACGATGATCCAACAACTTATTTAACTGATCCCGATCAACAAGCAGGAATGCTTTTAGCGACACTCGAGGCACAAGAACGACCAAAACCTAGAAATGAAATTCTTGATTGGGGTATAGGAGCAGGAGCAGTCGGTGCAACAGCAGCCACGATCCCTGGTACCCGCGCCTTGTGGAAAGCAAGACGGCTACCTACTTTAAAAAGAGCGGGCATGGGTATGCCTCGTGCTGCCATGGGTCCATTAATGAAATATATTTCCGGGATGTATACTCCCGCAGGACTGCTTGCAACAGAGCCATTACGAATTGCACAAAAAAGAAGTCAAGGAGAAGGCTGGGGAGAAATAGCTAAAGATCCAACGATGTGGATGGGACCAGCATTCGCACCAGGAATGACAAGACTAGCAACTGCTGGGATGAAGAGCAAGCCATTACTCGCTAAAGCTTTAAGACTGGGTATGAGTAAGCCTGCCTTAAAACTGTTGGGTAGAACAGGTGGATATGGACTTCTGGCGTCATTAGGATTAACAGGTTACGATAAATATCAAGACTGGAAAAATAAGAGGGGGTGGTTTGCAAAAGATTAATAAAACATTAACTAAAAATATGCCCCATGTAAAATGGAAAGAAATTCCACCTGTAAAAGGGCCAAATTCACAAGGGTTGAATGTTCCTGTAAAACAAGCTAAAACATTGGAGAACTCGAGGAAAATAAATGGCAGATATAGACAAAGTTCTACCTAACGTAGAGCAAACAATAACAATTCCACCTGAAGAAGAAATCATCGCCCACAAAGAAACGGGAATAACTCAAGTTGGTGAAGATGATGTTAGAGTAGAACAACAAGAAGATGGAAGCGTTGATATAAATTTTAATCCGAATGCGGTTAACCAACCGGGCGGAGAAGGCCATTTTGACAATTTAGCAGAACTACTTCCAGACGATGTCCTAGGAAAATTAGGATCAGAATTAAATGAAAATTATATGCAGTATAAATCTTCCAGAAAAGATTGGGAAGATACTTATACTAAGGGCTTAGATCTTTTAGGATTTAAATACGAAAATCCAACACAACCTTTTCAAGGAGCTAGCGGTGCAACACACCCAGTCCTTGCAGAATCAGTAACACAGTTTCAAGCACAAGCTTATAAAGAATTGCTGCCAGCAACAGGTCCAGTCCATACTCAAGTAATGGGTAGACCGGACCGACAGAAAGAAGATCAATCTGTTCGAGTAAAAAATTTCATGAACTATCAGCTCATGGATGTGATGAAGGAGTTTGAACCCGAGTTCGATCAACTGCTTTTTTATCTCCCTCTCGCCGGCTCTGCGTTTAAAAAAGTTTATTACGATGAACTTTTGGGCAGAGCCGTATCAAAATTTGTTCCGGCAGATGATTTAGTTGTTCCATACACTGCAACTTCACTTCAAGATGCAGAAGCAGTTATGCATACAATTAAATTATCAGAAAATGATTTAAGAAAAAAACAAGTAGCCGGATTTTATAGAGATGTAGAATTAAAACCTGGTTATGATGAAGAATCAGAAGTTAAGAAAAAAGAAAGAGAATTAGAAGGACTTAAAAAAACTAAAGACGAAGATGTTTTTACATTAATTGAATGTCATGTAAATTTAGATCTAGAAGGGTTTGAAGATATGGATCCTGAATCTCAAGAACCAACTGGAATTAAACTTCCATACATTGTAACTGTAGAAACAGCTTCCAGAGAAGTTTTATCAATTAGAAGAAATTATCAAATTGCTGATCCGCAAAAATTAAAAATTGAATATTTTGTTCATTTTAAATTTTTACCGGGTCTAGGTTTTTATGGACTAGGTTTAATCCACATGATTGGTGGTTTATCTAGAACTGCAACAACCGCGTTACGTCAACTATTGGACGCAGGTACATTAAGCAATTTACCTGCAGGGTTTAAGCAAAGAGGTATTCGTGTTAGAGACGAAGCTCAAGCAATACAACCTGGTGAATTCAGAGATGTAGATGCCCCTGGTGGAAATATCAGAGATGCATTTATGCCTCTTCCTTTCAAGGAGCCCTCTCAGACACTGCTCTCATTAATGGGTATTGTTGTACAGGCAGGGCAACGATTTGCCGCCATAGCTGACATGCAGGTCGGGGACGGCAACCAGCAGGCCGCTGTTGGTACGACTATTGCCCTCTTAGAGCGTGGCTCCAGGGTCATGTCAGCCATACATAAAAGATTGTATGTGGCGATGAAGCAGGAATTTCAGTTATTAGCTGGCGTATTTAAAACTTATTTACCACCAGACTATCCCTATGATGTTGTAGGGGGACAGAGAAATATTAAAGTTTCTGATTTTGATGAGAGAGTAGACATTATTCCAATTGCAGATCCAAATATTTTTTCTCAAACACAAAGAATTACAATGGCACAAACAGAATTACAATTAGCTCAAGCAAATCCGCAGATGCATAATATGTACGAAGCCTTTCATGACATGTACGCAGCAATTGGGGTGAAAGATATTGATAAAATACTTCCTCCACCACAACAACCTACTCCAATGGACCCTGCGGTTGAAAATATTTTAGCAATGTCTAATAAACCTTTTCAAGCTTTTAAAGGTCAGGACCATACAGCGCATATTACGACCCATTTAAACTTTATGTCGACAAATTTAGCGCGAAATAATCCAGTTGTACTTGGTGCACTCGAAAAAAACATTTTTGAACATATTTCTATGATGGCACAAGAGCAGTTAGAGGTCGAAATGAGAGAAGAAATTGCTCAATTGACACAATTGCAGCAACAATTGCAAGCGAATCCAATGATGCAGCAAAATCCGCAAGTTCAACAACAATTAATGCAGATGTCAATGGCGTTAGAGTCTAGAAAAGCTAAATTAATTGCAGAAATGATGCAAGAATTTATGGAAGAAGAAAATAAAATTATGGGACAGTTTGGAAACGATCCAATTGCTAAATTAAAAGCAAGAGAACTAGATTTAAGAGCTATGGATAACGAGAAGAAAAGAGAACAAGATCAAGAAAAAATTAACTTGGATAAATCTAAGCAAATGATGGGTCAAGAGCAGTTTGATGAAAAATTAGAACAAAATGAAGATCTGGCTGAACTTAGAGCTGAGACATCTTTGGTCAAACAAGAAATGTCTAATGATGCTAAAATGAGACAAGATAGGATGAAACAAAGAGATGTTCGTATCTTGAAAGGTCCAAGAAGATAGTATACAATTAAACGAGGAGAAAATATGACAAAACAACCTACTGAAAAAAAATTGCACACTAGTGGTAAAGAACTAGGAGTGGGCAAAGATGGTTATCAAACAGGTGGTATTAAATTTAAAGCACCTTTAGGGCAACCAACTAAAAACAAAGTCAAAGGCCAAAGAGCAATGCTCGCTTCTAAAAAGTCTGAAGTAAGCTGGTGGTAATATGTGGTTTAGTGCAATCAAGCTTGCTTTAAGCGCTGGCAGTCACATTTACAAAAAGCGCCAAGAG
>Ga0208183_1000966_pt1 | contig 10869 bp, 15 predicted proteins | sample MalvirDeepMed_51_FD_184251 | JGI IMG/M metagenome (GOLD analysis project Ga0208183, IMG submission 184251) | Marine viral communities from the Global Malaspina Expedition - Malaspina viral metaG DeepMed_51 (SPAdes) (version 2) | ecosystem: Environmental > Aquatic > Marine > Oceanic | place... | reverse complement strand
GCACGGACCCGAACACCTCCCACGCTGCAGCGGCCTCGATGCTCGAGGGCGGTGAGGAGCATCCGCTGCGGGCCAGGTCACGTCTCCCGCCCGAAACGTGCGACTGCTGCGGCGGGAAGACGAAACTCTATCGGCGCAAGCTCAACTCGGGTCAGGCGCGTGTGCTCATCGCCCTCTATCACGCCGTGGACTGGGTCCATCTCGGTCGAACGATTCCCGCGCTGGTCGCCGAGGTGCAGGGGGACACGAGCAAGCTGACTCACTGGGGATTGGCTGAAGCGAGACCGAGTGAGTCAGACTCGACGAAGCGCGATTCTGGGATTTGGAGGATCACGGCCGACGGGAGAGCCTTCGTGCTCCGCACTCACGAGGTCCCCAGCCACGCCTATGTGGCCAGCCCAGGAGATCGCCTACTTGGGATGGAATCGACTACTGTTGATATAGTTGAGGCGCTGGGAGAGGGCTTTAATTACCACGAATTGATGCGAGGAGCGTGATGGCTGACCGCCGAGGGAAGCATCAGTCGATCCACACCGCGCTCGTCGACGATCTGAAGTTCGTCGGGCTCACGCCGGAAGCGAAGCTCGTGTTCTACACGCTCAAGCTGATGCTCGGTGCGACCGGCATCGACGTCGTGCGAGCTCACGTGGTCGCGCTGGCCGAAGTGACCGGCCTCGAGGTCGAAGCCGTAGAAGGCGCTCTAAGGGACTTACAGTCCTCGGGCTACCTCGCAGTCGAGGGCAATGTGCTCTGGCTGCCGAACGGCCTGAGATACAATCCTGCGCTCAATCTGGAAAACGTAAACCACTGCAAGTCGGTGCAGACGCACCTTGAGGGATTGCCGGCCGTGGAGCTCGTGAACTCATTCGCTCAGCGATACGGATTCAATGCCATCGGGGATACCATCGGGGATACCATACCCGATACCATCATCGACCAAGAAGAAGAAACAGAAACAGAAAAAGAAAAAGAAAACAGCCGTTCTCTAAAGAGAACGAGAGCCGAGCTCTCGATGGATAGGCTGATGAAAGTGATTCGCACGGTAGCACACCTCGACAGCGAACGCGCCGAGCAGATGAACTCCGGAAGCATCGCCAAGCTGTTCTCCGAATATGGGCAGTCCTACGAGGACATCGAGCTCGCTGTCCGCAACACTCGAGAGATGGTCGACGCTGGTCTGATTGGCTGGCTCAGTCCACGCGAACCGTTCAGTCTGAAGGCACTCAGAAAACCGAGCGGCATCGACGGCTCGAGCCAGCCGCTGTACACGACAGCCCTCGAGTGGCGGCGACCGTCTGAAGGAGCTCCTCGAGCGAACGGGCTCGACCGCGTCAAGGTGGTAGTGTGAGCAAGCTCGAGAAGCGAGCCGTGAAGGCTTACGTCGCAGAGGTCCGAGGCAAGAAGATCGGCAAGCGATACGACGGCCCGAGTCCCTACGAGATCCTCGACGAGCTCCCCTACAAGTCGACCCGCGAGGTGAAGGTCTGGCACGACACGGCCGTCCGCGTCATCGAGGGCGGCAAGCGCAAGCTCGCCGAGGGGCCTGAGTTCCGCTGTGTGATCTGCGGCGAGCCCGTCGGTCGCACCTTCAACCGCCAGTGGGTGCACCGAGGTATGTGTGCCGAGCAAGCTGGAGCTTGCTAGGGCCACGGCTGCTCGGAGTGCAGCAGCCAATACCTCACGGCCGCCGGCACTGGCGTCTCACCCGACTGCCACTTCCGAAGGGTTCTGAGGTCTCTCACGAACACCCAGCGGCACCAGCCGCGGATCGTCCCGCCGGCTTGCTTCCACTCGGCGAGACGCTCCTCGAGCATCGCGAGCGCTTCATCGTTCGAGATCAATTCAGCCACGAGCTCGCTGCTCATAGTCGGCTTTGCATTTCTCTACCGAGGCCAACCATTCCTTATATGTCATATTCGGGTCGGGAGAAGGAGGCTCTTTACCCTCGAGCTTCGCCGCCACGCACTCCCTGCCATAAGCCACTAAACCTTCCCATGCCCCTCTCGGAAGGGTCACGCTCAAACCACGCATAACCTCATCCAAGGGGATCGTCACGACATCGGGCTCGTCAGTCAATTCGCCCCTGAGCTCTGTCCCTCGAGAGCTGTTCGGCGCACGAGCTCCTCGGCTATTTGTCGGGCAGAGCTCACAGAGAGAGCTCCCTCGAGCAGAGGCCCGAGGATCTCGAGGTGGTCATGGATCGCTACCGCGACCTCCGGAGGTAGATGAGCCTCGAGCTTCATCTCGGCGAGAGCATTGCACAACACGAGAGCCCCATCGCAGCCAGCTCGCAGGAGCTCGATCTCGAGCATCGGGCGGCCGCTCATGAGTAGAACCTCTCATCCTTCCGGGAGCAGTCCCCAGGGAGGCGCTCGAGCACGACAAAGTATTCGGCCGGCCCATCGGTCTCTCGGAGCTCGTCAGGTGAGATGCCTCGACGCTCGGCTTGCTCGATCTCGAGCCGGCAGTGGTCACTCCACGCGAGCTTCGCTTCGTGAGTCTGATGCTGGGCGAGTTCCTCCACGAGCTCGAGCTGGGCACGTGCAGCTTGCTCGCTCTGGAATTCTTGAGTGCTCACGAGCTCGACGTCAGTGCCCCACCATCCGCCCTCCTCGGGTCCGCCATAGAACGGCGTGCGGATGTACAGGCTGAGGTGTCGGTAAGGGCTGGGCGGCAGCGCCTCCGAGCATACGGTGTGGAAGGCTTCTCTTAGCGTCACAGTTCTCCCCCTGTCTGGGTGGTCGGAATTGACCGTCCGCCGAAGCTACGCCTCTGAGCTCGATGCGCCAGAACCCGCCTAGCATGCCTCAACGAAAAAATCGGCCTTCCCTGTTTCCGCGAAGAAGAGGGGAAGACCGATCAAATAAAACGACCACGGAACCAAGTCTCCACAGACCATTCCGAAGCCGAGCACTGACCCAATCCCACAAGGGGATTTTGTCGTAGGAGAAGCTACGCCCCTGAGCTCGATGCGCCAGAGCCCGCATAAACACTATCCGGAAAAATGCTCGAGCGACTCCCAGACGGGGCAAAACTTTTAATTCCGCCGTCGTCCCGATAATCGCCTCAGACGGCGACTTCTAATTAGCCGAGAGCCCGCATAAACACTATCCGGAAAAATGCTCGACGCTCGCTGCTTGATGATGCTTAGAGCTTTATTAATTCTTGCTCGATGTATATACGGTATATATAATGTGGGTATGGAAAAGGTTACTCTCGACCGCCAACACAAAAGGAGCCTCTCAACGGCCCACCTAAACCTCGAACACTTCCGCGCCATCGCAGCCGCTATGGCCAACGCTCCTCGCACCTGGCAGTGGATCGGCGAGTGGGAGTCGCAGAGACATTTCGGGATCACCGAAGAGCGGGCCAACGCCCTCGCTGAGAAGCATGGCGGGATTGCCTCTCCAATGGCCTCCATCGACGAACTAGAAGAGTCCGTCAGGCACATCCTCAATCGGGAGGGGGCCTAGGACGGGAGCCTATACGGAGTTCCTCAAGGCAAAGGCGCAACACGCCGACGGCAATGGATTCACGCCGACGTTCGTTCCTAGTTTCCTGTTCGACTTTCAACGGGAGCTAGTTGAATGGTCGGTAACTCGTGGTCGCGCTGGGATCTTCGCTGACTGCGGACTAGGGAAGACGCCTATGCAGTTGGTCTGGGCGGAGAACGTGGTTCGTCATACCAACAGGCCTGTTATCCTGGCTACGCCGCTCGCCGTGAGTTACCAACTCGTGGAGGAGGCCGAGAAGTTCGGGATAGATGCGGTGCGTGTATCTGATGGGAATGTTCCTAGCGGTTCGCGAGTGATAGTGACGAACTACGAACGGCTTCATCACTTTAATCCGGCGGACTTCTCTGGGATGTCATGCGATGAAAGTTCGATTCTCAAGAATTTCAATGGAAAAAGGAGGGCTGTAGTGACTGAGTTCCTACGCACCCTCCAGTTCCGACTACTATCCACGGCGACGGCGGCACCGAACGACTACATCGAACTTGGTACATCGTCAGAGGCACTTGGGGAGCTGGGGCACATGGATATGCTCTCTCGATTCTTCCGCAATGCACGTAACACATCTACAAGCCAAGGTCGCGAGTTCGGTAAAGCTGTGGACTGGCGGCTCAAGGGTCACGCAGAGGTGCCGTTCTGGCGGTGGATCGCGTCCTGGGCACGTGCGATCCGCAAGCCATCCGATTATGGATACGATGACGCGGGATTTGTCTTGCCGCCGTTGACGGAAAACACGCACATCATCAAGGCGAAAACTGTTCGCCCAGGGTGGCTGTTTGATCTGCCGGCGATCACACTTGACGAGCAACGTGTGGAACGACGCCGGACAATTCAAGAGCGGTGTGAAACGGTGACGGGTATCTGCGAACACACCGACCAGTCGCTCGTCTGGTGTCACCTTAACGCCGAGGGCGATCTCCTTACAAATATGATCGACGGCGCGGTACAGGTGAGCGGTTCCGACTCGGATGAAAAGAAAGAAGCGAACCTTCTAGCGTTCGCTCATGGGGATATTCGCGTACTGGTGACGAAGCCGAAGATAGGTGCCTTTGGGCTTAACCTCCAAAAGTGTGCCCACGTCACTTTCTTCCCGTCGCACTCTTACGAGCAATACTACCAAGGAGTGAGACGGTGCTGGCGATTTGGGCAAAAGCGACCTGTAGTCGTTGACGTGGTGGCGACTGAGGGAGAGACGCGGGTAGTCGACAATTTGCATCGCAAGAGCGTGAAGGCTGATGAGATGTTCACGTCTTTACTCCATCACATGACCGATGCCTTACACATCGAACGGGTTACCACCAATCATAACACAGACACGGAGATGCCCTCATGGCTGTAAAGGAGCAAGTAATATCAGACAGATACGCCATATACTGCGGGGATTCGTGCGAGGTGATGCCTACGTTGCCAGACGGAAGCGTCCACCTGTCAGTGTACTCTCCTCCGTTCGGTGGATTGTATCACTACTCGTCATCAGAGCGCGACCTGTCGAACGCACGAGATTATAAGGAGTTCTTCAAGCACTACGAGTTCATCGTGCGGGAATTGTTTAGGGTGACGATGCCTGGTCGGCTGACTGGGGTGCATTGCATGGACGTTCCATCCGGCAACTCCGGCAAGGACTACCTAGTGGACTTCCCTGGTGACATCATCCGGCTGCATGAGCGAAGGGGTTTCCGGTATGTTGCTCGGTATGCCGTATGGAAAGAACCGCTCGGCGTCCGCAATAGGACGATGGCGAAGAACCTCGCGCACAAGACTATCGTCACGGATTCTAGTCGATGCTCGGTGGCTTCCGCCGACTGGTTACTGATGTTTCGGCGCGACGGCGATAATCCTGTACCTATCGCTCATCCGCATGGGCTTATGGAATATGCGGGATCGAGACAAATCCCGCGCGAGTTGATGCAGTACCGTGGGTGGACCGGCAACCAGATCCAGAACCGCTATTCGCATTGGATATGGCGCAACTACGCTAGTGCGTTTTGGGACGACGTGCGAATTGACCGCGTGTTGCCCTATAAGAAGTCCCGCGCAGAAGATGACGAGAAGCACGTTCACCCGCTGCAGCTCGATGTAATCGAGCGGTGCGTAATTCTGTGGAGTAACCCCGGCGAAGTGGTGTTCACGCCTTTTATGGGAGTGGGATCAGAGGTGTATGGAGCGGTGATCAACGACAGGAAGGGTATAGGCATCGAACTAAAGGACACTTACTACCGTCAAGCAGTGACTAACATGAAAGACGCGGTAAGCGTTAGCCGGACTGAACAGCCGTCCGTATTTGATATTCCCCTGTGCGGCGTAGAAGGAGGTGAAGACAATGACTAATAAACGACGCAGCTTATTCATCGAAGACGAACTTTGGGCTGAGTGCCAGAAGGCGGCTGCTAAGGTTCAGCTAGAGACCGGCAAGCCTACCACCACGTCTGAATGGATTCGCCAATCGCTTCAGTGCCAGATTGATCGGGAGTTCTGCCCGACTGACTTTTATACCCGATGAAAGATGCAGGAGAGGAGGAGGTAGCATGAGCTCCGAAAGTTTCCTAAGCACAGCCGGCGCACTATCTATTCTTAACCATTCATAAACGAGGATACGACGATGGCACACTCGCCAAGTCAGGAACGACAACGCTGGACCTACTCAGTCGGAGAGAAGCCGAACATCGTGGCGCTGAGCGAGCGCAGGGGACCAGGGAAGCCGATCTATGTGAGATATACGCTCGCCGATGGCACGCGCCCCTGGCAGTCGCTAGGTCATAAGGACAAAAAGCTCGCGAAGAAGTGGGCGGTCGAGCTCAACGCGAAGCTCGTGCTCGGCAGCGAGACGCTTGCTCACGACGAGCTCACGCTCGGCACGCTGTTCGATCTCTACACGAAGCACGAGACGCCCAAGAAGTCGCCACAGCAGCAACTGATGCACGAACGGTGCAAGGAGCTCCTCGAGCGCACGCTCGGAGCTGGTACGCACCCCGCGAGGATCTCATCGGCCTCATGGAAGAACTACTACGACAGCAGACTCGAGGGCTCAATCGACAGCCGTGGCATCAGAGAAGGTCGCGAGGGATTCAGAGGGAAGCCGGCCGGTGTAGCTCAGCGGGCACCGAAGCCCGTGCCTGGTGGCATCATCAAGGACGTCGCGTATCTGAGAGCGGTCGGCAACTGGGCGACTCTATGGCTGAAGGACGACGGCGAGTTCCTGCTGAATCGCAACTACTTCGCCGCCTCGCGCTTCGATCCGCCGAGGATCAAGAACCCGCTCCAGCCCTGCGCGACCGTCAACCGCTTCGCCGACGTGATGAACGCCTCGAGCCAGGTGATGGCTCGATACCACGACGCTGACGGGAACAAGGTGCCGACGTTCCTCGGCGAGATTCTCATGCTGTGTGCTCACACAGGCCGCCGCATCGAAGCCGTGCTCGAGCTCACGTTCAGCGACATCTACCTCGACGCGAGTGGCCTGGAGGCGATCAAGGACGACGACAGAGACTTTGAGCTCGGCGCGATTCATTGGCGTCCGGAGAATGACAAGATGGGGTTCGACAACTTCGCCGAGATCAACGCCCCGCTCCGGCTCATGCTCGAGGACATCCTCTCGAGGCGTGGCCGAGCTGGTAGCGTGCCGCTGTTCCCGAGAGCTAGAGACCCACAGGAGCCGGTGACATATAGCACAGTCATCAAGTGGCTCCGACGAGCTGAGAAGCTCGCCGGCCTAGAGTCGCTGGAGAGAGGCGGGTTCCATCCCTACCGTCGCATGTACGCGTCGCTGCGGTCGGAATACTTCCCGCTCGAGGTCATCGCTCAGGGCGGCGGCTGGCGGTCTGTGAGAGCTGTGCGGGATTGCTACGTGCACGCTAGGAAGGAAGCAGTACGTGAGGCCGCACACTTCGACCCACTCAGCGCTGTCCTCGAGGAGAGGCAGCAGGAGGCGACAGCATGAGTGACAAGATGAAGGGCTACGCTGATTTCCTAGAGCGGAAGGTCACAGTGGACCCGGTCACGGGCATCGAAGTCCCCGGAGTGCTCAATCCTAAGCTCTTCCCGTTCCAACGCGATCTCACGCGGTGGGCCTTACGCAGGGGACGCGCTGCCCTTTTCGCGGATTGCGGGATGGGCAAAACCCCAATTCAACTCGTATGGGCCGAGCACGTGCCTGGTCCGGTATTGATCCTCGCGCCGTTGGCGGTCGCCGCTCAAACGGTTCGTGAGGGTTCCAAGTTTGACGTTCCCGTTGAGTATGTACGAGAGCAGCCAATCGACCCCGGCGAGCGTACCTACATCACGAATTACGAGATGCTAGATCGCTTCGATCCGAGCGTTTGGTCTGGAATCGTACTCGACGAATCTAGCATCATCAAACACAAGGACGGCGCGTTTCGCAATCGTCTGCTCTCCTCGTTCTCAGATACTCCGTTCCGGCTCGCCTGCACGGCGACCCCAGCTCCTAATGACTTTACGGAATTAGGCAACCACTCCGAGTTCATGGGCGTACTCACGATGAGTGAGATGTTGAGCACGTTTTTCGTTCACGACGGAGGCTCTACTCAAAAATGGAGACCCAAAGGGCACGCACGAGACGAGTTCTGGAGATGGCTTTGTTCTTGGGCCGTGATGCTCAGAAAACCTTCTGATCTAGGTTACGAGGATGGTGCGTTCGTGCTGCCGCCAGTGGTTTATCACGATCACGTCGTCAGCGCCAGCCAAGTCCAAGACGGCTTTCTGTTCCCGGTGGAAGCTCAAACCCTTCAAGAACGCATAGGGGCTCGTAGGTCCACGATAAGGGACCGAGTAGAGGCGTGTGCCCTGGACGTGAACGCATCCGCAGAGCGGTGGGTCGTATGGTGCAACCTCAATGACGAATCTACCGCGCTTACGAAAGCGATTCCGGGCGCGGTGGAGGTGCGTGGTGCCATGTCGTCGGAGGACAAAGAAGAGACGCTCCTGGGCTTTACCGATAGCGCATTCCGCGTGCTCGTTACCAAGCCGTCGATTGCTGGCCACGGCATGAACTGGCAGCATTGCCCGAACGTCGCGTTTGTGGGGCTGTCGGACTCTTGGGAACAATACTACCAAGCCGTTCGCAGATGCTGGCGCTTCGGCCAGGAACGTGAAGTGCAGGTGCATATCTATACCGCCGACGTGGAGGGCGCGGTCGTGGCTAACATCAAGCGCAAAGAAGCCTCCGCCACAAAGATGGCGGAAGAAATGACTGCCCACATGAGGGACTTAATCCGGGAGAATGTGAGTGGAATGACTAGAGACCAACAACCTTATATAACCGATTCATCAGAGGGCGATGGTTGGAAGCTACACCACGGAGATTCATGCGAGATCGTCGCTGACATAGCAGACGGATCAGTGGACTATTCGATCTTCTCGCCGCCGTTCGAGAGCCTCTACACATATACGGCGACGGACCGCGACATGGGCAACTGTCGCTCGTCTGAGGAGTTCCGCGAACATTTCGGCTTTCTGGTCGGGGATCTATTCCGGGTGACGAAGGACGGCAGGCTGGTCTCGTTTCATTGCATGAACCTGCCGACCTCAAAGGTGCGCGATGGCGTGATCGGTCTCCGCGATTTCCGCGGCGAATTGATCCGGTTGTTCCAGGACCACGGGTTCATCTACCATTCAGAGGTCTGCATTTGGAAAGATCCCGTGACGGCGATGCAGCGCACAAAGGCCTTGGGGCTCCTCCACAAGCAGCTCAAGAAAGATGCGTGCATGAGCCGCCAGGGCATCGCTGACTACTTGGTGACGATGAGGAAGCCCGGAGTTAACCCAGACCCCGTCACGAACACGAACGAAACTTTCCCGGTAAAGGTGTGGCAACGCTACGCCTCTCCCGTATGGGGCGATATCAACCCATCGGACACGCTCCAATACCGCAGCGCGCGGGAGCACGAAGACGAACGCCATATCTGTCCCCTACAACTTCAAGTAATCCGCAGGGCCATCAGGTTATGGACGAACGAAAACGATCTCGTGCTGTCTCCGTTCGCTGGGATTGGATCAGAGGGCCACGTGGCGATTGAGGAAGGACGACGGTTCGTGGGTGTCGAGCTAAAGCAATCCTATTATCGGCAGGCGGTAATAAACATTGGAGCGGCTGTGTCGTCCAAGGTGGATTTATTTACGGCGACATCATGAGCGACGGCGAGGAGTTAAAAAAACTACTAAAGGAAAGGGACGTCCTGCTTATGGTCCACGGTCAGGCCCGATGGCGTCCCGTAGAAGATCCCATGACCCTCGGTGAGGAAAGACAACTCCTAAGTCAGATAGAAGAACTCGATGCCAAAATCAAAACACACCGCGCCAAAATCAAAACACACCGCACAGGAGGAAGCATGAGCGACAAGATGAAGCGCCGGCAAAGGCACCGAGAGGTAGCCGGATAGACTCGCTCGAACTCGAGGAGCTCCGGCCCCTGGTCGCTTGCTGCGGCTGGGGGCCGAGTTGCGTCAGGGTGCCACGGGCCGGCGCAGCGCGGCGGCTCGCTGTGACCTGTGCCGCATGTCATGGCGGACATCTGCTGCCGGCCTCGTGACGAATCCCAAATAAACAGAGCGGTCCAGCCCAGTCTTCCGCAAAGAAATCAGGGCCGAACCGCTCCAACGAGACGACCACTAGGATCATCTACCCGATCTTTCTAGGGACGAGGTTAGGCGCCGAAGCTACGCCTCGCGAGCTCGAGGGCAAACGCCGACACTGGACCCCCTACCTCGCGCCGTCGCAAGTTAAAGCCACCGACTACAGGGGTGAGGTATGTCTGCCACGACCACCGAGCAAATATGTCCGCGCTGTTCCACGCCGAGTGAAGCGATCGAGGTGAGGTGCGTGTTCTGTAAGTGGCCGCTCGAGGACGAAGGACTCGACTGTGTGTGCGGCTGGCTCAATAAAGCGGAAGCTCAGCGCTGCAAGCTCTGCGACCGCACGCTATAGGATGCCATGCCGAGACGCATCGACACGCCGTGCTCATACCCAGGATGTCCGAGTCTCAGTCGAGAGCGCTACTGCTCGACGCACTCGAGGGTGGCTGCCAGTGACGACGCTAGAGAACGCGGAACAGCAGCGGAGCGCGGCTACGACGCACGCCACCGCCAGTGGCGCCGCTTCATCCTCGCTCGCGATCCTGTCTGTCAGCATTGCGAAGCTCGAGGGGTGACTCGCGCAGCCAGTGTAGCGGATCACGTAGTTCCGCTCGACCCCAGGAACCCAGCCAGCGGCGACTGGAGCGCGTCTAACGGGCAAGGGCTGTGTCGGCCATGCCATGCACTGAAAACAGCGAGCGAGCATGCAGGAGCGATCCGGTGAGCTCTGGAGCGAAGGGGGGGCGGGTAAAATCGCCGGGGCTTCTCCC
>Ga0208183_1000960_pt1:2500-10923 | contig 10923 bp, 3 predicted proteins | sample MalvirDeepMed_51_FD_184251 | JGI IMG/M metagenome (GOLD analysis project Ga0208183, IMG submission 184251) | Marine viral communities from the Global Malaspina Expedition - Malaspina viral metaG DeepMed_51 (SPAdes) (version 2) | ecosystem: Environmental > Aquatic > Marine > Oceanic... | reverse complement strand
TCGCCGCGCCGTGTCACGGTTTCGTCGACCGGCTTCGCCAGCATTTCCTCGGTCGGCGGGTAGACAGAATTGCTGTCCGGCGCAGCGCCGGTGGGAGTGCTCGCCATGATCACCTCAACCCCTCGAGATAGACACTCAAAGCTGAAAGCTTTTCGTCAGACAGATGAACGTAAGGCGGCATTTTCACCCCCGATTTGATGCGCTTGGTGTGGCGCACCCAGTTGGTGAACGCCTCCCTGTCCGTCGGCAAGGTTGCGGCACCCAGGGAGAGCCTGCTGCCGACATGGGTGAGGTCGGGGCCGGTCGCTCCCCGGGCCTCCGTTCCACGCACAGCGTGGCAGGCGCCGCAGCCTTCTTCGACAAAGACGGCTTCGCCCTGCCGTGCCAGTGCACTTGCCGGCTCGACCGCGTCCTGGCTTTCTTTCTCGAGCCACGCCGCAAACTCGTCCTGCTCCATCACGACAGCCTGGAACGCCATCAATGCATGTGCCTCGCCGCAGAATTCGGCGCATTGGCCACGATAGACCCCGACCTTGGTCGGCTCGACGGCAAGCCGCGTTTCACGGCCCGGAAACATGTCCATCTTTCCGGCCAGCGCCGGGATCCAGAAGGAATGGATGAACTTGTCCGCACCAAGCTTGATCTCGGTCCGGTGATCGACCGGCAGCCGGATTTCGTTGGCTGCAACGATTGGTTCGGCGCCGGGTTCGGGGATGTATTCCACCCGCCACCACCATTGCTCGCCGGTCACCCTGATCTGGACGCCTGTTCCCTCCAGCCTCTGATCCGGCATGATCGACAAGGCATAGGCAATCAGGCCCGACAACAGAAAGAACGGAAACACAATGCCGCCGCCGATCACCAGCGACTCTGCCAGCCGCCGCGACAGCGACCGGGGCTCGATGCGTGTGACATAAAAGAACAGGCCGTTGACCGCCACCCAGAGCACAACGGCTCCAGCCAGCAGCACCCAGAACAATTCGGCCAGCACCCCGGCATCCTTGCCCGCAGGATCGAGCACCGATTGCGATCCCTTGCACCCGGCAAGCAGCAACAGCGGCAGGATGGATGGAAGAAGCGCCCCCCTGGTCACGTCACTGACCTTCAGGCAGCGCATAGGCGATGACGTAGTCTCCGATCTTGGTTTCCATGAAATGGTGACCTCCCGGTGCAATCACCAGGTATTGGCGTCCGTCCACCTCATAGGTCATCGGCGTCGTCTGGCCACCTGCCGGCAGGACTGTCTGCCACACCACCTCGCCGGTCTCGATATCGATGGCGCGCAGCAGGTCATCGGTCGCCGCGGCAATGAAGATCAGGCCGCCCGCGGTGACCAGCGGACCACCATTGTTGGGCGTCCCGATCCTGAGCGGCAGCATCGACGGAATCCCTAACGGGCCATTGTTGCGCGCGGTCCCGATTGGCTGGTCCCACAACGTTTCGCCGGTCTTCAGGTCAATCGCCCGGATGCCGCCATAGGGAGGCTGCTTGCACAACAGTCCGGTTGGCATCCGCCAGCCTGCATTGACCGCGATGGCATAGGGCGAACCGGCCTGCGCGCCGGCTTCACCACCGCCGCCTTCGCCACCTTCATTGATCGGCTTGATACCCTGCTCATCCGCTTCTTCGCGCGGGATCAACCGGTTGTAGTTGGGCATGTCGTTGTAGTTGGCAATCAGGATGCCGCGCTCGACATCGACGGCGACACCGCCCCAGTCGGATCCGCCATTATACCCCGGATACTGGATCCAGCGCCGGTCCGCTGTCGGCGGTGTGTACTCGCCATCATAGGCGGCGCGGTGGAACTGGATGCGGCACCAGAGCTGGTCCAGCGGGCTCATGCCCCACATGTCCTTCTCCGTCAGCGGCGGCTTGTTGAGTGCCGCATAGCTGGAATAGGGCTGGGTCGGGGAAAGGTTCTCAGGTTCGACGCCGCCGGTCGGCACCTCGCGCTCCTCCACCGGAAACAGCGGCTCGCCAGTCTCGCGGTTGAGAACATAGATCTGGCCCTGCTTGCTGGGCAGGATCAGCGCTGGAACCTGGCCGTCCTCTGTGGGGAAATCGATCAGTGTCGGCTGCGAACCGAGGTCGTAGTCCCAGACGTCATAGTGCACCGTCTGGAACTTCCAGGCCACTTCGCCGGTGGTGACATTCAGCGCGACCAGTGCTGTCGAGTACTCGTTCTCTGCCTCCGACCGGTTGGCGCCGTAATAATCGACCGAGGAATTGCCCATGGGCAGATAGACCAGCCCGAGCTCTTCATCGCCGGCGGCAAGCGTCCACATGTTGGGCGTGCCGCGCGTGTAGGCCTCGCCTTCCGGCGGCAGGCCCTTGAGGTCAGGCTTTCCCATGTCCCACGCCCACGCCAGTTCACCGGTGACCGCATCATAGCCGCGGATGACGCCTGATGGCGCATCTTCGGCCTGACCATCCTTTACCTGCGCACCGGTTACCGCAATGCCGCGCACAATCGTGGGCGGCCCGGAAACGGCATACCAACCTGGAACGGTTTCACCGATACCTTCATTCAGGTCGACGATGCCGTCCTGCCCGAAGTTGCTGCAAAGCTGGCCCGTGCCCGCATCGACCGCGATCATCCGCGCATCCAGCGTGGCCTCGATCACCCGTTCGGCGCACAGCGAATCCGGCTCGGCCGCCTCGTCCTTGTAATAGGCAACGCCACGGCAGGTCGCGCCATAGGGAATTGCGTCATCGGAAACAACCGGATCGTAGCGCCACTCTTCCTTGCCTGTGGCGGCGTCGATGCCAATCATGATGTTCTTGCCGGTGCAGACAAACAGGCTGTCGCCAACCTTCAGCGGCGTGTTTTCGGGCGAGTACTTGCCCTCGGCCCCATCGGAAGGCATGTCGCCGGTGCGGAACTGCCAGACCTGTTCAAGATCTTTCACATTGTCCCGGTTGATCTGGCCGAGCGGAGAATAGCGGCGGCCTTCATAGGTTCCACCATAGGCCGGCCAGTCCGCGCCCGCCTCAAGCCTTTGAACCGGACGCAGCGACGCCTCGTCTTCGGCTTGCGCCACCGCAGCCTGGGCCGCAGGCGTATCCTCGGCGACAAAGTTTTCGACCGGGTCGATATCGCCCGGCTCTTCGGCCTGTGAGCTGTCCTGGGCCAATGCGCGGTCTGCCCCGGGTCCGGTCAGGGCCAGAACCGCGGCAGTCGCCAGGCCGATCGCCCGCGCCGCTTTTCCCCGATGCATGCTGGGTCGACCGGAGACCCTGCCTGCGGCAAAGGCCGGGATCGTCAGCGCCACGAAGACCAGGATGATCGTGGGGGCGACAATGCGCGGCACCAACGGCCAGAGTTGAAAGCCAACTTCCCACACCGCCCAGATCAGGGTGCCGATCCAGACAAGAAAATAGAGACCGACGCCGAAAATGTTACTGCGAAACAGCAAATAGCCGCCGATGACCAGGCCAAGGCCGGCAATGGCATAGTACCATGACCCGCCCAGCGAGATCAGCCAGATTCCGCCTGCGCCGAGCACGAGCCCGAGCGCAAAGACAATGAAACCTATGACAGCGGTGTAGATGGAACCGAGCGATGTGCCCGCTTTCATCGAACCGGAATGCGTTTCAGATGGCTGGTGGCTGGTGACGGATTCGCCCGTTTGCATGCTGATCTCCCCGATACCAAGACAACTCTCTTAACGCACGCGGGCGCTGAAGGTTCCCGCCTGGGAAGCGGTTTTTCCTGGTCCCGGAGAAAAGGCCGCGGACAAGTTGCCCGCGGTCCATCACATTCGTGGCCTCGCCGAGTATGCATTGCCTGGCGGTAGACCGTGTACTGGGACTGCTGCGAAAGTCAGTCGAGCTTGGAGTAGACCTCATCCCAGAGTGGCTGGCCGAAGGCTTCGCGGTCAAGCCCAGTCTCGGCAACGATGCCCTCCTACTTGCTAAGTGCCGTATTGAAGGCTTCAAACTGCTCGCTGCAATTGTCCAACCCGATATTGCCGGCGTAGGCCGCAATCAGATCCCGGTCGACGTCCGAGGGGGCAAGAGCTGCGACCAAAGTGTCATCGCCCTGCTGAAATTCAACACCGGAAGCCTCGGCATCCGCCCGAGACTTCTCTGCAAGGTCCGCCTGGGCGATCATCATGTCCGTCCCCCAATCTTGTTTCCCTGTATGCGCTTCATCGGATTTGTCTCGCGAGTTATGCTGAACGCAAAAAAGCGCCCCTGTGGGCGCTTTGCTGATTGTGCGTATTGATATTGATTTGGTTGCGGGGGCAGGTGTTGGATCTGCGACCCGCTGAACCGGCAGGTGATTGCGCAGCAAACTCCGAGAGGATTTCAGGTTATGGCGCGTTGCGCGAGGAGCTGTCACGCAAGCGGACATGAAGGGTCTGCGCCAGCGCCAGTATTTTGAATGTAGCGAGAGATCTTGGTTGCGGGGGCAGGATTTGAACCTGCGACCTTCAGGTTATGAGCCTGACGAGCTACCGGGCTGCTCCACCCCGCGATAAATTCTGAGCTTCCGGGCATGCCCGGTCTTTTTGTTTGCCGGTCCTCAAGGCCTTTGGCCTTTGCGGATCGGCGGGGGCTGCTCCACCCCGCGACAGGCCTTGCTTTTTCTTGCAAGGCAAAAGGCAAAACGGGCCGCGAGAGCGACCCGTGAGTGTTCCAAGTTTCGTAAGTTTGAGAAGATATGTGTTGCGCTTAGCAGACCTGGCAGCGACCTACTCTCCCGCGTCTTGAGACGAAGTACCATCGGCGCTGGGGCGTTTCACGGCCGTGTTCGGAATGGGAACGGGTGCAGCCGCCCCGCCATGACCACCAGGTCGGCAAAGCGCAACAAATACACATCTGCGAGATGTGTACGTTGAATGAGAAGCTGGCGGATGGCTAATCCTATGATTTTGAACACGTTTTCTGTCTGCACTGCGACCCGGAGCGAAGCTCCGCAAGCGCAAGCGCGCGTCGCCAATCGTTTGGCGCGCCGTCCGCAGGACCAGCTCCGTTAGGAGCGTGCGGCCCGTGAGGACAAAACAGCTACATCGAACTTTGTTCGATGAGCACGAGCAATGAGAATGATCAAGCCGATCGAGCTATTAGTACTGGTAAGCTTCACACATTACTGCGCTTCCACACCCAGCCTATCAACGTGGTAGTCTTCCACGACTCTCAGGGAATACTCGTTTTTAGGTTGGTTTCCCGCTTAGATGCCTTCAGCGGTTATCCATTCCGTATATAGCTACCCTGCTATGCCGTTGGCACGACAACAGGTCCACCAGAGATACGTCCATCCCGGTCCTCTCGTACTAGGGACAGATCCTATCAATATTCCTACACCCACGGCAGATAGGGACCGAACTGTCTCACGACGTTCTGAACCCAGCTCACGTACCGCTTTAATTGGCGAACAGCCAAACCCTTGGGACCTGCTCCAGCCCCAGGATGCGATGAGCCGACATCGAGGTGCCAAACAACCCCGTCGATATGGACTCTTGGGGGTCATCAGCCTGTTATCCCCGGCGTACCTTTTATCCGTTGAGCGATGGCCCTTCCACGCGGGACCACCGGATCACTATGACCGACTTTCGTCTCTGCTCGACTTGTCAGTCTCGCAGTCAGGCAGGCTTATGCCATTGCACTCGACGACCGATTTCCGACCGGTCTGAGCCTACCATCGCGCGCCTCCGTTACTCTTTCGGAGGCGACCGCCCCAGTCAAACTACCCACCATACACTGTCCCGGACCCGGATGACGGGCCGCGGTTAGACATCCACGAAGATAAGGGTGGTATTTCAAGGATGGCTCCACGCGTGCTGGCGCCCGCGCTTCAAAGCCTACCACCTATCCTACACATGCCTTGGCGAATGCCAGTGTAAAGCTATAGTAAAGGTGCACGGGGTCTTTCCGTCTGACCGCAGGAACCCCGCATCTTCACGGGGAATTCAATTTCACTGAGTCTGCGTTGGAGACAGCGGGGAAGTCGTTACGCCATTCGTGCAGGTCGGAACTTACCCGACAAGGAATTTCGCTACCTTAGGACCGTTATAGTTACGGCCGCCGTTTACTGGGGCTTCGATTCAAAGCTTGCACCTCTCCTCTTAACCTTCCAGCACCGGGCAGGCGTCAGGCCCTATACGTCGTCTTGCGACTTCGCAGAGCCCTGTGTTTTTGATAAACAGTCGCTACCCCCTGGTCTGTGCCACCCTCATCTACTTGCGTAAACAAGGGTCACGCTTCTTCCGAAGTTACGCGTGCAATTTGCCGAGTTCCTTCAACGCAGTTCTCTCAAGCGCCTTGGTATTCTCTACCTGACCACCTGTGTCGGTTTCGGGTACGGTCTATACGGTGGAGCTATTTCCTGGAACCTCTTCGCTGCCTTCCCAATCCAATAAGGAAAGACAACACACGAGATCCGTCACTACCACCAGGCCCACGAATATTAACGTGGTTCCCATCGACTACGCCTTTCGGCCTCGCCTTAGGGGCCGGCTCACCCTGCTCAGATTAACTTTAAGCAGGAACCCTTGGTCTTTCGGCGAGGGAGTCTCTCACTCCCTTTATCGTTACTCATGTCAACATTCGCACTTCTGATATCTCCAGGAGCCCTCACGGGTCTCCCTTCACAGACTTACAGAACGCTCCGCTACCACGTGCAGTAAACTGCACATCCTCAACTTCGGTGCATGGCTTTAGCCCCGGTACATTTTCGGCGCAAGACCCCTTAATTAGACCAGTGAGCTGTTACGCTTTCTTTAAATGATGGCTGCTTCTAAGCCAACATCCTGGTTGTTTTGGGAGTCTCACATCCTTTCCCACTTAGCCATGACTTGGGGACCTTAGATGGAGGTCAGGGTTGTTTCCCTCTTCACGACGGACGTTAGCACCCGCCGTGTGTCTGCCGACTAGTACTCCTCGGTATTCGGAGTTTGGTTAGGATCAGTAAGACGGTGAGTCCCCATAGCCCATCCAGTGCTCTACCCCCGAGGGTATTCGGTCGACGCTCTACCTAAATAGATTTCGCGGAGAACCAGCTATCTCCGAGTTTGATTGGCCTTTCACCCCTAACCACAAGTCATCCCAATCTATTGCAACAGATGCGGGTTCGGTCCTCCAGTTGGTGTTACCCAACCTTCAACCTGCTCATGGCTAGATCACTCGGTTTCGGGTCTAATGCAACAAACTAATCGCCCTATTAAGACTCGCTTTCGCTGCGCCTACACCTATCGGCTTAAGCTTGCTTGATGCACTAAGTCGTTGACCCATTATACAAAAGGTACGCCGTCAGGCTTTCGCCCTCCGACTGCTTGTAGGCATCCGGTTTCAGGAACTATTTCACTCCCCTTGTCGGGGTGCTTTTCACCTTTCCCTCACGGTACTTGTTCGCTATCGGTCATGCACGAGTACTTAGGCTTGGAGGGTGGTCCCCCCACGTTCAGACAGGATTTCACGTGTCCCGCCTTACTCTAGGACAATGATAAGGGTTACGTGTACGGGGCTATCACCCGCTACGGCCGAACTTTCCAGATCGTTCCACTTTACTTACCAATGCCACTGGCCTGGTCCGCGTTCGCTCGCCGCTACTGACGGAGTCTCGGTTGATGTCCTTTCCTACGGGTACTTAGATGTTTCAGTTCCCCGCGTTCGCTTCTTACCCCTATGTATTCAGGATAAGATACCTTGTAACGATACCTAGAAACCACAACCGCATCCAGGATTGCTCCCGGCTACAGTTCTGATTTTCTAGGCATCTAAGGTGGGTTTCCCCATTCGGAAATCGTCGGATCAAAGCTTATTCGCAGCTCCCCGACGCTTATCGCAGCGTATCACGTCCTTCATCGCCTGTGCATGCCAAGGCATCCACCGAATGCCCTTTTGACGCTTGATCATTCTCATTGCCAATGCCCATCCTTATTCGCCTGGTTTGGCAAACCTGATCCACTTCGCATACGCTCGTGGGGTGCCAAACCGGGCCCATTTCCAAATCATCAAGTGATCGGAAACACCGAAAGGCCCGGACCCTTGCAAGGATCAAAGCCATTCAAAAAACCAGAGCTACCTTTTACAGCCCTGGCCAGATCAGATGTCATTAACGTGTTCGGACCCTGCCTGTCCGATGAACGCGCCGGCGCTCATCAGGCATGGGTCCTTAAGACCAGCTTCTCGAGATTTGTCCGGTGACGCGCGGTCAGGCAACGCCAATCTGATCGTTCAATGTTCAAAGCAAGCTTCAAACAGCAAACAATCCATCTGACAGGACTTCCTTTCAAGCGATCGTCCCCTCATCCAATCTCAGGCCGGCTAGGCTGTTGATTGGATTCAAACGGGTCCGGGCTCGAACATGACCACGAATGCGGTCACACCTGGAAGCCTCCAGACAATATCTTCTCTTTACGATGTATCAGAACAGGCGCGAGACCGAAGCCTCACGCAATTTGTGTTTTTCTTACAAG
>Ga0208183_1000946_pt1 | contig 11041 bp, 10 predicted proteins | sample MalvirDeepMed_51_FD_184251 | JGI IMG/M metagenome (GOLD analysis project Ga0208183, IMG submission 184251) | Marine viral communities from the Global Malaspina Expedition - Malaspina viral metaG DeepMed_51 (SPAdes) (version 2) | ecosystem: Environmental > Aquatic > Marine > Oceanic | place... | reverse complement strand
AGGCAACAGAACGAACCTTCATCCAGAAACTCACCTGTTTTTTCATTGCAGCCGATAACAAACCAAGGTTTTTCAATTTTCTCGAAAGCTGACGGCTTAGTGAGTAAAACACCAAACCCAATACTGGTGACCTTTTCCAGGCCCTTAGTATTTTTGGTGGTCGGTCTATACCCCTTACCTTTGGTATAACTGACCCATTTTTCGGGGCTGTTACGCCATCTGTAATTGGCGCAGACAATTTCTTTATCATGCTCAAGTAGCCGAAGAATTGTATCCTTCGGAAAGCGCATATCATCGTCGAACCACATATAATGAGTGGCACCAAGTTCTCTGCCTTTATCAACCAGCATGGTTCGGTTTTGCGGCAACATCGAACCGCACACCAATGATATATTCAGAGTTATTCCAGCACTGGCCGTATAAGCCATACATCTGGCAAGGTCATATCCAAAGTTTGCTTCCCATTGACCCCCGGAGGGTATCAGGACGCAAACGCGGGGCTGGTCAGTCAATTACAATAACCCTCGATTATCCGTCCTCAAAAAAGCATTGTCAGGATCATTCAGCTTTTTGCGAAGATACTTCTCCCGGTCCTTTCCTGTCAGAGACAGCCAATTCACGCCGTCCGCTTTCATCCACTGTTCGGCAACCACAAGCGGGATCGAGGCTACTTGCTTCAGATCCCGACTTGGTGAATAGCCGTTTAGTCCGTCGTTCTGACGTTTCTTGTTTTGGTTCAAAATAGGCTCGACGTCTTGAGTTCGCTCCACAACAAACTGATCGTCCGTTTCGCCCTCGTGCCATCGAGTTTCAATCCAATCGCTATCAGTATCAGCCATCATCCCTCGACTGGTGTGATTACGATTTTGGAACCAGTGGCTTCCTGAAGGTAAGCAATATGGGTAAAACCCTGCACGTTCAGAAATACCGCATCACCAGGGCCAACTAATATGTCAGCTGTGGTACACGCGGTTCCAGTAAGGACAGGTTTTACGTGAGCCGTCCCTGTTGCTGCGATACGAACATATCTGGCTGTAGCGCCATCTCCGTTATTGGGAATGGCCACCTCCTGATTGGAACCAGATGAAGTAACATAGGCACCAGCGGCTCCATTCTGAAAGAGTGGGAATTGGTGCATGTCTATCTCCTTACAATTACGCAGATATCCACGCTAATCGTATTGGCCGACGCACCGTTGGTTTCAATCTCAAGTTTATCGCCCTCAACAACGTGATTAGCCGCTGAAGGTGAACAACTATCCTGATCACCAGCTGCACTGCCTGATTGGGTAATGGTGATGGCACCATCGGTTACTGCCGTTCCATCAATTTTAGACGTTAAAACAGCATCAGCTGTTCCAAGCGCTCCATTCAAAGCGGACATGATCTTGATGATTTTACCGTCGTCTGGAACAGGAATATAAATCTGACCAGCGGTAGAAACATCTTCGATTTTTCCGTAGATGAAGTAATCATTTAAAGTACGCATATTATTCTCCTTGCCTTCACCGACTTCTCGGTGTTCAGGCTACTTAAAAGAAAAGGGACGCCCTAGAGCGCCCCTTTAAGGTTATTGAGCTAGGATTAGCTCGTTGTACAATCGGCAACCATGCCAGAAGCAGCTTCCTGTCGAGCCACAAGAGTGTACTCTGCTAACATCTGTCTCCGCTCAGAGTCACCATTTTTACTTAGTTCGAACTGTTGGAACGGACGCAGATAAGCGACCTCCCAAAATTCAGAATCCAAGACAAAGACATCACGTTCCCGACTGAAGCGATTTGGAACTATGTTCAAAGCACCGAAGTCACTTTCGTAAATGTCGATTGCCGCTACCAGCTTTTTATCCTCGCCTTTATCCATGCGAGTCGAATTGCCGGTAAAGCCAGAAATGACCGTCTTATTAAAAGGTCCAGTCATAACCATTTTTGGATTACCACCCTGCGTCCAGCAATTTTGAACCGCTGTTTTAAGGTGACTTTCCAACAAAGCACGCTGTGTACCATCAGTACGTGCGCCACCAGTTCCGTTGCCAGAGGCCGCTGAACCCGTTCCAAGAACATCGTTCGTTGCGATCCAGCTAGGTAGACCCGTACTTTCACGTGCTGTGGTAGAATTTCCAGCGACCTGTGCGTTATTTGAGCAAAGCTGAGATTCCATATCCCGCTTTAATTCTTTCAAATGTTATGCAGATTTTTTAATTACTGCCTCAAACTTTGGTCTGAGTATCGGACTATATCTTCACCCGATTGGGTGTTCTGCGCTCTTGAGCCTTTACCGTCCTTATAGGACTCCATGACCTAGTCTCTGAACCTTCCTTACATTACTATAAGGCTTGGATGCTGATTGGCATATCCTTTCGGACTTAGCTTCCCAGACAATTCACAGAATGTTTACTCGCTGCTTACGCAGCAAGGGAGCAAATGAAATTACCCTTTTTCGCAATTTGGTACGCTAATTCTGACTTTCTGCCAGCTTTATTAACAACATCCTGAGTCCCAGATACGACCACTGTCTTATCTGCGATTTGTAGATAGTTGCCTAGACGAGTAGATGCTGTACTTGCATCCAATGTGGCCTCGTCCCCTTCGATGACTGCATTCGTTGTTCATACCACTACGGCTTTCGCCGCCATCAAATGTTTGTGGTCTGGACTTTCTCTTCACCCCGAGGGGTGCTGCCCGTCAAGTCTCTACACGTTCTCCTTGCGGAGCTTCGCTCGGGATTAGCATTTTAAAGCCTTCCCCGAATTTGAGCAATTTTCAGCCAAATGTTTCCAAATGGCTAGGCAAATCTAATGAAATACCGCGCTTGCAAGTGCATCTGTTTGCCATTCTTTGTAGGTCGCGTCGGCTGTACTCCGCGCGGCCATCGTCATAAATGGCGTGTCTGTGGGAGAAATCGAATAAATTATATTCGACAAATCCTCCCGATTTCCTTTGGCATCATATGCAAATATGTTCGTTCAAGTTCGTTAATCTTAAACCGCCTTTTGGCCGCTAACGCTTTCACGTTAGTTCAGATCATATCATCACCCTTTTTATAAGGGGCTACGCGCTTCGGGCCACTTGGCCCTACTTCCTTTCGGAATGATCGTTGCACCTTCCCATTTCTGGGCTTGGCTCAGGATTGCCCTCGGCTTAAACCGTTAGGGGGTTCCCTGAGTTCACGTAGTTTGCAACAAGGATTACTCCTTGATGGACCCAATTTTTAAGTCAAAGGTATTTGCTGGTTGTGCCATTTTGCACTACCTCCTTTAAAGTTAAAGTAAATCAGCGATTGCCGCCGCCGCGTCATTGACGTGACCGCTGGCTTTCGCCCGTTTCAATTTGGCAACAAGTGCATCAGCATCCGTATCACTTCTGGAATTTCGCGCCGAAGATTTAACGACCTTCGGCAACGGTTTAACTTTCTTGTCTACTACGGTTTTTGAAGATTGTAGTTTTCGCCATTTCATAGCGTCATGCACAAGCTGTACGTGACGATGATCGGCAATAGATCCAATCTCCTGGTCCGAAAACCCGCCGTAGTTAGATTTCAAGAAAGTCCGTAGGCTTCCACGGATTTCTTCAGCCTTGTCCTCGTCTTGAAATACAGGCATTGCTGCTTGGAGCTTTTTTGCTTCCTCACCTAAAGCAACCTGATAGTTCTGTTGAACTTTCTGGTTTTCTTCCTGTTGAAGTCGCTGTAACTCACCTTGAGAAGTTCTATACTGTTCGACCTTCCGTTGGTGGTCCGCCCACTGCGTGGCAAATTCGATGGGATCTTCTTCTTTCAAGGCGTCCCAATCGGTTTCCTGATTTTTAGACAATTGAAGGCCAAGTGATTGACCTATCTGGGCCAAACGCTGGGCGTATTGCTGCCGTTCAGCTTCGACAACGGAAAGCGCTTGCTCTCGCTCTTCCGCTAATTGTCGACGTTGTGCGGAAAGCTCTTCAGTTTTCCGCGTATAATCAGCTTGTCGGCTATAGCCTTTGGACAATTCATCGAGGGTAACTTCGGCTCGTTCCCCACCAGGCAAAGTTACCTCGTAAAGATCGGCGGGTTCCTCTTCGACACTATCCGCATCTATTTCCGCTTCATCTGAATCGTCGCCTTCATTAGCGACAGGAGTGTCGTCTTCAGCTGCGTCCATTTCTGGATTAGCATCTTCTTCAACTTGCTCCTCCGCGTTGTCGTCGCTGGATTGTCTGGGCGGTATATCGCCAAGGTCCAACAAACCTTCTAACGCGTTTGATGCCGTACTGACATCTGTGACCTCAACAGCTTCCCTTTCGGGCGTGGCCATTTCATCAGCCATAATTAAATTCTCCTAATGGTTAGCGAACCTCTTATTGGTGGGGTTCAGGTATTGAAGTTTCTCACTGGCGACTGCACCATTATTGATGCTGGCTGTGAGTATTGCCTCAAATCGAGGCAGCAACTGGATCATCATCCAGAGTGCGTCTCTCTGTTCTTCATCGGTGGAATGTTTCCACTCATTAAAAATGGCTTTCTCCATTTCGGTGAAAGCCTCTTTAAATATTTCGTTTTCGAGGATCTGCTTGGCGAGAGTCCCTCGATGTCTGTCTTTTTCAAGCATCCTTAATAAAAGTCCGCCCAGTCATACACTTCGCCCATAACGGTTGTACCCGTTCCAAAATCTTCACCAGTACCGAAATAATCTGCCCCAGTATCCCGCATACCAACGATTTCCGGAGTTTGCGCTATAGCACTCATTTTGGGCGTAATGTTATAACTTCTCTCGTCTTCAGAAATTGTCGATTCAAGAAGCCCCGAAGGAGAGTGAATAGTAATGGGCGCACCAGCTGGGCCAAGACGGCCTTGAGTTCTGGTATATATTCCAGCGCCAGGTATATCTGCACCATACCAATTCATACCCCCGCGGCCATGTTTGATATCTGTTACAGGTTTGCCATAGAAGTCATATGGGGTCTCTTGTTCACCACCTAACATAGCCAGTAATGAAAACGGAAGTGAAAGCGGGTTGGGGATTAACATACTAGCCAGAGGTATTCCCGCTCCTGCCATAAAACCAGCAACAGGGCTAATTCCATAAATGTCCTGGGCATCTCTCTGCCGCTGCTTTATTAAATTTAAGGGTCCGGAAAGCAGACCCATTAGGCCGCCTTCTTCTGCTTCGTCAGCTGCGATTTGATCAGCCGCCGCGTCAATAAGAGATGGAACCCTTCTTCTGTCAGCACCAGCAACATAATCGGGGTGCATATTAATAAGGGCTGGATCGGGTTGGTTTATCTGTGCTTGAAGTTTAACAGCGTCTTGAGCCACATCAGCCCCGCCAGGGGAATCTTGAGCCACCAAAGCGTCTAAAGCCTGACTACGTGTCATCCCTGTATTCGCCACCATCATATCTATAACTTGAGCCGTATCAGGGTTGTCAGGGTCAATCGGAACTTGGTCATCCGTATAAAACGCACCAATCACCCTATCTGCGCCTGGTGGAGTTTCTGATCTTTTGCGTGTGTAAAGGCGATCAACCCAAGCTGGACCTTGTCGATCAGGTCTTCCAGGCAACCCGCTACCAAAAAGGTTGTCTAGAATATAATCTGGTGTCTCCGATGGGAAATAACCTACTTCTTTCTTTGTCTCCGGTTTGTCTCTAAACGCTTGAATAAAACGATTTAGTGGTAAAGACGGATCTTTTAAACCCGCCTCAATCGCCCATACATCGGCTGGTCTTTCATCCCTCTGGCCGAAATCCTCACCGCCAAATGGAGAAGTATAGTAATTCTCGTTAATCAACCGTTCTGCCAAATGAGGTTTGCTAGGGTCCCAGTTAGGAACATTCTGTCGGTTTAAATACCTCAACGGTATACTTGGGTCTTGGTAATCGGACTTTATAGGCGCAGAAAAATAATTGCCAGTAAACGGCGGCACCTCAGTTGATTGGGGTTCATCCAATTTTGCATAGGCTGCTCTTGCCTTCAGACGATCCTCTAAACTAAACCCTTCCCTTATTTGATCCGTTAGCGCCGGCGGTGCGGGTTTATAGACTGGGAGATGCTCTGGACCTTCCCAAACAGCTGGTAAAGGCTTTCGACGTAATGGTGCCGCACTTGCCACATTAGTTGGGGTGGCATCGTCCACTCCAAGGGTTGATACAAAGGGCGATTCATAAATTGTCGGCGTTATAAACGGCTCGTATTGGGGCTTGGAATCTATGATCTGTTGGCGCACTTCCCGCCATGTATCAAGAAGGCCCATATTCGTCCCCATTACTTCTAGTTTTGTCCGACTCGATGGCGGCGTGTTCTAATCGTTCCCGCGCCATAGCCGCATCTACTTCGAGCTTGGCCGCTCCTGCTTCGGTTTCGGCGGCTATTTTTGCAGCAACGGTTTCCATCTGGGCGGCAATCTTTTCACGTTCGATAGCCAGCTTCTGATCCATTTCTGCGATCTTCAGATCAAACTCACGCATTTTCTGTTGATGCTCGAGTGTTAGCTTTTCGCGTTGTGCTTCCAGCTTTCCGTTCTCGATCATAATCTGACCCTGCATGAACGTTTCGTTGGCATCTGGTTTGGGCGGCGGTATATCGGAACCGTCTGGCGCTGGCATCGTGAAATACTTGTTAGGATCTACTCCGCCTTCCTTCGCCAGATCAGCCAGTGAATTGAAGACGTTTTCTCTGCTTACAATTGAGCCTTGGCCAAAGCCCATATTTGCCGCTAACTCTTTTTGTGCTGCCAAAATAGAACTGAGGGCAGCTATACGCTTTTCGTCGTTTCCGTGACCCAGTCCGACTTTGACGGTCACGTCATATTGGTGTGACCAATTGCGCGGGTCCATCGGAACCCACTGGCCTTTAATTCTGATGATCCGTTCCTTGTTTTGGTGTGTGAGTACCTGTTTCAATATCAGTTTAAAAAGATTTTTTACCCCACCATCCGCAAATAAACGGCCTATCATCTCGATACGCTGTTGCGCCATCGAGAGCATAAGTTTGGCGCCCGTTGCCGTTTGATTGGGGTTCAACTGATCCTGAGCTAACCCTTGTGAATGTTTAGTGACGCCGGTTCGAACTTCTTTGACCTCATCAGCGTATCTGAGTCCCTCAAGGATTTGACCGCCAATAGGTTGCGTGGTCATCTCCCTGATCATTCCAGGCTGTTTAACTCGTACAACGCCGCCAGGTCTGGAATTAAGGGCGTCTTCAAGGTTAACCATGCCCTCGACAACTTCTACTCGATGGTTCGATTGTACGTAAACGTTATCTAGGTAGTTACGCCAAAGGCTGGTTTTGATCTCCTGAATTTCAAATAGCTGATCGGCCAATGACATGCCAAAGAACCTGTGCGGCATAGGTATTGGAATTAACGTCGCAAAAGGTGGACCGTCGACTTCTTCCTCATCCAGAATTGTATGTGCGCCTGTGCCACCCGCTAAAACGCGAACCCATTCAGCTATACCGTCACCGTTGCGGTCACATTTTATATAGCAGTCATAAAGCCAGAGTTCTCTTCTGGTAGGATCGAAAGCGTCTTCGCCGTGATGGCTGCTACCGAAATCGCTGTCGTCTAATTGTTCACGCAACAGCTTTTCGGTTGTGAGGTCTTCTTCATCCAATGAGGGTATTTCGTCAACTTGCCGTTTTGAATACCCCATAGCGATCAAATCGCTGGCCGTATACCTCGAACGATGGGCTACAAAATTTGCTTCCTCCAGAGTTCTTGCTCTGCGCTCTATATAAAAGTCTTCAGGAGCTACCGTTTCAACTTTGACCCGACCTTCATTCTTTGTTCGTCGGATTTTAAGGGAGTGTGTTGAAGCGGGAGCAACTTCAGCCTCGATGGCCAACCCCAGCCCATCAGTGGCATCTACTTCATGCTCAACCGCTTCAACCTCTGGGTCCGCCAGAAGGAGGACCATTTCGTCGTCGGTTAAACCTTCGTAAGTTTCGGTGGTTACATCAGTTTTTTCTTCAAAGAAAACCTTGAAGCATCCAAAGCCGCTAAGGAGCGCATCCTTGAAGGCTTCGTGCATCAATTTTATGCCGTCGTTATCCTTCAAAAATATATGGTTGCAGTACTGGGTGACTTGATCAGCTGCCGCTTCGTCTTCGGGGCCGACAGGGTCGAACTCAACAACTTCAGTTGAGCTGGTAAACGGTTTAAGCAATGACGGCAGCATGGACTCGATGGTGTCCATAAGGTCGGTAGAGATGACCCTGGAGCGCCCCTCGACCTCCGTACCCATTGGGTAGCCCAGATAATACTCAAGGGCTTTCTCCCGCCGGCGCATAAGCTCACCGCCGTAAAAACCAGCGGAGGTCCGTAGACCGTCAGCAATGATTGATTTTAATGCTTCTTTCGAAACCTTCTTAGATCGTGCCAATTTATGAAGCCATCTCAGCAGCTTTTATCGCTGCATCTTTTGAATAAGGTCCAGAATCAACCATTTCGCCGTCCTCGTTCGCCAAACCCCACTTCCCGAACATGATGTGCTTCGGTACGAGTTGGCCGTTGGGTTCGCCTTCAACGCTAATTGAACCAATTGGATTGGTGATGCGTTCAACTTTCTTTTCAAGGACGGTTAACCGCTCCAGCATTTCTTTGCTTAAAACTTCTAGTCTAATACTCATTGGGACTGCCTTTCTTTTGGGGAGTACAACAGGCCAACGCCACTGAGTGCGACACCGCCTTTTAAAATAGCTTTACGCATTTCGGGGGTTATTTTGAGGGACCAGACTTCTTGAGGACCACCTGTTTCTAAAACCATTTCGTAAGTGTCTGGATCAGAAACAACCTTTGCTTTTGCTTCTGCTTTTGAATACCCGCCACCAAGCGAATTTCCCGTAGTCTTGTTTGTTATTGAATAAACTTCTGGGCCTGTATCGATTTCTTTAACTTGAACCTTCTCACCGTACTTTTTGGCAAACTTGTTGGCGGCCTTGACCATCATCGTGTCATAAATGGCCTTCTTGCCCTCGCCGCCCACTTTAAGCTCCATGCCAGAAATGCTTTTTATCTTTTGGTCTTCTGCACCTGCCACCGACAATTTTTCATATTTTGCATTTACAAGTTTTTTAGCGGCTTCTTTGCCTATGTGATCTCCAATTTTCTCTGCTGGAACATTTGATTTAAAAAGTACTGATGATCCAGCTTTGTCATAGGCAATTAAAGTTTGTGAACTCTCATTCCACATTACTCGATCAACGAGTTTGCTCAGATCATATCGGTCGATCTGCATCTGGCCTGACGTCCAGGCAATGCGTTGGTGGTCGGTCTCAGCTGCCTCCCTGATCATCCGTCTGAATGTCAGGTCGGGCCAGTTCTTCTTGAAAGGTGCGTCTGGAACCCGATCATCACGAACCGCAGAATTATCTCTAATTCTTCCTCGCGCCACAACAATAGCTTGATCTGCATTTCCTGCAATTTCTGACCCAACATTTGTAATAAATTCACCATTTGCATCACGCACTTCATAAAGAACATAATCAGAAGGGGCAGAGATTCCTTCCGTTGCGTCTATTACTTGGAATGGTTCAGCAAAGCGTTTATCTGGTGTTTTATACCCCTCCGCTTTGCCTTGCTGGTGCCACTTGGACTGAACCTCCTGTAGAAACAAGGTTCTGTCACCATCAATATTGCGGGTATCGAAACGGGCATGGGCTACAACATTTTTCTCTGGCCAGTGGGGGTCAACGTAATCCTGCCCCGCCGTTCCAGCTTCTCCACTGAACTCTGCGCGTTCGATTGCCACCATTTCTTCACTTTCGGCGTCAGTAAGATTCCGCCGCGCTGCAATATTGGTCAACTCCTCATATCTTTGTGTGGTAGTAGCCGCGCCCGTTTTGGCGGGTAACGTCAGCAATGTCTCGCGGTAGTTGGTGCCGCCGGGAATATTGAGACTGGAATCGGCATATTTTACAAAACCGCCAGAACCAGGTGGCCCCCCTCCTGTGCGTTCCAGAAGTTCCTCCAGGGGCATTTGTTGTGCGCTTTCAACCAGTTCATCAAACAGCTGTTGTTCAGCCACTTCCTTAGTATCGTGAAGCCTGAGTACGCCCCCATAATCATGCATGGGTTCCCCATATAGCGACGTTACCCATCCCCCTTCTTCGGGATCGAACATAATTTCAAACTCGTCCATATCCTGACGAGCGGACTCTTCATGAAGAGCCGTATAATCTTCGGGGTCCGTGCCGCCTCTGGTAACGTCCTCGATCTCAAGCGGGTTCTCTTCGTACTGGGCCAACAGCCCTGATTTGGTTACCGTACCTCCTGCACCCAGCAATCCCTGAATGCCAGACCATTCGAGTTCGTCGGCTCCTACGCCGCCAGGATACTTTCTAAAGTGTGCAGCTGCCTGATCTGCCGTCATTTTCTCTTGCGGCATGGCTTCGATAGCTGGTTTCAAACGCGACTGATAAACAGGCCCGATTTCATCAACCATCGGCGGACCTAGATTATGACCAATTCCAGGTCGCGTACCGCCCATTCCCAAGGCAGCACCTTTAGGAGCCAGTAGCCCTCCAGCTGCATAACCCAGACCAGCTACGTTCAAACCAACGTCTCTGGTAACGTCATCTGGTGTCCAGTGTCCGCCCTTTAAAGCATGACCAGGTGTGACGGCCCCTTTTGCGAAACTGTGCAGGATTTCAGGAGCGGTCCAGTCGCTCCAGTCGATCGGACCTTCACCTAACGCGCCTTTCGGATAGGGCAGTAATCCCAAACGCCTGACCTTGGGGTCCATACCGAATACTTGTTGCGCCCTCTGGCCAGTGGTCTTCGGGAAACTGTAGGCCCCTGGCCTGTGCGGCCCCCTGATCTCAGGTTGCGGCGGCGCCCAGCCATCGTAATGGGTATATGCCTTGGGTATGCGATAGTCTGGTTTTGACCTGGGGTCAGTGGGTAAAATCCAGTCGAGTAATCCAGCCACTAGAGAGCGCCTTTCGTTAGGGTATTAAAAAACCCCGCGTCAAGGCGGGGTTCCTAGTAGGGATGGCAAAGGCGATTTTATTGGCGCTTGCCCAACAACCCTTTTGAAGTCTGGGGCTTCCCAGAATCGGGTGTTTGTGTTGATG
>Ga0208183_1000940_pt1 | contig 11074 bp, 9 predicted proteins | sample MalvirDeepMed_51_FD_184251 | JGI IMG/M metagenome (GOLD analysis project Ga0208183, IMG submission 184251) | Marine viral communities from the Global Malaspina Expedition - Malaspina viral metaG DeepMed_51 (SPAdes) (version 2) | ecosystem: Environmental > Aquatic > Marine > Oceanic | place... | reverse complement strand
CACCCTGCTCGAAGGCCTTCTTCGGCTGCGTGGTCTGTCCCAACGCTCTGATCACGCGTCGATCCCTGCCCGCGATCCTCGGCTTTCGGGCGCATGTCGAGCGGCGCCGCGACGAGATGGGGTCACCCGAGTGGGAGGCCCTCTATGGAGCTGCGTGGCGTGAGATAACCCATGCCATCCTCCCCCAGTTCGACCAACGCACCGTCGCAGAGGCGGAAACGATCGCCAGGGGGCTGGACATGCATCTTCCTCCCGAGATGCTGCAATGAACGCGCATGCCGGCCATATCCGGGCTCACGATGAGCGAGGCCAGCGGTCGCCCCACAGCGAATCGCCCATCCTCCTGCGTCGTCCAGACCTCACCGGTCAGTTCCACGCGATGATCTGGGATCTGACCGAGACGGATCACCATTCCGGTCGTGCCGAATCGATCTGCCGGATCGACTGGAACGACGTCGGAGAGAATCACCCGGGTTGGCTCATCACCTGCAAGGAACTGTGCTGGCACCGGCTGAACACGCCGTTGGCTACGCAGAAGACGATCGGCAGTTACCATGCCTCCCGCGAACAGCTGAGAATGAAGCGCTTCCTGCGTTGGCTGGACGTCAAGCACCCCGATGTCGCGGGTCCTCAGGACCTCCGCCAGCGGCACGTCCACGAATATCGCGTATGGCTGGAAAACCATGGGCCGGAAGATGCAGTCCGCGCCTCCGGCGCGAATGTGCGGACGGGTTCCTCATGCAGTCCGCAGACCGTCTGGAGCTATGTCCTCCCGATCAAGGCGCTCGACGTTTTCCGTGAACGCCTGAGTTCCCCACTGCCATTCTCTCCCTACGACGGCAACCTGACTGCAAAGATGCTAGGCGCAGGCGAGACCAGCGAGGAGAACACGACCGAACCCCTTCCGGACGAGGTCATCGCGACGCTCATCGACTGTGCGCGACGCTATCTCGAGCACTATGCCCCAACCGTCCTAGCGATGAGGGAAGAGATGCACGCATTCTGGGCTGATGGCAGGGCCGATTTTCCCGGCTGGAAGACATCACCTGGCACCTGCCCTGAGACGGACATCACCTGGATGCCGGACCGCAAGAAGGCGGCGCATCATCTCTACCGCGAGGAACTCGGCCATCTCGTCGCCGCCTGCCTCGTCGTGATCCTCTACTTATCCGGAATGAGGCCAGGGGAGGCCAGCAACCTCGATTCCGACTGCCTCGACCGTCCCGTCGACAGGGCTACCGGCCTCCGCGACCGCTGGCGCATAAGCGGGATACCGCTCAAGAAACGCGGCAAGGGCAAGGAGGGCAAGCCGCCACTCGTGGAATGGGTGGTCCCGGATATCGTCGCCCAGGCCGTGCAGATGCTGCAGAAGCTTCTGGCGCCATACCGCATGATGCACGGGTCGGACCTGCTCATGCTGAGCAAGGATGCCCTGCGCAAGCCCAAGTCGCGAGACAGGAAGCTGCTGCGTTCATCGAAGACCGGCTATCCACTGTCCGTCACGTCCATCGGGAGCCTGATCAACCTGTTCTACGAACGGGCAAGATGGCAGCGGGATGCGATCGTTCAATCAGACCCGAGCATCGCCCCTGCACCCGATTATCACATCAAGCCGAGCCAGTTCCGGCGCACGCTCGCGAGGTTCATCGCCAGGCAGCCCTTCGGCATCATCGCGGGACGCCTCCACTATCATCACGTGTCGACGGCCGTCTTTGAAGGATACGCAGGCTCCGCTTCCGACACCTTCGCACTCGATGTCGAAGACGAGCGCATCCTCGCGGGCATTGATATCCTCGAGGAGATGAGAAGCGATGCCCGGGCAGGCTGGCGGGCCGGGCCAGGTGCCAGCCGCGTCCTGGCTGAATGGGAGAACGTGCGTGAAGTGGGGCTCGCTTCGGCCGTGGTGGACACGTCCTCGAAGGGGGCGGTTCTCGACAACAGCGTGCGCAAGCTCGTCCAGACGGTCCATGTCGGCAGCCTGAGCTACTGCGTGTTCAACGTGAGCAACGCGCTCTGCCTGACGGACCAGGAAAAGTCGTCACCGGGCGCATCGCCGGCGATAAGCATGTGCTCTCCGGACAAGTGCGCCAATTCGGTGATAGCGCCCTGCCACGTTCCCAAGTGGCAGGGCCTGCTCGACGAGGTCCGGAGACTATCCGGAACCGCCCGGAGCGGACCGCAGAAACAGTCACTCAAAACGGCCGCCGAAAGATACGAAGGGGTGATCGCCAAGGCACAGGGAGGTGGGAATGGAAAAGATTGACCAGACCTCCTTCGAGGAACTCAGAAAGGACAATGCGGACCGCCTTCACGAACTCGACGTGTTGGCGGGAGGAGGCGACCTCCGCGGAACGGAATCGACCGAAAGGACGATCCGGGCCGGAATCGACCGCTTCTGCCGCGGGACCACGCAGACGGACGGCTCCTGGACGGTCGTCAACCTGGTCGAGGAGACCGGCGTCCCCCGGCCGACGCTCTATCGTTACAAGCGCGAACTCGAACTCTTCCAGAATCTTGGCGCATCGGCTCCGCACGGCGGCGCGCGCGAAGAGCTGAAACGCCTACGGAGCGAATTGGCGGCAGAACGCGAGGCGGCGAAGGCGGAACGCGCGCGACACCGCAATGCCGAAGCCGTCCTGGTGGAGCGCATCCACGCACTATCCCTACTGGTGGCTTCGGCGATGGGAGAAGATTCGCTGCCGCGAATGATCGAACTCAGCAAGCCGCCGGAATAGATCGGAGTTCAGGAAATGTCGCGGGTAATGGAAAAAGGGTAGGAAACACCTATCCTGATGAAGTGGAAGAGAAGGGAAAAAGCAGATGACGCATGCAGCGACCATTGCCGAAGACCGGCTCGACGCCGCCCTGGCACTTCCTGGCGCACGACGCTCCCTGCGCGTGGCGATCGGTCATCTGAACGTGTCCCTTCCCAACAGAGTGAGCGAGCGGGAGCTGCTCGGCTCGCTACTCGACATCCAGCCTTTCTCCACCGACAGGGTCTGCGTCAGGGAGTTCCTCAACGAGGCCGAACTCGAGACGCTGTCCGACCTCGTGACATCGGGGGCCATAGGCTACGATCAACTCGCCGATGCCGCCTCGCTGCACCTGCCTTCCGGACACGAGACGAGGAGGTGGCTCGATGACCGCAAGGGCCTCTGAATGGCGCCAGCTCCTCGACAAGGCGCTCCCGGCACTGGATCACGTGTTCGGCGCGCAACCGGAGAAGACGGATAGCCCCGACTGGACGCTCGGGGGCGGCACCGCGATCGCCATCCAGATCGACCATCGCATATCCTACGACATCGACATCTTCGTGCCCGGCACCGCGCTCAGGAACTTCGTGCCCGCGAACAATCCTGCTTCACGCGGCATTTCCGAACGCTTCCAGTGGCCGGGTCACTACCTGAAGTTCGAGCTCGACGAGGGAGAGATCGACTTCCTCTCCCCACCCCTGCAGACCGAACCGGGCTTCGAGTGGGCCAGATACGGGGATCGGCGGATCGCCCTCGAGACACCCGAGGAAGTGATCATCAAGAAAATCCGATATCGATCAGCCAAGTTCACGCCTCGTGACGTCTACGATCTGGCAGCCGTTTCCCAGGAAAGGACCGCCCTCGCCACGATCATGTCGGAAGAGACATCCGACGCCTTACCGCGCCTCAAGGAGTCGCTGCGCGTATTGGAGGCCAAGGGCGGGACCGATCTGTCCCCCTACGTCACGCCAACCGCGAAGGGGCGGTCGATCCTCCCCGACGCATTCCGCATCGCCCACGCGACAATCGGCGAAGCCATGGGCATGGCGGACCGGGCTTCGCGGCAGACATCAAGTGATCCCCATCGATTCCCGCCGCCGGATCGAGGCATTGGCGACTGAGGCGACAAGGCTTCTTCTTGCGCTGCTCCGCATCGGAATCGGAGATGAAGAGCGGTGTCGCTGCTGAACGATGAGACGTTGGAAAACGGTGTATCCACATAGGGAAGGAAAAGGCACTCCTACGACCTGACGCCATCACCGCTTGGATGAAGTTGAAGATCCGGATGTGGAAGATTCCGGTCCGTCGTCCTATATTCGAAATGAAGAACACAACGCAGAAAAGAGGAGGCTCTCTCATGGCTGATCAGGATTTCAGCCAATCCGACAGGGCCAAGGCAAAGCAGGCCGCGCGCGACCTCGATGAATGCGATCTCGCCGCCGGACGTATCGATGTCGCTTCGCTTCAGGAGCGCAACGGGTTCATCCCACGTGATATCGCTCGGCGCGCAAGAGTTCGTCAATGGAATGAGCTCGATTGATCGCCATGGAGCAAGGCATTCCTCGCTAACCATAAGAACTAGGTCGATGGCGATCTTAGCTTCGAGCGAGCTAGTCGCATAGCACCCGCTTGAACCTCGGCTCCGGATCCTCTGCGCGAGGATCGGAACGAACCAACACAACAATACACATCGCGTCCACCCGCGGAGGCCTTCGCCTCTGCGGGTGCTTCGCCGTGCCCATCTCAAAGGAAGGAGACCATCATGAGCAATGTCTGGTCGCGAATGCCGCATTGGTCGACGCTGGTACAGCGATGGACCGAAGCGATGGAACGCCACGGCGTGGACCTCGAAGAGGGGCTGACGACCGTGGTCGACGTCGTATGCGACGACCTGTCCGAATTGCGGACCGTCTCGGGCCTGCGCCACATGTGGATCGATCGCGGCTCGAGCCTTTACGACCGTCCCATTCCCGCCTTCCACCTTCTCTCGCTGGAAAGTCAGAAATCGCGCCTGCACGACGCAAACGAAGTACTGCGCGCACTTGGCGAGACCGGTGGGGACCTGGAGCTGGTTCCTGCCGTGATGATCGCCGCAACCGCCGCCGGCTATGACGATCACGACGACAGCCTGCAGGCGGCGGGAAGAATGGCCACGGCGCTCCTCGAAGCACATGCGATCAATCCTCCTCGGCAGGACAGGCGGCCGGTGTTCCTCATGGAGGACCGGTTCGACCTCGGTGGACTGGCCTCGGAACGCCTCGCCGACGCGCTCGCACGCGAACATGCCGGCATATTCCGGAGCATCATGGCGGCGCGCATCAGGTACCTCGTCAAGACCGCGGATGGTGTCCGCATTCCCAGCCGCGAGGAGCTGGCCATCGGCCTGCCCGGTGAATTCGATCTCGCCTTCGGTGCGCGTACCAGACCAGTGACGAGTGGCTCACTTGACGGCGCACGTGAGGATACCACCAGGGTCGCGCTCTCCAGCCTCCCGCGCGACGAACTGATCATGATCCTGGACGCGATCACTGCTGGGCTCGCGGCGGGTTGTCACGACATCGATGCGGTGACCAGTTTCGATCCCGAACGACGTTCGAGCAGCTACTTCGGACCGGCCATCCGCGCGACCGTAGACGCCAATACGAGAAACGGATGGCTCCTCCGGGTGAGCCGCCCCACTCTGATCACCATCAAGCCTGAGGACGCCGATTCCTGCACGGTCCTCGTCGGTCTGGACGGTTCGGTCAGGACCGAGGACATCGAGGCGCTGGGCAGACTCATGGAGCGCGCCATCGAAGCCGGTAAGCGCATCGACGCCGAAGGGCTCAGGATCGAGGATTGGGAGCATGTCGATCCCCGTGATCTGCGGGTGGACAGCCTGACGAGACGCATCGCCCACCTATGGGGAATTGATCTCATCCACGATGTCCGGTGGAGGTGGGGTGACGAAGGAAAAGAGGATCCGACCCCGATCTCCGAAAAGAACGTCCGTTCGATCGGCCTCAGGGCCACTGACCGGAGAGTGCATATATTGCGCCAGTGGCTGCCTTGCCCGCGCGATGGAGCGTTACTGTTCGAGGACGACGGACGGACGCAAACCATCCGGACGCCTCGTGCCATCGGCCGAGACGCGTTGGACCGGCCCATCGCGGAAGTCCTCGGTCAACCCGATCTGGCCGATATCCATGATGTGATCGTCGACGACATCATGACCGATGCGGACGGAAGAAGCGTTCTCTACCTCCGCTCCCGTCCCACTTCACTGCCGTTTCCCGACGAATTCCGAAGAGCGGAGTGAGACAGACAAGCCATGATTTAACCTTGGAGAACTGGCGACCTTGTCCTAGAATCAGGATGAACGTCATTCTCCTCCCAACCGACCGAATGACAGGAGAAGAATCAATGAACACCACGTTGCACAAATGCATCTGGCAGGTGCGCAATTGCGCAGTGAGACACCCTCACATTCTAACTAAGGCATGCCAGTAAGGGCCTGCCAGTAAGGCGGTCGATTTCGGAATAGAAACACATGGCCGGGAGCGTTCGCGCTTCCGGCCATTTCGTTTGTCGCGCTCAGACGGTTTCCAGCCCCGCCACCGTCACCGTGCGCTCGCCGCCGAAATCCTCGCGCACCACAATCAGGCCCTGCCTTTCGAGATGGTCGAGCAGGCGGCGAATGCGGCTGGGGGAGGAGCTGCCATAGGCGCGGGCGAGTTCGTCCTCGTCGGGCGCTGTGCGGCCCAGCGCCGCGTTGACCGCCAGCGTCAGATAGGGCGCGAGGACGTCTTCGGGCACGGCCTGCGCCAATTCCTCGATCGTCTCGCGCTTGCCCGGCTCCAGCCGGTCGAGCCCGCTGCTGGCATAGGCGAACAGGCGGCGGAACTGCATCATGTCGACATGCGCGCTCGGCACGCCCGCCTGGCGGCAGCGGACCGCGAAATTGCGGAACAGCGAAGTCTGCGACTGGAAGGTCGCGCCATCCTCCATCGCCAGTTCGCGCACGATCCGCTCAAGGCCGTCGTCGGCGTCGTTCCCCGACGGGGCTGAAAATGCGGCATCCGGCGTCTCGTCATCGCCGGGCGCCGGTCGCTCGACGGCTGCGCTCGCCGCGATCGCCTGTTCGATCTCCACCGATGGCCGGGGCGCAGGGGCCGGGCGCGGCGGCGGCGCGGGTTCGGCGGCGGCCTGGGCGAGATCGGTGTGGAGCAGCGCTTCCAGCTCGCCCCCGCTCGCATCGGGCAAAGGCATCAGCCCTTCGGACGCGTTCTTGCCGCCGGTCCTGACCGATCCGATCTCGACCGCGACTGGGCTGCGGCTGATCGCGGGGCCGAGGCCGAGGAAATGGCCGCGCTGCAAGTCGCGGATGCGTTCGGCCTGTCTACGGTCCATGCCAAGAAGGTCGGCGGCGCGCTGCATGTCGATATCGAGGAAGGTGCGCCCCATGAGGAAGTTCGACGCTTCGGCGGCGACGTTCTTGGCGAGCTTCGCCAGCCGCTGCGTCGCGACGATCCCGGCAAGGCCGCGCTTCCTTCCCCGGCACATGAGGTTCGTCATCGCGGACAGGGTCATCCGCCGCGTATCTTCCGCCATCTCGCCAGCGGCGGCGGGCGCGAACATCTGCGCCTCGTCCACCACTACGAGCGCGGGATACCAGTGTTCGCGCGGGGCATCGAACAAAGCGGTCAGGAACAGGGCGGCGCAGCGGATCTGCTGTTCGACCTCAAGCTCGTCCAGCGCCAGGACGACCGAGGCGCGGTGCTGGCGGATGCGCGCGGCCAGCGTCTCGATCTCGCGCGAGGTGTGCGCGCCGCCATCGATCACGATATGGCCGAATTCGTCGGCGAGGCTGGTGAAATCGCCTTCGGGGTCGATCACCACCTGTTGGACGAGGCCGGCGCTCTGTTCGAGGAGGCGGCGCAGAAGGTGCGACTTGCCCGAGCCCGAATTGCCCTGGACGAGCAGGCGCGTGGCGAGGAGTTCCTCCACGTCCACGGGCACGGTTTGCCCGCCCGCCTGCCTGCCGATTTCGATCTGCGCCCTCACGCGATACCGGATAGAGGCCTGCGCGCGCGAGGCAAAGGGAGGATGCGGATTTATCCAGTGCTTGACCCGACCAGCGGATTGCGGTTCCCCCTCCCGAAGCCGAGAAGATGACAGGATGGAGAGAGCGATGGCGGACCAGGCGGAATGGGTGAAGCGGCCCGAAGCGGCAATCGCGGCGGCGCGGTGCACCGAAACCGAATATGACGCGCTCTATGCGCGCAGCCTGAATGATGCGGACGGGTTCTGGGCCGAACAGGCCGAGCGGCTCGACTGGATCGCCAAACCGTCGCAAATCGCGGACTGGTCGTTCGATCCGGTCGCTATCAAGTGGTTTTCCGATGGCAGGCTCAACATCTGCCACAACGCCGTCGATCGCCATGTCGAGAACGGGCATGGTGATGCGGTCGCGCTGATCTTCGAGCCCGACGATCCTGATGATGACGCGCGCCGGATCACCTATGCGGACTTGCAGCGCGAGGTCGTCAAAATGGCGAACACGCTCAAGGCGATGGGCGTCGAAAAGGGCGACCGGGTCACGATCTATATGCCGATGGTGCCCGAAGGCGCCTTCGCCATGCTGGCCTGCGCGCGGATCGGGGCGGTGCATTCGGTGATCTTCGGCGGTTTCTCGCCCGAAGCGATCGCGGGACGGGTCGAGGACTGCGAGAGCGACTGGATCGTCACCGCCGACGAGGGCTTGCGCGGCGGCAAGCGGATTCCATTGAAGGCCAATGTCGACAAGGCGCTCGAAAAAGTTTCGGTGAAGGCGGTTCTGGTGCTGCGCCATACCGGCGGCGATATCGCGATGACCGAGGGGCGCGATCACTGGTATCACGAACTGTCGGAGGGCGTTTCCGACAGCTGCCCCTGCGAGCCGATGGACGCCGAAGACCCGCTCTTCATCCTTTATACCAGCGGTTCCACCGGCAAGCCCAAGGGCGTGCTGCACACGACCGGCGGCTATGCCGTCTGGACCGAGACGACTTTCCGCTACGTCTTCGATTACCGGCCGGGCGAGGTCTATTGGTGCACCGCCGATATCGGCTGGGTCACCGGGCACAGCTATATCGTTTACGGTCCGCTCTTGAACCGGGCGACCGCGCTGATGTTCGAAGGGGTGCCGAATTACCCCGATCACGACCGGTTCTGGGCGGTGTGCGAGAAGCATCGGGTCAATATCTTCTACACCGCCCCCACCGCGATCCGCGCCCTGATGCGCGAAGGGGCGGGCCATGTCGCGAAGCACGATCTTTCCTCGCTCCGCCTGCTCGGCAGCGTGGGCGAGCCGATCAATCCCGAAGCCTGGCGCTGGTATCACGATCATGTCGGCCGGGGCGAAGCGCCGATCGTGGATACCTGGTGGCAGACCGAGACGGGCGGGATCATGATCACCACGCTTCCCGGTGCGCACGACATGAAGCCGGGCAGTGCGGGCAGGCCCTTTTTCGGGATCGTGCCCGAACTGGTCGACACCGAAGGCGCCGTGCTGGAGGGCGCGGCGGAAGGCAATCTGTGCATCGCGAAGAGCTGGCCCGGCCAGGCGCGCACCGTCTATGGCGATCACGACCGTTTCGTGCAGACCTATTTCAGCACCTATCCGGGCAAATATTTCACCGGCGACGGATGCCGCCGCGATGAAGACGGCTATTACTGGATCACGGGGCGGGTGGACGATGTCATCAACGTCTCGGGCCACCGCATGGGCACCGCCGAGGTCGAGAGCGCGCTGGTCCTGCATCCCAAAGTGTCCGAAGCCGCCGTCGTCGGCTATCCGCACGACATCAAGGGGCAGGGCATCTATTGCTACGTGACTCTGAACGCGGGCGAGGAACCGGACGGTGATCTCGAAGCGGAATTGCGCCAATGGGTGCGTAAGGAGATCGGTCCGATCGCCACGCCCGACCATCTCCATTTCACCCCCGCTCTGCCCAAGACGCGCAGCGGCAAGATCATGCGGCGTATCCTGAGGAAGATTGCGGAGCAGGAGTACGGCTCTCTCGGCGACACCTCCACTCTGGCCGATCCGGGGATCGTCGATGCGCTGATCGAAACGCGGAAAGGGAACGCGGCGCAATGAGCGGGGAATGGGTCCTCGGGATCATCGGCGGATCGGGGCTCTACGCGATCGATGCGCTGGAGGATGCGCAATGGATCGAGGTGAAATCCCCGTTCGGCGATCCGTCCGATGCGATCCTGTGCGGGCGGATCGCGGGCGTGAAGGTGCGCTTCCTCCCCCGTCACGGGCGCGGGCACCGCATCCTTCCCGGCCAGTTGAACGCCCGCGCCAATGTCGACGCGATGAAGCGCGCGGGCTGCACCGATCTGCTCGCCATCTCGGCGGTCGGGTCTTTGTCGGAACCGCTCGCGCCGGGGCATTTCGCGGCGGTCGACCAGTTCATCGACAGGACCCAGGGCCGCGCCTCGACCTTTTTCGATAACGGCCTCGTCGCCCATGTCTCGATGGGCGATCCGGTCTGCCCGCGCCTGTCGGGATACGCCGCCGATGCAGTCGAGCGGGCGGGCGGCACGGTGCGGCGCGGCGCCACCTATCTGGCGATGGAGGGCCCGCAATTTTCGACGCGCGCCGAAAGCAAGCTCTACAGAAGCTGGGGCGCGGAGGTGATCGGCATGACGGGAATGCCCGAAGCCAGGCTCGCCCGCGAGGCGGAGCTGCCCTATGCCCTGATGGCCATGGTCACCGATTATGACAGCTGGCGCGACAAGGAGGCGGCGGTCGATGTTTCCGACATCCTCGAAACCATGCACGCCAATGGCGAGATCGCGAGGAAGGCGGTCGAGAAACTGTGCGCCCTCCTGCCCGAGCGCCGCGAAGCCTCGCCGATCGATACCGCGCTGGAATACGCCATCATCACCGCGCCAGACCAGCGCGATCGCGCGGTGATGGCGCGGCTCGATGCGGTGGCGGGCCGCGTGCTGAACGGGGAGCAAAGCTAGCCTTGCGCGATCTGCTCGTCATCGGCGGCGGGATCAACGGCGCGGGCATCGCCCGCGACGCCGCCGGGCGCGGCCTGTCGGTGACCCTGTGCGAGAAGGACGATCTCGCCGCCCATACCTCGTCCGCCAGCACCAAGCTGGTCCATGGCGGGCTGCGCTATCTCGAGACCTACGAATTCCGCCTTGTCGCCGAGGCCTTGCGCGAGCGCGAGGTGCTGCTGAAAGCCGCGCCCCATATCGTCTGGCCGCTGCGCTTCGTGTTGCCGCATGACAGGAATTTGCGCCCGCGCTGGATGCTGCGGCTGGGCCTGTTCCTCTATGAC
>Ga0208183_1000937_pt1 | contig 11119 bp, 7 predicted proteins | sample MalvirDeepMed_51_FD_184251 | JGI IMG/M metagenome (GOLD analysis project Ga0208183, IMG submission 184251) | Marine viral communities from the Global Malaspina Expedition - Malaspina viral metaG DeepMed_51 (SPAdes) (version 2) | ecosystem: Environmental > Aquatic > Marine > Oceanic | place... | reverse complement strand
GTAGCGAGGAATCGGATATTATCCAACTGGTCCTGAAAGATGGGAACTATTACGAAGAAATCGTAAAAAAGGATGCTAAGGAAAAAAGGAAACAACCCTTTGCAAAATCCAATTTTGAAACCTACACCATCAATATTGATATTTCGGAACTCAACGACCAAGATTTGGAAGAAGACCAAAATATCACCACCAACAAAATGAAAAATGTAGGCCGCCTGATCAAGGACATCGATTCGCTCCGGGAGAACAACCTCGAAAAAGTAACGGCGTTTTCCAAAAACGTGGTGAACCGCATGGGAGCTTTTCCTGTTAAGGCACCAATAGACACTACAACACAGAAATTAGAACTTTTAAAGGCAAAGGACACCATTCAAAGGGATTCCATTAAAAGTATTGACCAATTTGTGTCCGGTTTAGAACAGTGGGAACAAATCCAAGTCATGAAAAAAGCTCTGAACGAAGTTTCCAGTATCATAAATACGGTGGATTCCAAAAAAGATGAACTCCAGAGCCGATATAAATTTTACAACAGTCATATTTTGTCCCTTCACCAAAAATATGCACTTGCTCTTTCCTGCATCATATTATTTTTTGTGGGAGCTCCTTTGGGTGCCATCATCCGAAAGGGTGGATTGGGACTGCCCATGGTAGTGGCCATTATTTTATTTTTAACGTATTACTTTATTGGGGTATTTGCCGGCAATTATGCCAAGGAAGGAAATATTCACCCTGCTATCGGTGCCTGGCTACCCACTATGATCATGCTTCCTTTGGGCATTTCGCTTACCAGAAGGGCCACAGCAGATAAGGGGTTAGTAGGGTTTGGTCATTTCATTGACCGTATCAAATCATTATTTAAAAAGAAAGAAAAAGAAGCTGAAAACCAATGATCGCCAAGGATAAAAAAATACAATTGGACGCCATTGAAGAAGCCATTGCCGACATTAGAGACGGTAAGGTAATTATCGTTGTGGATGATGAAAACCGCGAGAACGAAGGCGATTTTATTGCCGCAGCCGAGAAGGTAACCCCCGAAATGATCAATTTTATGGCCATGCACGGTCGTGGGCTCATCTGCGCACCACTTACGGAAGATAGATGTGAAGAACTGGAACTAAATATGATGGTCCAAAATAATACGGTACTCCATCAAACGCAGTTTACTGTTTCCGTAGATCTATTGGGATACGGTTGTACCACAGGTATCTCGGTTCATGATCGGGCCAAGACCATAGCTGCGCTAGTAAATAAGGACATTAAACCTCACGAGTTAGGAAAACCTGGTCATATCTTCCCTTTGAGGGCCAAAAATGGAGGTGTTCTACGCCGTTCTGGACATACGGAAGCTGCTATTGATTTTGCACGATTGGCGGGACTGGAGCCTGCTGGTATTTTGGTAGAAATACTGAATGAAGACGGAACGATGGCCAGGTTGCCACAACTATTGAAAGTGGCCGAAAAGTTTGATCTTAAAATTGTTTCCATCGAGGATTTGATCGCCTACCGAATGGAACACGATAGCTTGATAGAGCTCAAAGAAGCCTTTACCATAAAAACACGGTTCGGTGAATTCCGTTTGAGAGCTTACAAGCAAACCACCAACGACCAAATCCATATTGCCCTTTTGAAAGGAAATTGGAAAACCGGGGAGCCTGTGTTGACGCGTATCAACTCTACCTTGGTGAACAACGACATTTTGGGAACTTTGACCAACAATCCGGATGAAGGATTGCAGCGAATGTTCGATGCCTTGAACAAAGAGGAAAAGAGTGCCATGATTTTTATTAACCAAGGGAACCAATCCTTAAACTTGTTGACCAGACTGTCCGAGTTTAAAAAATTACAGGACGAAGGCATAAGTAAAGCCCCTAAAGTTGAAATGGACAATAAAGATTTTGGCATTGGAGCTCAAATACTGCATGACATCAACATCTCCAAGATTAGATTATTGACAAACTCCGGTCAAACCAAACGTGTGGGCATGGTAGGCTACGGTCTTGAAATTGTGGAGTATGTGAATTATTAACGGACGATTCCAGTTCCACTAACCACCATCAGATTGATGCCTTTATGGCCTCTGCCATTGTTTTGGCACGGGCAACAGTTTCTTCTTCCGACCATCCCAATTTAATCAAACAGGATATGTTTCTGGACATCCATTTATCAGATTCGGAAAAGTCTGCCTTGCTGTAATCGGGCAAAGCCTCTTGTACATCTTTTGGCAGCTTACCCAAAGATTTCAAATTAGTGAGATGTTCCCATTTTTTATAATAGTGCCAGTTATTGTCGTACCAATAAAAACAACCGTCCACTCCGGATTCAATCAATTCTTGATGGGCCACCTGGGCCAATTCTTCCGTAGGCATGAAAAAATTTAGAAATGAATAATTCTCCTCCCCCCCATCTGGAACAGTTCTAAAAATAACCTCGGGAATATTGGACAAGGCTTCCCTCAAAATGGTATAATTCCGCTTTTGAATGACCAAAAACTCATCCAAACGGGCCAATTGGGCAACACCTACTGCCGCATTCATTTCGGAGATTCTAAAATTATATCCTAAAAATGGGTGTTCTTCCGCCCCTCTGTTATTTCCCATATGATCATGACCGTGATCGGAATATTTATGGGCGTTTTCGTAATAATCTTGATTGTTGGTAATCATTGCACCGCCTTCTCCGCAGGTAATGGTTTTTACATAATCAAAAGAAAAACAGCCCAAATCGCCTATGCTTCCCAGAGGTTTCCCGTTGTAGGTGCCTCCAATAGCTTGACATGCATCTTCCAGTAATAAAAGTCCATGTTTGTTACAAATGGCTTTCAACGCATCTAAATTGGCCATGGAACCACACATATGCACGGGCATCACGACTTTGGTTTTCGGGGTGATGGCCTTTTCGACCGCCTCAGGTTTCAAGGTAAGGGTGTCATCAATATCGACCAAAATAGGTACTGCTCCCAAAGCGAGAATGGACTCAAAACTGGCTACAAAGGTAAAAGTGGGCATAATCACTTCATCCCCGGCTCCAACTCCTGCACTGGCCAAAGCCACTGTCAATGCGGCAGTTCCACTACTTACTGCATGGACATACTTGGATTGCACCCTTTCCGAAAGCCCTTTTTCCAGCTCCTTGGTTTTCCAATGTCCGTTTCGCATTCCATCGAACCCGTAGCGCATGAGCACTCCGGAGTCCATTACATCTTGTACTTCTTTTCTTTCCTTATCCCCAAAGAGTTCAAATCCTGGCATAGTAAATATTATTTAAAAGAACCATAGTTTGATGGCCATCAAAACCACTGCTATGATCAAAAACGTTTTTATAAATCCGTCTCCTTTTTTTACAGAAAACCTACTGGCGAACCATGCTCCCGACCCATTTCCGATAGCAAGAACAAGGCCCATTTTCCAATCCACTTTATCGTTCAATACAAAAACCGCCAATGCGGCCAACATATAAACAAAAACCACGGCTACCTTTGTGGCATTGGACCTTACTAGATTCATCTGATTAAAATAATGCAGAAACAGCATCATTAAAAATCCAAGACCTGCATTGATAAAGCCCCCATAGATACCAAAAAAGAAGAAAACCACAAGAGCAATCCAAAGATATTTGCCCGTGAGTCGTTCTTGCATCTCATCTATCCTCATTTTAGGCTTAAAAATGATGATAAGCACCACAGCGATCATCACTATGGCCAAAATCCTATTGAAGGTTTCCCCATCAATATCCACTGCAATGTATGCACCTATTATAGCTCCCAAAAAAGCCGATATCCCCAAATAAATATTAAAAGGATACGTAGAAATCCCTTTACTCTTGAACCCTGCAGTACCCATCGCCGTTTGGATAACAATGGCCACCCGATTGGTACCGTTGGCAACGGCCGGCGGTAGCCCCAAAAAGATTAGGGTTGGCAATGACAGTAACGACCCACCCCCTGCTACGGTGTTAATAAACCCTACTGCAAAACCAACGGCAATCAATAGCAAATAATGGTACCACTCAAGCATAAAAACAAAGGTATGACCATTGTTTTGAACGGCATATAGAATTGATGAACTTTAGTAAAATCAAGAATCATCAAAATAAGCAAGAGAGAACACTTTCAATTTACCGAAAACATAATTTAATAGCCTCTAAAATGTCAATTTTTTAAAAATTGTTACATTTGAATCAACCTTAAATACAATCTCATGAAAAAAATCGCATTATTTACACTAGCCGTATTTTTCGGATTAACCTGTGCACAGGCACAAGGTGATTTTAAAGCAGGAATCCATGCAGGACTTCCCATTGGGGATGCCGGAGACTTATCGACATTTGCGCTAGCCGTGGAATTAGGCTACTTGTTCGATGTATCCGATGAGTTCCAAGCTGGCCCAACCTTGGGCTATTCACATTCTTTCGGTGACGAAATAGATACCGGTTTTGGAACCATCGATGTTGATGACGTCCAGTTCCTACCCATTGCTGCGGCTGGTCGTTTCAGTGTTTCCGATGAATTCTCGCTAGGCGCGGACCTTGGCTATGCCCTAGGAATAAGTGATGGCAATGACGGTGGATTTTATTATGCACCAAGAGCCGCATACTCCATAACCGATATGATGGACATTGTGCTGGCATACAGAGGTGTAGCCCTAGATGGAGGCAGCTGGGATATTATCTCCTTAGGATTGGAGTTTGGCATTGATTAAAACCCGCCTATCCTAAAAACACTATCCGATGTGCTCCAACAGGTACATCGGATTTTTATTTTATACAACAATAAACCAAAAAGGTCTTTTGGGATAAGAAAAAGCTTTATATATTTGCACCCGCTTAGGAGGAATGGCAGAGTGGTCGAATGCGGCAGTCTTGAAAACTGTTGAGGGTCACACCTCCGGGGGTTCGAATCCCTCTTCCTCCGCTGGGTAGACATCAAAAACTACCATAAACCCTGTAAATAATTGATTTACAGGGTTTTTTATTTTTTATGCTTTTAAATGGTATCAAATAAAACCATATAAAAAGTGAGCGATTCGGTGCCCTTCCAAACCTCATCAAAAAGGGGCACCCAACAACAATTAAAATGTTGTTAATCAGATATTTATATTGACAACTGTTTGATATTTTTTCCTAATTTCAAGGTAAATAATGTTAAATTCGGTGTCACTTTTATGGTATCTCTTCTACTCTATCTCAGAAAATATAAAAAGACCGCGTTGGCAGGTCAACTATTTATGTCAGAATCACAATTGACGGAAAGCGTGCAGAATTCAGTACAGGACGCAAGGTACAACCCAGAATATGGGATGCGGCTTATGGTAAGGTATTGGGGGTTTTCCCAAGAAGTAAGGCAATTAAACTCCTATTTGAGCAAAATACGCACTGACCTTTACCTCCATGCTGATAAATTGAGGGATAGAGGTCAAGTACTTACCGCGGTGTCACTTAAAGAGTCTTATCTGGGGTTGGACAAGCCCAGCAAAATGCTCTTGGAGATATTCCAGGAACACAATGACCAAGTGGATAGTTTGGTGGGAAGGGATTTTGCAGAGGGAACTGCCGAACGTTACCGGACTACAAAGAGCCACCTCAGCGAATATCTCCAAAGAGAACTTGGAAAAAGTACAGCATGTGGACCATGCCTTCATTTCAGGGTTCGAATATTACTTAAAGACCAAAAGAAAATGTAGCCATAATACGGCCATTAAATATGTGGTCAACTTTAAAAAGATAATTCGGATTGCCTATGCCAATGGATGGATAACCAAAGACCCTTTTGCCAATTGGAAGGCGAGATTGAAAAATGTAGAACGGGAATTCCTTACCAACGAAGAACTTCAACAACTGATGGACCATCCTTTTACAAATGAACGATTGGAACACGTAAGGGATTGTTTCGTTTTCTGCTGCTTTTGAACTTTAAAGTCAATTTTCTTCGTGCCATATACAGTAAATTCAATGATTAAACTTACTGCCCTATTCTTTGGGGTATCTACGATACTAATCTTATTTTTGGTAACAGAACAATAAAATTAATCCTTCACATGTTCCCAAGTAAGAATACGGAAAAAAATCTACTGATAATTTTATACCTCAATGCAATCTATCCCTTAGGTCCAAGTCTAAAAAATTATCTTGTTCAACATATTAAAAGTTGTTCTTTTTTGAAAAACCAATTCATTTGTGAAGCTGGAGAAATCTGTGATCGTCTCTACTTTATTAAAAAAGGAATGGTCCGTGGATATTTTGTAAGCGACGGAATAGAATTAACAACTTGGGTGGACACGGAAAATGAGGTATTCACCTCGATTACCGGTTTTTTTAGAAATCAACCTTGCCAAGAAAACATACAAAGCTTGGAAGAAACCTATTGTGATTATTTGGAATATGAAGACTATAAGTATTGCCTAAATAATTTTCCGGAAATGCGGCAGATTAACCGTATACTATTGGAGGAATATTACATTCTTGCCGAACAAAGAGTATATTTAGCAAGAATCCCCAATGCTCAAAAAAGATTGGCCTACTACATGGAGAACATGAAACCCCATATTGTCGAGCGAATCCCGAGAAAACATTTAGCTTCCTATCTTGCCATAAGACCGGAGACTTTGTCCAGACTCTTGAAAGAAAGACATTAAACCTTGCCAACTACTCCCCTAACCAATAATAAATCCTTGAAGGAAATCCATCCAAAAAGTATATTTCCCAACATCCATTTTCAATAATTTCCCCCGCTTACCTTGCATCTTTTGTCAGAAAATGACATCAAATTGATATATGTCAATTTCCGGAACTTTTTTTAATACTAAAAAAAAACACCCTCCGTTCCTTATAGCAAAATGAAGAAAAATTGTACACGATTGATTGGATTTGGATAGTCTCTATAGTAATTGAAAAATTCTTTCAAAAAAGCAAAATCACTTTACTTGTAATATGGCATAAAAATACGTTTCCCGAACCAAAAAATTTCTAAAACAATAATTGGCGACCTGATTTAGCAAAGCTAAATCCATGTCCAAAAAAAAGCTGCGACCATGCGGCCAGGACTTTTCATGCCTTTTCCTAAGTGCATTAAAAACCTATAAATCATTACTAAAACCTAAACTAAAATCACAAATGAAAAACATTTTTAACCAAAAAGTAGTACTGAGCTTCTTGCTCCTTTTTTCACTGACCTTGACTACTTCCCTGGCCCAGACCGAGGATGTTGTAATCGTAGATTCCGACTTCTCGAACAAAGGTGGACTCATCGCTTCACTACCCATAAACGTTGCTTTGATCGAAACCAAAATGTCCAACAACTTGGCCCAAACATTCAAGCAGGCCCTGGCCGAGAATCCAAATGTGAAAAACATACATCTTTTTGCACCATCTACGGATGCATCCATCAATTTAGACGGGCAGCCATACAATGCCGAAACCATAGCAAAGCAATTTCACCCGACGGACTTTCAAACCCACAACCCCATTACGGTGTTTGTGTACTCCTGCTCTTTGGCTAAAAATGCTTTAGGCATCTCTCTTTTGGAAACCATATCCTCAAGGACTGGTTTTAATGTAGCCTCTTGTGCCTCTTGCGACGACCTCAAAGATGAACTCATGTTCGATTATTCGGTAAGGCCTTTAACGGCAACCAGCAACCTTTTTGAATAACCTTTTCAATATCCAAATACAAATTCAACCAAAATGAACAAAATCAACCTTCACCATCCTTACATCATAGCACTACTGTTTTTTGGGTTGGGATGGAACACCCTGTTTGGCCAAAAAGTCAATATGGAAGTGCAACAAGGGCCCAACATTGACGTAGTACTTACCGTGGGTGTCACCAATCAAAATATAGAAACCTTTGAAGAAGATCTAGGTGCAGCCCTGGAAAGCAAAGGAATACCTGCCGACAAACTCTTTGTACAAGGTTTTGAACGAACCACTATCTCCTCCAACTCCGAAGATGCAGCAGACATTTTCAATAACTGGATAAGATGGGGCTACAACCCAGAGACCTGGGAATTTGTGGATTCAGAAAAATTTATCCGAAGAATCAACAATGATTACATGGCAGGTTTTTACGATCCGGTTTTTGATTCGTCTAATTACACGTTGGAAGCCGATATTGCATTTACCTCTGGTTCGGATAACGATGACATGGGAATCACATTCGGAATGGAAAATGGTCCTGTAGGTTCCTATATTTTCAATCTTTCGGGAGCCGTAAGAGGATTCACGACCAGTGAGTTTATTCCAGGCCATGGTTTTGCATCGGGTTTGTACAAGATTACAAGGGATGATGGCAATGCGAACCCTCAGCACTATGTTCAGGGATTACAAGATGCCTCCAACACCATTTTTGACCCCAACTCTACCACTACATGGTATCATTTTAAAATTGTGGTCAGTGGTAAAAATGTAAAAATCTACATGGATGATGCATTGATCATCGACTATACCGCGGCCGAAGAAATTGGCGGCAGTTATGGATTCTTCTCCAACAGTCAACCATACGCCACTTTCAAAAACATTGAAGTGACCTCCTTGAGCCTAAAAAAGTTCAAGGACGTACTTAGGGAGCCTCAATGGAGAAACAGCGCTATGCGATTCAATGTGAACCTTGATGATCAGGAAGTTGCTGATTTCGACAACGATCAAGATCTCGCCGAAATATTGATGCGTACCATCAACGAGGACATTCACTATATCGGTTGGGGGTTGAACGACAACCAAACCCAGTTCGAGCGCTTTGTACAACAAAACAACAACAAGGGAACCTTTGTAAACCGCGATATGGGAAGCTGGTCCACTTGGATGGATAATATGGCCCAATATATTTATGAGCAATACCAATTCCTTACCGTGACTGAAGGTGACTACTTTATTGCTGGGACCAGTGTTGAAATAGCTGTAGATCCTTCCGAAATGAAAACCAGTACAGCCAATGCAAACTACCCAAGTGGTAGATGGAAAATAACACATGATGAAACCTTCTTTCCCAATAACCAAGGAAGGGTTTCCTGGAACGACCTTTATTTGGAAGATGTACCCGAATTCTATGAAAAACCAGGGAAATACTCCTTCACCTTTGAGAATCTCCCAACTTCCCCCACTACTCTATACTTCCACAGAAAACCAGTAGCGAGCTTCTCCTACAGTTCGGATACGGGAGTGTTCAACGACACCTCCTACGATTTGGATGGTGGTGCCAATAATGGTATTGCACAGACCGAATGGAAATGGAAATCGGTGGATGCAGCTTCAACCGCAGGCTGGAACACTGGAATATTCGATAAGAATTCCGTTGCGGATGGAGAATATTTGGTGATGCTGAATGTACAGGACCATCAAGGGGTATGGAGTAGCCCATCAAGTGCTTATATTTTAGTAGACAGCAGTAGTTCATCTACCAGCGAAGACCTCCCAGTGGCACAATTCAATATTCAACCAGATGCACTGTTCACGTACTCTGGTTCCATGAACATCAATATAGAAAACAACTCCATCGACCCCTATGGAAGAACACTTTCCAATGAAGAGTGGATTGTAACACAACGAGTATACGATAGCGAAGGAAACCCAACGGATACCGAAATTCATAACTCCACCATGGAGAAGACGGATTTTTCAGCTTACAACAATCTAACTGCAGAATACATTATTAGCCTTCGCGTACAGACCAATACAGGGGTTTGGTCCGAACCGTTCTTCCGAACATTGACCATAACCCACGATACCACTGAGCCTACCTTATCGGCCACGCCAAATAGTGGGTCTATTGATACGGACACCCATATTTTGTTGACCTTTCAAGACGAAAATGATGGAAGTGGATTTGACGTCCAGCGTTATGTATTGATCCAGGATGGCAACCCGCCCGCAACGGATAGCAACCTTTGGTCCTCCTGGAGCAACAGTCAATCCAAAACCACTTCATTTTCCAGTGGTGGTACGGGATGGTACATCCATGCAGAGGCGAAGGACAACGCTGGAAACATAGGGACCGCCTCCTTTGGTCCGTTTGACCTTGCTTTGGTGGTCGGTGCCAAGAACGATTTGGCCGTATTGGATGAGGATACCGAGTCCGACCCTATCGATGTTCTGTACAATGATGTATACGATACCAACAATACACCAACGGTAAGTATCATAACCCAAGGAGCCAAAGGTTCCGCTGTGGTGGACGAGAATAATAAAATAGTCTACACCCCAAATGCGAATGCATATGGAAGCGATGCCATTATCTATGAATTGGATGATGCAGGGACAAAGGTAACCGCAACCCTTACCTTATCCATTACCGCAGTGGACGACACCCCAACAGCAGTTGCTGATTCCTTCACTTTGGATGAAAATGCCACCTTGAACGAGGATGTATCAACAAACGATATCGAAGTGGATGATGATGAAAGGGTATATCACATCATTACCAATCCATCCAATGCAAGCTCATTTACATTTAACGCAGATGGTACGTTCAGTTACGAGCATAATGGCAATGAGTCGGCAACGGATAGCTTTACCTATAATTTTGAGGATGCTGTTTCCTTCTCGGAAACCGTTACGGCCACATTGAACATTACCAATGTAAATGACGCACCCAAAGGTGGGGATGTTATCCTTGAAGTTATTCAAGATGTAGGATATACTTTCAAAACAACTGATTTTACCTTCTCTGATGATGATGCAGGAGATGTTTTCAATGGTATACAAGTGATTACACTACCAACGGAGGGTATTTTATTATACAATGGCTCTCCCGTTCAGGCAAATGATATGATCAATGATGTGACCTTACTTGTCTTTACCACGGCAAATGGAGGATACGGGGATGACTATACCTCCTTCTCCTTCAAAGTAAAGGATGGGGATGACGCCTTGAGCTCTACTACGCACACAGCGGATATCAGTGCCGCTCAAGATACTGATGGTGACGGAATACCCGATAAGGATGATGAGGACGACGACAACGACGGTACACCAGACGATGAAGATGATTTCCCAAAGGATGATTCCGAGGATACCGATACCGATGGTGACGGAACAGGCGACAATGCAGACGAAGACGATGACAATGACGGTACACCCGATTCAGAAGATGACTTTCCTAAGGATGATTCCGAGGATACCGATACCGATG
>Ga0208183_1000910_pt1 | contig 11399 bp, 9 predicted proteins | sample MalvirDeepMed_51_FD_184251 | JGI IMG/M metagenome (GOLD analysis project Ga0208183, IMG submission 184251) | Marine viral communities from the Global Malaspina Expedition - Malaspina viral metaG DeepMed_51 (SPAdes) (version 2) | ecosystem: Environmental > Aquatic > Marine > Oceanic | place... | reverse complement strand
TGGAAAAACTTGCCTCTGGAAAACAAGTTAATGACGCGACTGACGGCGCGGCAGCGCAGCAGATAATCGACCGTTTAACATCGGAAGTAGAAGGCAGCCGACAAGCCGTAAGCAACGTATATGATGGTATTTCATTGGCGCAAGTAGCGGAAGGCGGCTTGAGCAGCATAAACGACGATGTAAACCGTATTAGAGAGCTAACGTTGCAGTCGGGTAGTGGCATATTAAGCGATGGCGATCGTCAAGCGCTTCAGTCTGAAATATCGCAACTTCAAGATAATATCAGTCAAACCATAGAGCAAACTAACTTTGCAGGTAAGCCATTATTGTCTGAAGACGGCGCACTAAGCTTTCAAGTAGGGGCAAATGCTGGCAACAGTGTTGACATCGAAACTCAGGATTTTGCGAGCCAGCTATCCAGTGTACTTTCAATCGATTTAACCTCTGGAACCAGTATTAACGACGCGTTAAGCGCGGCGGATGACGCTATTGAGTTAGTCGGTGGTGCACAAGGTGAACTAGGTGCAACACAAAACGCATTACAAAGCACTGCTCGAAATTTAACCCAAGCCAATGTTAATGCGGCGGAATCGAGAAGTCGAATTCAAGATTTAGATTTTGCACAAGCAACATCGCAACAAGCTGCTAATGATGTATTAAGTCAGTCAGCACTTACCATTCAAGCCCAAGCTAATCAGCAGGAAGGGCAGGTTTTAGCTTTGCTTAGCTAAGCGCGAGTTAATGATTTTAATCGAAAGAAGCAGGGTAACCTGCTTTTTTTATTGCTATATTTCCGAAAACACCAGTTGCGCTGTGATCTTTTGTCGTTACAATTTGCAAATGCGCTAAACTGTAAATAATAACAAAGCGTTCTCGGGGAATTAATGAAGGATATTCTGCTGGTTAGCGATAACCAGGAACTAATTCATAGTTTAGAAACCATAGTGACGTTTCTAGGTGAGTCGTGTCAGTCGCGAGGCTTTCATGAATGCGAAGATTATTTGCAAGACAGTGGCGCAGATGCTGTCTTGATTGATTACACATTGCCATCTGCGGTAAAAGCGCTTATTGCGCGCTTCCCACATATTCCTTTTGTTGTGCTTCAAAAACAAAATGGCGAGACAACTGCTGAGTGTAATTTGGTAAGTGTAGTGACGCTTCCGCTTACCTATCCTGTCTTGACGCAAGCCATTCATCGTTGCCAAGAATATTCACGCCGAAAGCCGGGGAATACACGGTCGGGTGGAGCAAAAACTCGCTTGTTTCGAAGCCTTGTGGGTCAAAGCGATCAGATACAAATTGTTCGACGGTTAGTCGAGCAAGTAGCGCCCACTGAAGCCACTGTTTTGATCCTCGGGGAATCGGGGACCGGTAAAGAGGTCGTGGCGCGTAACGTTCACTTTTTGTCTGAACGAAAAGATGGGCCATTCATTCCTGTAAATTGTGGCGCAATTCCAGGCGAATTGCTGGAAAGCGAACTTTTTGGTCATGAAAAAGGGGCGTTTACTGGCGCCATCAGTGCTCGAAAGGGCCGCTTTGAGCTTGCGGAAAATGGCACGCTGTTTCTTGATGAGATTGGCGATATGCCGTTGCAAATGCAGGTAAAGTTACTTCGGGTGCTTCAAGAAAGAATGTTCGAGCGAGTGGGTGGCAGCAAACCCTTAAAGTGTAATGTTCGTATTATCGCCGCCACCCACCGAAACTTAGAAACCATGATAAAGGAAGATAAGTTTCGAGAAGACTTGTATTATAGGCTGAACGTCTTTCCCATAGACAGTCCTGCACTGCGTCAACGAAAAGACGATATCCCGCTACTCCTGCAAGAACTTAATAGTCGTATTCAAGGCGACGGTGTCGAAGGCGTACACTTTACAGAACGAGCGATTGCATCCCTGATGGAACACGATTGGGCCGGGAACGTTAGAGAGCTTTCAAACCTGGTGGAGCGCCTCAGTATTCTTTATCCCTCTCAAGTGGTTGATGTGGCTGATTTACCCGATAAATATCAATACGGCGATGTTCAAGCTTACGAACCTGATTACCCAGAAGAATTGCTTGAAAGAGACGCATTCAATGCATTATTTGCCGAGGCGGCCGCACAGGAAGTAGAAGAAGACCTTGATGAAGATGACAGTGGCTTATTGATGCGCTCTTCACTGCCCGAAGAGGGGGTGAATTTGAAAGAGTATTTATCTGAGTTAGAAATCAACTTAATTCGACAAGCATTGGAGCAACAAGATTGGGTTGTTGCCAGGGCGGCTGACAAGTTGGGTATGCGAAGAACCACCTTGGTTGAAAAGATGCGAAAGTACGATATTCAACGTGTGGAGGAAGTCTAACGTCAGGGAATTGACGTGATAAAATCAGATTAAATCAAGCTAACGTGTTGATATTTAAGATTATAAATATTGGCACGTGTCCTGCTAAGTAAAGTCATAGAGTAAAACGTCTGCTATTTGACGAGGGCGATATGACTTACGACAGCAATATATCTACAACAGACTCATTTTTATCTTCATATGATCTAGCCCCCGTGGGCGGTACTCTTGAAGAAAGTTTTAATTCCGCCTCTGTTTCTGTGGTAAGCGCTGATGAGGTGGCATCGCTTCGTCGCCAAGCAAGTCAACTAGAACATTTACTAAAGGTTATGCCTGCTGGTGTTATTGTGCTTGATGGTAAAGGCGTAGTGAAGCAAGCCAATGATCAAGCAAAGGCCTTACTGGGCGAGCCTCTCGAAGAGCAGGTTTGGCGAAATATTATCGCACGTTCATTTAAACCGAGAGCGGACGATGGCCACGAGGTATCCTTGGTGGATGGGCGTCGTGTGAAGCTGTCTATTACGCCATTGGAGAAAGAGCCGGGCCAGCTTATTGTGATAACGGACTTAACGGAAACCCGTGAGCTCCAAGCACGAGTGAGTCATATGCAGCGTTTGTCTTCACTTGGCAAAATGGTGGCCTCACTCGCACATCAGATAAGAACGCCGCTATCTGCAGCTATGCTTTATGCCTCTAACTTAACGCGTAAAAATTTACCAGAAAATGCCGGCGAACAATTTGCTCATAAACTGACAGACCGTTTAAAAGAGCTAGAAAGTCAGGTCAACGATATGTTGCTATTCGCGAAGTCGGGTGAAGAGCAAGTGGTTGCGTCTATTTCATCACAAGAGCTTGAAGAGGCTATTTTGCCTACGTCGCAAACCATGGCCAGTCAGGCGGCTCAATCAATATCGGTAGAGGGGTTTAACGCTAACGTATCGGTTACCGGAAACCTTACGGCCTTGCAGGGCGCCATATTGAACCTGGTACATAATGCAAGTCAGGTGACGCCTAAAGGCCAGGCTATCTGTGTTAAAGCGCACGTTGTCAGCAACAAACTTGCTATTTCCGTTTGTGACCAGGGCCCTGGCGTTCCAGCACACTTGCAAAACAAAATTTTTGAACCCTTCTATACCACGAAAACCCATGGTACAGGTTTAGGGCTTGCCGTTGTTAAATCAGTAGTGAATGCGCATAACGGTCAACTCACGGTGTCAAATCTTGCCCATGGTGGCGCGTGTTTCACCATAGCAATCCCTTGTTCAGCCTCACAGGCGGTTCATTCTTCTGAGCACAAAACTAAGGTCGCATAAAGGCAGGAGTACTTTCTTATGGCTAAAACAACCATTCTTATCGTGGAAGACGATGCAGGCTTACGTGAAGCCTTATACGATACCTTGTTACTCGGCGATTATGATGTCGTTGATGCCGACTGCGCAGAATCGGCGTTGATGGTGCTCTCTGGGAGAAAAATAGACTTAGTGGTGAGCGATATTCAAATGGGCGAAATAAGCGGCCTCGCTTTGCTTAAAAGCATTAAAGCGAAATACCCGCAAATGCCAGTGTTACTCATGACAGCGTTTGCCACAATCAATGATGCGGTTCAAGCCATGCGAGATGGCGCAACAGATTACTTATCTAAGCCGTTCGCGCCGGAAGTGTTACTCAATTTAGTTGGGCGATATGCGCCAGCACAAAAAATTGAGTCACGCACGCCCATCGTGGCAGACCCTTCCAGTTTGCAACTACTCGCCTTATCGCGAAAAGTCGCGAAGTCTGACGCTACTGTGATGGTCATGGGGCCGAGTGGTTCGGGTAAAGAGGTGCTCTCACGCTATATTCATGACCAGTCACAGCGTGCTGATGCGCCTTTTGTGGCCATTAATTGCGCCGCTATTCCTGAAAATATGTTGGAAGCCACTTTGTTTGGCTATGAGAAAGGCGCGTTTACCGGCGCGGTTCAAGCCTGTCCTGGTAAATTCGAACAAGCGCAAAGCGGGACTTTATTGTTAGACGAGATTACAGAAATGGATTTGGCGTTGCAGGCAAAGTTGCTTCGTGTGTTGCAAGAAAGGGAAGTGGAACGCTTGGGCGGCAGAAAAAACATCAAGCTCGATGTACGGGTTATTGCTACTAGCAACCGAGACTTACGCAAAGCCGTTGAACGAGGGGAGTTTAGAGAAGATTTGTATTATCGTCTTAATGTATTTCCTATTACATGGCGTCCCTTGTCTGAGCGTCCCGGTGATATTGTCCCCTTAGCCGAACATCTTATTTCGCGACATGCGGCAAATCAGAATTTGGGTACAGTAAAATTAAGTGCCGCGGCGAGAAACAAACTGTCTCAATATACGTGGCCGGGCAACGTTCGCGAATTAGAAAACGTAGTGCAAAGGGCGCTAATTCTTTGTGAAGGGGGCCTTGTTGATTCAGGCGACTTGATGATAGATATGGCGGTGCACAGCGAAATGGAAATGCAGGTTGAACCTGATGACAATAGCAAACTGGGTTCTGAACTTCGCCAGCAAGAACATCAAATTATTTTAGATACGTTAGCGCTGTGCAATGGCAAGCGTAAAGATGTGGCCGAGAAGTTGGGGATTAGCCCTAGAACCTTGCGTTACAAGCTCGCTAGAATGCGCGAAGATGGTATTGAAGTGCCTGCATAGTTAAGTTCAGATATAAAAAGTTGTTTGTCAAAAAGCAACTGCTTAAATGTACGACCACTGAGGTCTCGTTAGGTATTAGCCGCCTAGCGAGACTTATTCATTTCCAATCTGGCTGAGCACGACAAGCGCCACCATGAATGCGCGCTGTTGTGAAATTGACTTCACCCTGTCATAAAATTGGCTTTCCTCTAAATTTTATATTCAAATCTTTGATTTTAAATGATTTTTAAAATTGGCTTGTTGATTGCATTTGTACTTGGCAACAGCAACATTTCGCCGCATAGCGGCAATTTTTCGACGAAATCGTGTAGGAGTGGTTATGGACGTCAAAGCCAACAGTTTGTATCAAGAAATGCAAAATATGATTGGGCAGTCTCGTCTTCAGGTTAATGAGCCCCAAACATTACCAGACATTAATCCCACAAAAGATGATTTTTCTAACATGCTTAAGCAAGCGGTAGATGGTGTAAATGGTATGCAGTTAGAATCGAAAAATGCGCAACAACGGTTCGAAATGGGCGACAACTCATTAAGTTTAGCGGAAGTTATGCTCACCAAAGAGAAAGCGGGTATTGCGTTTGAGGCAACCGTGCAAGTGAGAAATAAAGTGCTTGAAGCGTACAAGCAAATCATGAACATGCCAGTGTAGTTGGAGTAGATCATGGCTGAGGCAACAGGCACAAATTTAACCGTACCCGATCAAAGCACGGCAGGCGATGTGGAACCAGAAAATAAATCTGGGTTCATGGATACCTTAGGCAACACAGACATGATGCGACAAATGGCACTTGTGGTAGTGCTTGTTATCTGTGTGGCCATTGCGGTGTTTATTTTAATTTGGGCACAAGAACCTGATTTTCGTCCTCTAGCCAAAATGGAGACCCAAGAGCTCATCGAAACGCTAGATTACATGGATGCCAACCAAATAGAGTACCGCTTAGAAGGAAACACGGTTTATGTAAGAAGCGATGAGTTTCAAAATATCCGTTTAGGTATGACGCGCCAAGGCTTAACCAATAGCAGCGATAGCGGAACCGACATTATCATGCAAGACATGGGGTTCGGTGTCAGTCAGCGGGTGGAAATGGAAAGATTAAAACACGCCCGTGAACAGCAAATTGCATCCACTATTGAAGATATGACAAGTATTCAAAAAGCCCGGGTACTTCTGGCTATGCCGAAAGAAAACGTTTTTGCGAGACGTGAAAAAAAGGCCTCAGCTACGGTAGTATTAACCGCAAAACGCGGGTCGGTTATAGCAGGTGAAGAAGTTGATGCTGTGATTGATATCGTGGCATCTGCTGTGCAGAATATGGAACCATCAAAAGTAACGGTCACCGACAGCAACGGCCGCTTACTCAACTCAGGCTCGCAAGATTCATTAAGTGCTAGAGCCCGTAAAGAATACGAAATAGAGCGTCAACGGGAACAAGAATACCTGGAAAAAATAGATGCTATTTTGATCCCCGTACTTGGCATTGGTAACTACACGGCGCAAGCGGACGTCAGCATGGACTTTACTGCGATGGAGCAAACCCAGCGCAGTTATAACCCTGACTTACCCGCCGTACGTAGTGAAATGATTGTTGAGGAAAACAGTGTGGGCGGCGGCGTTGGCGGCATTCCTGGCGCGCTTTCCAATCAACCTCCTCTTGATTCGAATATTCCAGAGCAAGCCGGAGCTGGCAACCAACCAACCTTGCCAGGCAGAACGGCGAAAGAGTCTACCCGCAACTATGAATTAGATACCACCATTAGCCACACGAAAAAGCAAAGTGGCGTTATTCGACGTTTAAGTGTGTCGGTGGCTGTAGATTATACACAGCTGACTGGCGAAGACGGCAGCACAACCAGTGAGCCCAGAAAACAAGAAGAGCTACTCAATATTCGCCGTTTGTTGCAAGGCGGTATAGGCTTTGACGTTACCCGAGGCGACTCTCTTGAAGTAGTCAGTGTCCCGTTCACACGAGTGGACAGCGGCGTTATGGAAGAGGTTCCACTATGGGAACAGCCCGGATTTTTGCCTATACTTAAGCTGGTGGTGGGTGGCCTCGTCATTATCGTGCTCATCATCTTTGTTATTCGACCCATGCTGCGTCGTCTGATTAACCCTGATGACACCAAAGAAGCAGAAGATTTTGATGCAGATGAAGGTCTAGACCTTGGTGATGAAACCATCAGCATGCTGTCTTCCGATTTCGATGAAGGTCAAGTGGGCTTCGCTGCCGACGGGTCTTTGATGCTGCCAGATTTACATAAAGATGAAGACGTATTAAAAGCGGTGCGTGCACTCGTGGCCAATGAACCAGAATTGTCAGCCCAAGTCGTTAAAGGCTGGCTGATGCAAGATGAGTAAGTGAGAGCGTATTATGGCTGAAGAACTCGCCAATGTTGAAGAACAGTCTTACGATGTAAGTAAGTTAGAGGGCGTCGAGAAGGCTGCCATATTGCTACTGAGTCTTTCAGAAGAAGACGCTGCTCAAATATTAAAGCACCTTGAACCCAAACAGGTCCAGAAGCTGGGCTCAGAGATGGCCAAGGTCGATGATATGACACAGACCAAAATTACGGCTGTACACAAACACTTTATTGAAGAAATTCAAAACTACAGCACCATAGGCTTCCAAAGCCAAGACTTTGTGAAACGTGCCCTTACAGCGGCATTAGGTGAGGACAAAGCGGCTAATCTTATTGACCAAATTCTAATGGGCAGTGGGGCTAAAGGCTTGGATTCACTTAAATGGATGGATTCTAAGCAAGTGGCGAGCATCATTCGTAATGAGCACCCGCAAATTCAAACCATTGTGTTGTCTTATCTTGAACCTGAACAAAGCGCCGAAATTTTGGCACAGTTCCCAGAGAAAGTGCGTCTTGATTTATTAATGCGTATTGCCAACCTTGAAGAAGTTCAGCCAGCTGCACTGCAAGAATTGAACGAAATTATGGAGAAACAGTTTGCAGGTCAAGCGGGTACACAAGCGGCCAAAATGGGCGGCTTGAAGTCTGCAGCCAATATCATGAACTACCTCGATACGGCAATTGAGGGGCAGTTAATGGATGCGATCAGAGAGCAAGACGAAGAGATGAGTCAGCAAATTCAAGACCTCATGTTTGTCTTTGATAACCTGATTGATGTTGATGACAAAGGTATTCAAGCTATCCTTCGAGAAGTTCAGCAAGATGCACTACTTAAATCGATAAAAGGTGCTGATGAAGAGCTGAAGAATAAGATCATGAAAAATATGTCTAAACGCGCGGCAGAAATGCTTAACGATGATCTTGAGGCCTTGGGGCCAGTGCGTATTTCTGAAGTGGAAACTGCACAAAAAGAAATTCTATCGGTGGCACGAAGACTGTCTGATTCTGGCGAAATTATGCTAGGTGGCGGCGGTGGTGAAGAATTCTTGTAATACTCCCCAGTTTACGCCAATGAAGCAAACAATTTAGGTAGTCAAATGTCATCAAATAAAGGCTTTAGCGACGACGAACTTCACGAAGCAAAGGCATGGGATTTGCCTTTTGTGGAGGATGCGCGACAGCAGCAAGACGACGGAAAAACCAACGCCCTTAACTTTCGTTCCGATTGGAAGTACGAACCCCCGGAAGAGGAAGAAGAGATTCTCCCTCCTACCGCCGATGAGATTGAGGCCATTCGCCAAGCCGCTTACGATGAAGGTTATGCAGAAGGCAAAGCCACAGGGTTTGAAGAAGGAAAGCAAGAAGGCCTTGAACAAGGCTTATCAGAAGGGCGTGAAACCGGTCACGCAGAAGGCCTTGAACAAGGCTTAGATGAGGGGCGTAGCCAAGCGCTAGCGCAAGCCGAGGTATGGCAACAGCTGGCTGAAAAGTTACATCAACCTTTGTCACAAGCGAATGATGAAACCCGCGACCAATTGGTTAAACTTGCCGTTTCGCTCGCCCGAGCTGTGTTGAAGGTAGAGGTGAGTACAAATGAGCAAGTTATTCTTCAGGCGCTGTCTGAAGGCATGAAGGCCTTACCTATCAATCAAACACGCTATCAATTGCATATGCATCCTGACGATATTGAGCTTGTTAAAGCCCATTTTGGTGATGAAACCATTGAGGATAAAGGTTGGCAGTTTTTTGAAGCGCCAGCGATGGAACGTGGAGGCTGTGATATTACCTCTGAACATAATGCGGTTGATGTGTCTATCGGACGCCGCTGTCGTGATGTCATCGACAAATTCTTACTTAACCAAGGTTTATCTGATGACTAGCCCTTGGCATTCACACTTTGAATCGCTCGCAAAACAAGTGACGTCTCCCCCCGTTGTGGCTGCAGGTAAACTCGTAAGAGGCATAGGCTTAACTCTGGAAGCCATTGGTTGCCAACTGCCCGTTGGAAGCCAATGTTTAGTTCAAACCGTTGAAGGTGAAATTGAAGCTGAAGTTGTCGGGTTTGGGGATGACATTACTTACCTGATGCCAACAGAAGCCGTGCGTGGCATCGTGCCAGGTAGCCGTGTTATGCCGCTCAACAGGCAAAGCGGATTGCCGGTTGGAATGGAATTACTGGGGAGAGTGGTAGACGGAAACGGGCAACCTTTAGATGGCTTAGGAGAAATTCAGGCTGAAACACGGGCGCCCACGACTCGAGCGCCGATGAATCCGTTGATTCGACGGCCTATTACCCAGCCCATGGATGTGGGCGTGCGTGCCATCAATGCATTAAATACGGTGGGTGTTGGACAGCGAATGGGCTTGTTTGCAGGCAGTGGTGTGGGAAAAAGTGTGTTACTTGGCATGATGACCCGTGGCTGTGAAGCCGATGTGGTTGTGGTGGGTTTAGTCGGGGAACGGGGCCGTGAAGTTAAAGAGTTTATTCACGACATTCTGACAGAAGAAGAGCGTGCTCGGGCTGTGGTTGTCGCCGCTCCAGCGGACACTTCTCCGCTGATGCGCTTAAAAGGTTGTGAAACTGCAGTCACTATTGCCGAATATTTTCGAGATAAAGGCATGAAGGTACTGTTGCTTATCGATTCACTCACACGTTACGCCATGGCCCAACGTGAAATTGCGTTAGCAGTAGGTGAGCCTCCTGCGACCAAAGGCTATCCACCTTCGGTATTTGCACGCTTGCCGGCACTGGTAGAACGTGCCGGCAATGGTAGCGAGAAACAAGGCTCTATTACGGCATTTTATACTGTGTTGACTGAAGGGGATGACCTACAAGATCCTATCGCAGATGCCGCAAGGGCTATTTTAGATGGCCATGTAGTTCTATCCAGAACCCTGGCTGACAGCGGCCACTACCCCGCTATCGATATTGAAGCGTCTATTAGCCGCGTAATGCCTATGGTGACCAGTGACGAACACCAAATGATGGCGCGCCGCATTCGTCAGGTATATTCTAATTTTAAGCAGAACCAAGATTTGATCTCCATCGGTGCTTATGCGAAGGGGTCAGACCCTCGTATAGACCTCGCCATTCGTGCAGAACCCGCCATCAACGCCTTTTTGCAGCAAGGAATGAAAAATATTTTACCCTACGACGAATGCTTAGAAGGCATGAGTGCGCTAGCGAAAGGCTTGGGTAAGGGGTAGGTGATCCATGTCTAAGCAGTTAGAGCGAGTGGCTGAATTTGAGCGAGAGAAAGAGCAGCAGGCCGCGCAATTGTTTCAACAGGCACAATTGAATGTTAATCAGCAAAAGCAAAAACTCACAAGTTTAGAGCAATACCGGTTCGACTATATTAGAAATATCCAGCAAACAGGGCAAGGCGGCGTGACGGCTCAGCATTATCAGCAGCACCTCTCTTTTGTAGGAAAATTAGACAAAGCCTGTGAACAGCAAATGAACGTGATTGCGCAGGCGAATTTAGCCGCAGATCAACGCAAGCAAGTGTGGCTGAAACAACAACAAAAAGTAAAAGCGGTAACCCTTTTGCTTGAAAAGCAGCAACGGGCTAAACAACAGAAAGAGGCCAAAGCCGAACAAGCCATGATGGATGAGTTTGCCACTCAGCGATTTTTTCGCGCCAAAAAACAAGGCTTCTAACGCTCAGTATACCGTTGAATTCTTACTTTCTTTAACGACTTCCGCTACCTTGGAACACCCTTTGCAATAACCCTATATTAGTTAATGTCACCGATTGCATAGGTGATAATTATTCACCTTGTTACGCTATTCGCTTGCTCAGGAAGGACACAATTTAAAATTTCTATGTTGCTGATTTTATAGAAATTGTAGAAGCTTGTAATCGTGTGAGAAGGCATAGCCATTGGCATGCAATGCCAGCGTAGGATGTAAATATTATGATGCAACAAGTTGCCGCACAAAATACAGACTCTGCCGCTTTACCTTTTGCCACTAGTAAACCGGCAAAAGCCGTAGAGGCAGGTATTAGCGCTGAGTCGCGCTCGCAAAATAACCAGGCGTTCCAACAAGCTT
>Ga0208183_1000903_pt1 | contig 11510 bp, 12 predicted proteins | sample MalvirDeepMed_51_FD_184251 | JGI IMG/M metagenome (GOLD analysis project Ga0208183, IMG submission 184251) | Marine viral communities from the Global Malaspina Expedition - Malaspina viral metaG DeepMed_51 (SPAdes) (version 2) | ecosystem: Environmental > Aquatic > Marine > Oceanic | place... | reverse complement strand
CTGCAAAGTTTGTTCAGGTACTGTTTTAGAATCGGAATTTGTTGCTCTACATATCGATGGTGCTTCTTTTCGATATAATCAATTAATAGATCTAATGGCCACGATTTGAAATTGGGTTGGTCACACTGGTCTTGATTTTGCACCGAATCAAGTTCTTGGGTCAGGGTTTCCAAATCCAGACCCTTTTTATCGGCAACTTCCTGAAGCGTGCGATTGCCTTTACAACAAAAATCAATTTTATGATTTTTAAAGACTTGGGCAGTACGATAGTCTTGTGCTACCATTTGTCCGATTGTTTTCTCGATGATATGATTCATAATATTTCGATTTTTAATATTGATCCATTAAAAAAGGATAAAATTGTCCTTTATTAATATAAATTTTTTTTAACGTTTTAAAAAGGTCATTCCAATCTCTAGTCCAGTAGCGAGCTCAAAAAGACTGGTACTTTTAAGCATACGGCTTAGGTCAGTTCTAATGTCTACGAATTTGTCGTGTAAAGGACAGGGTTTTTGTGCATCACATTCTTTTAGTCCAAGCCCGCAGCCCTTATAGATTTTATCCCCATCGATTGCCTTGACGATCATGTTCAATTTTACATTGTCCATTTCCTCTCTATCAATTTCAAAACCGCCAGTGGGTCCTTTTACCGAATTCACAATATTGTTCCTGGTTAGTTGCTGCAGGATTTTGGCCGTAAAGGCAATGGGGGAATCAATTTCCTCAGCGATTTCGGTAACACTTACACGTCTTCCATCCAAGGATTGCAGCGCAATATAAACAGCAGCACGTATACCATATTCGCAAGCTTTAGAAAACATCATTAGTACCTAATCTTAATACAAAGATAATCTTTTTATTGAAATAGGATAAAATTGTCTTTTATTATTTTTATTGGGGAGAAACCTACCAATCTAAGATAAATTCTCACCTCAATTTCATGCGGAATCATTATGTAATGGCCAAGATTTCCTCCAATTTTGAACCAGCATAAAGGATAGCCCCACGATAATTAAAAGACTGAAAACAGCCAATGCTATTGTTTGCCCTTTAATTAGGCTCCAATGCTGCCAAGCAGCCAAACCCTTGTAGAATATTAGAATTTCTGTTAAGATAAATCCTAACATATACCACAGATATGATTTTTGGGAAATTCGAAACAACTTTAAATAATCCATAAGAAAGAATAGGCCTATGCTAATAACTCCCAAAAAGGTCAAGTGCAAATAACCAATGGTCAAATCAAGAATGGTGGCCGCCATATTGGAGAAATAGGGGAGTACGGTCAATAGCTGTAGAACTATTTTTATTGACACCAATATGATCACCGACATCAATAGCGAGGATTGCATTTTTGACATGGATAATTCAGAGAGTCGATGCTTTATTATTCGCCATAAACAAGCAAATGCATATAGTTGTGCAATTGCTCCGATGCCAGCAAGAGTGTAATACCAAATAGATGGATTTGTCCATAAAGTTGATAAGAAAAAGGTGAAGGTAATGCCCACGTTGAGGCTCAAGAAAAGGCGGACGAAGGTTTTTTTGGAAATTTTCAACCCATATTGTTCCCAAACAAAAAGGAATAACCCTAGCAGGGCAAGGATCATCCACCCATTGTACTGAAAATGCAGGTAAAAATAAATGGCCAGTCGATACCAGATGGAGTTAGGCCCTATGCTGTTCATAATAGCTCCCAAGGCCCAAGGCCCCAAACTGGAAATCACCATATAGATTAGAGCGGCTTTTACACATTTCAGCCCCTTGCTATGATTGTATTTTGGGTCGATGTTTTTCCAAAAATGATGAACGTATACATAAGATACAATCAAGAACAGCGTAGAAAAAACAATGGAAAATAGGGCATACCCTTGAAATGGGAAGCTAAACAGCATACCGACCAATGTGGCTTGGGTGCACCAAAAAATACGTTTGTAGGTTCGGTTGGATTTCTTTTTTTCCAAAAAGCAAAAATGTAACAAAGTGGTCAAAGCAACATATACCCAACCCAATAGGGCTATGTGCGAATGCCCATGGACAACAAACTTATAATTGAAATTGAAGCCAAGAATAGGGTAGAAGCGCAGCAATAAACCAAGAATGGCTGCCACGAGAAAATATACCATGGCAATTTGAAGTTGCGATCGATATGATTTATCCTTCACTTTAAATAATTTAAAAAAATGTCTTAATCAAGATTAAAAATCTTTTTTGCCAGCCTTGTAACGTAACCCTAATATAGGCAGTATGGTCCACAATAAAAGAATGGCCAATGAAATTAGAAAACCTAGATTGGTACCAAAGAACTTTTTGAAAATGGCTCCTGTGTAACCCAATAGTGCAGAAATATCCAATTTTAGCAATATCAATATTCTGGAAAGATCAATTGGGTTGAGTATAGTGGCCACCAAGGAGAATTTGTCCAAAGGATATTCTTCAAAAACAATGAGCGACATCAAGAAAAGCCCATCGTAGATAACGGCCAAAAAGAGCCAGAGTAAAACAGCATAGCCAAAGCCTTTTATCTTGTTTTCGTTAGATATGGCGATTACAAAGGACAATCCCACAAAAATAAAGGTCAAAAATGCCCCGGTGACCAGTAATAGGGAAAAATCAAAAATGGCATTGCTCTGCATAAGCCCGTACAATACAAATGGAATCCCCAACCCCAAAACCAAGCTTAGGGTCAGTGAACCGGCCACGCCAAAATACTGTCCCATAAAAATGGAACTACGCTTTATGGGCTGTGCCAACAAGAGTTCAGTAAATTCCCGGGAATTGTAATAGTACATTACTCCGAATATGGTTCCGATTAAGGGAATCAGTACAATGATTACGTTCATTAGGGTAATCACAGCCTTGGATACATCGTTGTTCAAGAACAACAATACAAAACCCAGGGCGAGGTAGAACAAAAAGTAAACATAGCTCCAACGGCTTCGTATAAGATCATAAAAACTGTACTTCAATATTTTAAGCATGGCTACCTGTTGTTATGGCCGCAATGGCGTGTTCAAAATTGGCTTGTTCGGTCTGTTCCAATAGTTTTTCAATGCTTCCTTTAAAATAAATTTCTCCTTCCAGTAGGTATACGATCTCATCCGCCACTTCTTCCACAAACTGCATTATGTGCGAAGTGATCAAAACGGTTTTTCCATTGGTTTTTTCTTTTTGGATCAATTCCTTTAAACTAATCAATGCCTTGGGATCCAAACCTGTGGTAGGTTCATCCAAAATAATCAATGGACTATCAAACATAAAGGTCAATACAATGTTCACTTTTTGTTTGGTACCACCAGATAGAGTGGATAGTTTTTTGTTCAAAAACGGTTCTAGGCCAAAGAGGTCGATGAGTTCTTCTTCTTCACTTGAGCTATTTCTCAGATCTTTGATCATGCCAATCAATTCCTTGACCTTAATATTGGGCGGAAAATTGGCAATTTGGGGTAGGTAATCGATTTTTTTGCGATACTTCCAGTTTTTTTTGATGGATTCGTTCAGTACTGATATTTTGCCTTTATCGGGAATTACCATGCCTAAAATACTCTTGATCAAAGTGGTTTTACCAGAACCGTTCGGGCCAAGGACGGCATAAATGTTACCCTTTTCAATGGTGAGGTCGACCCCTTTCAAAACTTGGTTTTTACCAAACTGCTTATGAAGATTGTTTATTTCAATGGTCATGATCGTACTTTCATTAAAGGTTGGGCATCTTTTAAATTATCGGGCGTAAAAACTGGGGACACCCTTTCGGAAAAATCAATAATATCCATGAACAGACTCCGCAATAGCACAATGGTCTCCGGGGTACGGTTGACAACATAAGAAAATAGTTTTACTGGACGATATGGGACATCCCCGATGCCGTCCTTATCCAGATCATAGCCCGTATAACTACTCCAAAAATTACCCTCAAAGACATTATCGTTGAGTTTACTGTTGTAGGAGATATCAAAGGAATTGTACAAGAAATTATTGCCTTTGAAGCTATTGGTATAGCAAGCCCCGATGACACGTATGGCCCAACCATTACCAATAAAATCGTTGTCGGTGTACTTGATTCGGTTGGATCCTTCTATGTTGATACCGATGGTGTTCTCCTCAAAAATGTTTCCTTTGATCTCTGCATCGTTGATTTCCTTTAGAAGCATCCCATAGGCAGCTGTACCCCAATTCTTCCGAAAAGTATTATTCTTCATGGTAATGAACTTGGAGAACATTACGGCCACCCCCGCGCCATTGTTTTCAAAAGTGTTGTTCGTGTAAATATCGTTGTTCGAAAACATAAAATGGAGGCCATATCGGAGGTTGTCCATACTTACATTCTCACTAATGGTAACCCGGTCTGAAAACTCCAAATAGATACCGTCACGAGTGCCCTGTACATGGTTTTTTAATACTTCTATGTCCGAAGAATACCAAAGTTGTATTCCATTACCCGAATTATATTCGTCCACGGCCTCTCCAATAATTCTATTGTGGTACACTTTGCCATGGGAGGATTTCTCCAAATAGATGCCAAAGAACAATTGCTCCAACACCATGTTCTTAATCTGAAAATTTTTGCTCTGTATCACGCGTATCGCCGCATTGTCCTTGGTATAACTTACCCCTACATTGACGATGAAAAGTCCATCTAAAGTGACATGGTCCGATGTAACCCTAAAAATCTCCCCTTTTTTTTCACCATCCACGATAGGATAACCAATTCCTCTTATAACTAAGGGTTTATCCACCAATATTTCAAATTCTCGATACCTGCCCTTTTGAACCAAAAGGGTATCGTACGCATGGGCTCGTGCAATTGTTTCTTTAATAGAACTGTTTTCACAGGTATTGCAGACCTTCCATATACTTGCCCGCATAGGTACCCCCATTAAGAACAAGAGGAACCATAAAATGTATTTGCTATTTGGATGGAATAGAAACATAAGTGTTTGAAATTCAAAGGGTCTTTACTTCCCTAATTTGCGTTTAAATCATGAACTGACTTTCCTGTGATTAGGGTCACTGCAATACGATATACCACAGGCATTTCCACTTCTTGCAACCTTCCGGAAAAATGACTTAAAAAATGAGGACGCTCCGCATTTTTATGGTCTATGGTTCGCTGCACGCCTTCTGCAAATTGTTTTAGATATTGCTTGGCAGAATCTCCCGTAAGCTCTTCGAATCTTCCATGTACTTGTACCGACTCCCAATGACGAAAAGACTCGATTCTATCGACTTGAAATGTGACTTTGTCGTGTTTTCTTAGGGAATTGATCCGATGTCCATTGGAGGCAAAACATAGAATACTCCTTTCCTCCTTAAGAAAATAGTAGGTCGATGGAACCACATACGGTTCGTTTTCGGCGATATAGGCCAAGCGACCGACATAATTGTCAATCAAGAGATGTTCGCATTTTAAGGGCTCCAAATCTATCATTGTACTCGTGTTAAAATTTAAACCTTTTTTTAATTTCCGACCATGTGTAAACCTTCCCGCCATTTTCATTCAAAACATGTTGGGCAGCTTGCTCTTCGGAGAAGGCACTAAGGAAAGCTCCCATAGGGCTTGGAATGTTTTCACTGATCAAATAGGTGGCCTTGGTACCATCAATAAGAGTGCCGGGCTGGTCAAAATCGTTGACCATGAACATTGCCATGGTAGATTTGTCTTCATCCTCTAATTGGTTCATCATACATTCAATGGCATCAAAATTAAAGACCTTACCTTTCTTGGTAACCAATTGTGCGGCATGTTGCTTGTCAACAATCGTCATACTGCAGTAATGGCAACCCACATGACCGTAATCAATGGGTTTTGGACTAACGGAGCAACCTATGTTACCCGCTAGGATTACAAGAAAAAGGATAATAGATGGTTTCATAATAAAGGGATTATTGTTTTATAGCGTTTTTCCAACCCAAAATGCCCGCTGTCAGGGTAAGCATCATGCCTAAGAACATTAACCAGGCTCCAATGGAAGGCAAGGAAGTCACATCAAAATTCAACATTTTTACATGTCCTAATAATGGTGGTTTATATGTCATAGGAGTTCCATCGAGGTTGGTCAATTTCATTATGGCGTTGGGATCTAAGTTGGTACCATAATCCACCAACCATTCGTTGAAATCGTACATGCCCAAAACACCCATTATGGACATCAATGCAAACCAACCGATAAACCATTTATAACTTACTTTGTCAAAGTATCCCAAAATACCTATTGATACGCCTATGGCCACCATGATTCCTATAATTAGGGGAAAGGTGCCGAACTCCCACATGTCCTCAGGTTTGGGCAATGTTTGCATTCCAATATAATGGTTCAAGCCATCAATATTTTGAATATCAAATTCATTGGCACCCTGTAGCCCACTTATATGAATATGTAAACCCAAGGGATCTGGATATTGCGGTGCGCCCAACATAATATTCCAAAGTGGGAAAACATATAATCCCAACAAGAAGAGCGGGCCAATGATCATAAGTAAACTAGCCTTTTTCATTTTTTTCTATTTAGAGGTTACAAATTGAGTGCGGTTTTTTGGTCGATGGTTGTATTTCAATTTGTAAAAAAAAGCAGGCAGGTCTTAGACACAGCCCGCTTTGTTCATTGGTGAATCAATCCGAACTACTCACCAAGTGACCATTTCAATTCTATATTTGAATTGGCGGGGGAAACCCTTACATATCCTTGCATTTCTTGGTGCAAAGCAGAACAAAAATCGGTACAATAGAATGGCCATACCCCAACTTGCTTAGGCTCCCAAACAGAGGTTTTGGTTTGTCCGGGCATAATAAGAAGCTCTGAAGTGTTCTGACCAATTATGGCAAAACCGTGCGGCACATCGAAATCCTGTTCGTGATTGGTAATGTGAAAGAATACCTTGTCACCAACTTTGATTCCCTCAATGTTGTCTGGGGTAAAGTGACTCCTGATAGTGGACATATAAATATGAACCTCGTTCCCGTCCCTAACTACTTTGGCATCTGTTGGAGTTTTTACGGCATAAGGATGTTCGTTTTCATCCAATCTGTATATTTTCTGAGACTTAGGAGCCAAAATATCAGCGGGTATTCCAGCTGCATAATGAGGTTCACCATGCGTAGGGAAATCATATATCAGTTCCATTTTATCTCCTGAGATATCATAAATCTGAGCAGAGTGTTCCATTTCAGGACCAGTGGGCAAATATCGGTCCTTGGTAATCTTGTTCATGGCCACTACATATTTGCCAAATGGTTTTCTGGAGTTGCCTCCGGGAATCATTAAGTGCCCTACGGAGTAATAGGTTGGTTTTCTGTCGATGACCTCCCATGTACCCAACTTCCATTTTACCACTTCAGATGAGATGAAAAAGGTGGTATATGCATTACCATTTCCATCAAATTCGGTATGCAATGGGCCGAGTCCACCACTTTTTACTTGTCCGGCCAATACATCCTCAAACTTAAGGATTGGAATTCCATAGGCTTCTCCATCAAATTTTTCACCCTCAATGGCAGCGATCATTTTATCAAAAGAGTGTACGGTCAAGTCGGCGGAAAGTTTACCATTTCCAATGATGTATTGACCAGTAGGGTCTACATCACATCCATGAGGTGATTTTGGTGTAGGTAAAAAGTATACAGCTCCTGGAACTTTTAATGGATCTACTGTTAATACTTCCTTATTCATAGTGGTTGTAGCCGTATGTGTGCCTTCATCATACACATTGTGTGCATAATTGGCAGGCATTTTTGTGCCACCTCCATTGTTAACATATTCTTCAATTTTCTTCCAATTGACAGCGGCAATAAAGTCCTTGTCGTTTTGCGAAGCATTGACTTCTTGGAGCGTGTAGGCCTCCTCTGTATTGTAGGTAGTAAAAAAGAACCAGCCATGGGATTTACCTCTACCGGGATGTGATAAATCATAGTTGAATCCAGGCATCAACAATTGGAATTTTAAATCCATGTGACCATGCTCTGGATCCACGCTAATGAAGGACAAGGATCCCTTAAAGTTGCTCTTGTATTCATTTATGGGCATGTCCCTTTGGGGAATTGGAACAGAGAAACGTGTGCCGGCAACGACATATTCCGTGTTTTCCGTAATAAAGGAAGAACTGTGGTTACCTGCACTGTTGGGTACCTCTATAATTTCTTCAGTTTCAAAAGTGCTTAAATTAATACGTGCAATTCTTGGTGTATTGTTTCCGTTGATGAATATCCAACGACCATCCAACTCCCCATTGGTTTGGGATATGTCTGGGTGGTGGGCATCGTCCCAGGGCACAAATCCATGGGATGTATTGAGCATAGGTTTGGTTTCTTCTGAATAACCATAACCCGAAGTTGGGAATTGGGAGAATACAGGAATCTCTTTGAACATTCTACCTGATGGCAATCCATATACGGTTAGGTTTCCACTGTATCCCCCGGACAAAAAAGCGTAAAACTCATCTTGTTCCCCTGGAGCGACATATACTTTTTCGGCGGCACTGGAAGACAGGGCCCCGTTTGAGCTTTGATTCTGCTGACCGCAGGAAACCAGCATTAAGAAGGCCCCAAAGGTCGTTAGTAAATGGTTGTTAATTTTCATTGTGTTAGGATTTATCTGTTTTTTTTGTTGTGTTTATTGGCTAGGGGGTAGGATTACTTTATCCACGATGTGGACGATACCATTTCCTGCCGATATGCTGCCGATAATTTTGGCACCCCCGACATAGACATCATCATCCTTGACTTCAACAAAGACATCTTGGTTGTTGGCCTGCCCCAATTTTTTAAAATTCTTCAAAAAGTCCTTTGAGTAGTTACCAGGAGTTACATGATACTTGAGAATATTGGACAAAGCATCTTTGTTTTCTGCTTTTAAAAGGTCGTTCAGGGTTTCCTCGGGAAGCGCATCAAAAGCCGTATTTGTTGGTGCGAAAACCATTAGAGGTCCTGCGTTGACCAAAACATTTTCCAATTGTGCAGCTTGTACAGCGGCAACCAGTGTAGTGTGGTCTTCGGATTTCAAAGCTATCTGTAAAACGTTGGGTGTGGACCCATCATCTTCGATAAAGGCTTGGCCTTTGGTGTATTCTGAGGTAATAGTGGATTCCTTTTGACCTAAGTCCTTCGTTTCGTTTTGAGGCCCATTTTTACAGCTACTAAATATTGTCAGTAGTGAAAACAGCCTTATTATACTAAGTTTAATGGTTGATTTCATAGGGTTTATTTTAAGGTTCTAAAGTATTCAACAATAGCCCGGGCCTGTTCTTCGGTAAGTCCTTGGTTGGACATGGGTGATCCATTGAATTCCTGAAGCAAGTCTTTGGCCAAAGGGTCTTGTTGCACCATTTCCTGAGGATTTAGAATCATGTTCATTACCCACTCAGGAGTTCTTCTGTCAAGTACACCGTTTGGGGCAGGTCCAATAAATTTTTTACCAACCCTGTGACAGGCCAAACACATTTGTTCATAAACCTCTTTACCCTTTGCCGCCATGGCTTGATCAATTTCGGCAGGAATTTCAATGGATTTTATTGGACCGATTCCTTTTGTGGTCAAATCAATACGTTCAGATGCTTTTACTTCATTGGCAGCATTGGTTGCAACGGGCCGTTCGGTTTCAGCTTTTTTTCGTTGTACACTAAAACCATCCTCTCTTTTTTCTTTGTCTTTTCCTCCACAGCTTAACATGATAAGGGAAATGAGCAGTATTGTTCCTTTTAGTATTGTTTTCATAGGATTAAACTTTAGAATTTCGAACCAAAAGTATATAGGCTATGTAACCTATAACATGATATATGTCATAAAAAGGATAAAAATATCTTTTAATCTTTGTTATACATTTTATGTCATGCTTTCCAATTCTTCCAAATATGCCATCAAAGGGGTACTTTATTTAGCATTGAACTCCAATGCTGACCATAAGGTCTTGGTGAGAGATATTTATGATACCATTCATGTGCCAGAGGCTTACTTGGCCAAGCTATTACAAGAACTCTCAAGGCATGGTATTATCTCTTCAACTAGAGGACCAAAAGGAGGATTTTATTTGAGTGATGAAGATAGAAAGCACACGTTATTGGAAATTGTAAAGGTTATAGATGGAGAGAATAGACTGAATTCATGCGTTATGGGTATCCGCAATTGTGATATGGACAATCCTTGTGTTCTACATAAACTTATAGGAGGGAATAAGTCTAAGTTCATTAATGTACTTGAAAGCACAACGATATTGGATTTAGTTGATGGCAAAAAAGGGGTCGAAGAATTTTTTCCAATGTAAGTTCTAATCTAGGAATTTATTTACCCGCCTTCTTTGTATGGATCAATTAAATACGAAGAAGTTAATTCTTGAGTTCAAGCTTTTTTTGCAAGGCTATCATATCTTCAGATAGCTTTTTATCTAACACACGAGCATAAATTTGAGTTGTGGCCAATTTGGTATGGCCCAGCATTTTTGAAACAGTTTCTATTGGTACTCCATTTGATAAAGTAACTGTTGTCGCGAATGTGTGGCGAGCCATATGAAAGGTTAAATTCTTATTTATACCTACTGCATCTGCAATCTCCTTTAAATATAAATTGGTTTTTTCATTGGTGATTTTTGGTAGTAGTGTTTTAGAGCAAATAGTGACAGGATGATTTTTATATTTATCCAATATTCTCTTAGCAGGTACCAACAAGGGTACTCGAACAGAAGTTTTGGTCTTGAGTCTTTTTGTTGCGATCCAAATATTATCATCGGGGCCAACTATTAGATTGTTATTTGTCAATTCCATAATGTCAGAATAACTGATACCAGTATAACGGCTGAAGACGAAAAGGTCCCTAACCCAATCTAATCGATCAATTAAAAACTTGTAGGTTTCTAAATTGCTTAGTTCGTTCGCGCTTAAGAATTCTCTTTGTTTTTGCTCAAATTTAGGTTTCCAACGTAAAAATGGATCTCTTTCAATCCATTCCAATTGATAAGCGAGATTTATGATTTTTCTAAGCCTTTGCAGATGCTTCATAACGGTGTTATGGCTCATTGCCCTTGGATGACCCTTCGGATAATAATTAACCAAAAACATTTCAAGATCTGAAATGAACTTGTAATTAAGCTGACGTAGATAAATATCAGTTGTTTTTAGATTGTTTTTCAGAAACCGGTTAATGTAATTCTCAGTGATTCCAAAATTTCTAATAGTACCAGGAGCTAAGGTGTTTTCGATTTTTCTATTGTGGTATTTCAGTAAATCCAATAGAGTTTTGGAGTTGATATTTTCTCCGTTGTAAAGTGATTTGACCAATTGGGGAGTTATTAGGTCGCCCTTATATTTTAAATCTTGGTAAATATTCAATAATCTGGCTTGAACAAGATCTAAGTACCGATTGATATCTTGAGACTCTTTTGTTTTTCCTTTGACTTTTTTATTAAGGTTGTCCCATAGATCAATATTGATCTTTCTCTTAATACCAATATTGGCTCTTTTTCCATTAACGGTTATTCTTACAAAGATTTCCGCTTTATTATTAATAGCTCGTGATTTGTTAATCC
>Ga0208183_1000902_pt1 | contig 11512 bp, 9 predicted proteins | sample MalvirDeepMed_51_FD_184251 | JGI IMG/M metagenome (GOLD analysis project Ga0208183, IMG submission 184251) | Marine viral communities from the Global Malaspina Expedition - Malaspina viral metaG DeepMed_51 (SPAdes) (version 2) | ecosystem: Environmental > Aquatic > Marine > Oceanic | place... | reverse complement strand
CGGTACTTTCCAGCTTGATGCTGGCCTTGGTACCGCCGGCGAAGACGTTATTATCGCTGGTACTTTCGGTGGTAACAACGAAGACCTCGACCGAGTTTGCCGTTTCGACGCTGACTTAACTTCTGGCTCTTCTACAATCGCAGTTATCAAGATTGCAAAGTCTGCACTTACAGGCAACAACGGCACGCTCCCGAGCTTAAACAACCTGCCGGCAATCTCGATGCGCAACACAGGTTTGATTTCCGGCTCCCTCGTACGCCGCTTGACCCAGTTCTCTGGTTCTGCAGCGGGCGGACAGGCTCGAAACCACATCCTCTTCGTCGTCCAGGGTAACTCTGGCGTTACTGTTAAGACCCTCACAGGTTCTATTAACGCTGCTGGTGGTGCTGCTCACGGTGGCGCTGCTGACGCAGGCAGAGGCGTTCGCTTCTCCTTCCCAGAGATGGACAACATGACAAATGGTGGAGCAATTGGTTCTATCAAGGGTCAGACCGAGTGGGCACTTGAAGGCGAATCCAAGATCCCAGAGATCGACATCAAGATTGATTCCATCGCTGTAACCGCAGTGACTAAGAAGCTCAAGGCCAAGTGGTCCCCAGAGCTTGGCCAGGACTTGAACGCTTACCATAACCTCGACGCTGAAGTTGAGCTTACAAGCATTCTTTCCGAGCAGATCGCTCTTGAGATCGACCGTGAGATTCTTGCCGACTTGGTAAATGGTCAGACAGCTGGTATCCGCTACTGGAGCCGCGCTGCTGGTCGTTTCGTTAACCGCCTGACTGGTCTAGAGATTGGTGCTAACACAGCAACTCCAGACTTCACCGGTAACGTAAGTGAATGGTACGAAACACTCATTGAAACAATCAATGATGTTTCCGCTCAGATTCACCGCAAGACCCTTCGTGGTGGCGCTAACTTCATCGTCTGCGGACCTGAAGTTGCCAACATTCTTGAGTTCACAGCTGGTTTCCGTGCAAACGTCACAGGCGATTCTGATCGTGGTGATGTCGGCGCTGTCCGCGTTGGTAACTTGAGCAAGAAGTGGGACGTTTTTGTCGATCCTTACTTCCCACGTTCAATCGTACTCGTCGGTCGTCGTGGTGGTTCCTTCTTGGAGAGTGGCTATGTCTACGCTCCGTACGTACCACTACAGACTACACCTACCATCTTTGGTGTTGAAGACTTCGTGCCTCGCAAGGGCGTGATGACTCGCTACGCCAAGCAAATGGTTCGTCCAGACATGTATGGTCTAGTAGTTGTTGCTGACTTGGTATAACAAGCTCTGCAAATAAATTGAGTAATGCCCCGTCTCTTTGAGGCGGGGCATTCTTTTTTGTAGTGGGAACACTACTTAATTCTAGAGGGCCCATCAATGTCAGAAATAAAACTTTCACCAAAACAGAAAACTAGCACTATAGTTTTGTCGGCCACCGGATCGGCTTTTAAAGTCGCTGCCGAGTGTCCATTCGCTATCTATACAGGATCAGTAGACTTTTTGTCAGGTGCTAGCGATCAGGTGGCATATACTTATAAGAAGCTTGGTGGGAACATCCTAGATATTGAGCTGACTGAGGGCAACGTGTACGCCGCATACGAAGAAGCGGTGTTAGAATATTCTTATTTAGTAAACATTCATCAAAGCAAGAACGCCCTGCCCTCCGCTTTGGGCAACTCTACAGGATCATTTGACCACAAGGGGAATCTTCTTTCTGGAGATTTATCTTCCAGCCTAGCCGGCTCTCGCGCCGAATTGAAGTTTCCAAAGTTCGATTATGCATATCAGCACCGAGTCGGAGACCGGGTAGGTACAGACGTTGGCATAGGTGGTTCTGAGAATATATACTCTGGATCGTTTACCACTTCTGGCAATCAGCAGGATTACGATTTACAACAATTACTCTCTGCTAGCAATAAAACTAGAGTTGGGAACAAGAGAGTTACAATTAGAAAGGTTTTCTACAAAACGTCCAGAGCGATGTGGAGGTTTTATGGATACTATGGCGGCTTCCACGTTGTCGGCAATATGAGAACTTACGGGCAATATGCCGATGATTCCACCTTTGAGATTGTTCCAGTGTGGCAGAACAAACTTCAGGCCACCGCATACGAAGACGCCATATGGACTAGGACATCTCATTATTCATATGAGATAAAAAACAATAAGTTAAGACTGTTCCCCATTCCAGACGGCACGAGTCCCACCCAATTCTGGGTTGAATATACCGTTGCATCGGATGTGTGGACGGAGGATGAGGACAGGAAGGGTGGAGTCGACGGTGTTAATAACATGAACACTCTCCCGTTCCAGAACTTGCCATATGATAAAATTAATTCAATTGGTAAGCAGTGGATCAGGAGATTCGCTTTAGCTTTGACGAAAGAGATGCTTGGACAAGTTCGCGGCAAATTCTCTACAGTTCCAATCCCAGGAGAGAGTGTCACGCTCAACGCAGCTGACCTTCTAGGTCAAGCGAAGGCCGAACAAGACGCTTTGAGAGACGAGCTTAAAACGACACTTGATGAGCTTACATACAGCAAGATATCAGAAACAAACAATTCCATTGCCGACAGCACCGAAGGCGTTTTCAAGAAGATTCCAACTGGCATATACGTGGGTTAATTAAATGGCCGACGAAAAAGATAAATGGAAACAGCCGGATGCGCCCCCTCCTCCAATGTTTTTTGGAAAGAAGGAGCGAGATCTGGTCAAACAAGTCAACGATGAATTGGCTGAACGCGTCGTTGGGCAACAAGTCTTGTATTTTCCAATAAGTAAAGAGAATACAAACTTCCACCCTCTGTACGGCGAAGCTATAAAGAAAAACTTCTTGCCGCCCGTCCGAGTCTACGCATACGTTGAAATGGAAACAACTCAGACAAATGTTAAATACGGCTATGAATACCAGAGCAAGATCAATGTCCACTTCCACCGAAGAAGGTTGACAGAGGATCAAGATCTACATGTTCGGGTGGGAGATTTCGTACAGTATGGCGAATACCATTATGAAGTAGTAAAACTTTACAATGATCAAAGATTCTACTTTGGTCAAGTGGATCACAAATTTCAGGTTAGCGCAGAGTGTATAAGAGCGCGCCAGGGGACATTCGATGCCAAGTAAGAAAAAAGATCCAAATTCGCATACTGGAGTTGAAGACACTTCAATAATCGAAGAGATTGTTTTAATGCCATCGACTTTGGAAACGATTGATTATTCTGTGTTTGACTATATCAACGATGGCCTAGACTTACACACATCTACAAACAAGGGTTTTGTAAAGACCCCGGTTATCTGGGTTACTCCCGAACGAGCATATCAGATTAAAAATAACAAAGAAGTTAGAGACAAGGAAGAGACGTTGATTCTCCCCCTGATATCCATAGAAAGAAAAGCAGTTATAAAAGATCCGAACAAGAGAGCGATTCCATATTCGAACATTATACCAGCAAACGATGAACGCGGCGGTACAATCACAATCGCTAGGAAGATCAACCAAGAAAAAACATCAAACTTCCAAGCTGCACAACGCGCTAGGAAGACGCACACCACCGGCCATGGCCAGAGATACTACCCGGGCATTACGCGCGGTAAGACTGTGTATCAGACCGTCTCTATTCCACTCCCAGTGTGGGTTTCTGTAGATTATGAGATAAGCCTGAGAGCCGAATATCAACAGCAGATGAATGATTTTATAACGAAGTTGATCCGCCAGGGTGGCCAGAACAGGATGCCCGTTCGTCTTAGTCGAGATGGCCATAAATTTGAGGCATTTATCGATGGCAGCTTCGCCAACAATAGCAACATCTCCTCTGTGAGCATGGAACAGAGAAATTATGAAACGGTTGTCAAGATAGAAGTACTAGGATATCTCATCGGAGATGGGCCCAATCAGGACTCTCCAAAAATAGTTGTAAGAGAGAACGCGGTTGACGTTAAAATACCCAGAGAGAGGGTTATATACGGAGACATTCCAGAACATATCGATAAAAGAGGCTTTTATAAAGAATAGATGGATTTTGAATCTTTGAATCACTATTTAATAGAGAATAAAAGCTACTTTAAGGCTTAAGATTAGAAACATAAGGAGTGTTCGATAATGTCTGTAGATAGATTTAGGTTTGTGTCCCCAGGCATCTTCATTGAGGAGATAGACCAATCGCAAATTCCCGCCGCCCGCGCAGATGGTGGCCCCGCAATTATTGGCCGTACGTTAAGAGGCCCCGCATTAAGACCAACCACCGTCAGCTCGTTTTCCGAGTTCGTTGACACATTCGGTGAACCGGTTGCTGGCAACAAGGCTGGCGACGTTTGGAGAGATGGAAATCTTTCTGCCCCAACATATGCATCATACGCCGCACAGGCATACCTGAGAAACAGTGCCCCAGTGACGGTTGTTAGAGTATTGGGTGCACAGCATGCGTCCACTTCAGCTAAGTCTGCTAAAGCCGGCTGGCACGTTCCAAGAACTACCGGCACTGGTTCTGGCGGCGTATACGGACTGTTCATTATTGGCTCTGCTTCCGCCGGCACAACCGTTAGTGGTGCCCTCGCAGCAGTGTGGTACCTTAAGAGCGGCGCAAAGATCGCTCTAAGTGGTACCCTCTCCCACGACGGATCCACGATGATTTCTACATCTTCAAACGGTGTGTTCTTTAATTCTCAGGATACCTCTAACACTTTCAAAGTTGTTATTAAAGATGCAGGCTCCGTAGCAGTTGATACTTCATTCAATTTCGACCGAGGCTCAAGCAAATACATTAGAAAAGTCTTTAACACAAATCCGCAGTTGACCAACAGCACAATTACAGCTGGAACAGCTGAATCATATTGGTTAGGTGAGACATTCGAAAGGCACGTTAATGACAACGTAGCCTCCGGTACAAACTACGGTGTTATTCTCGGATTGGGCTCTGGTTCAGCTGGTGCAACATCTGCCGGTGACTTCCGAATCGGATACCAGTTGCCAGAAACCCCACCAATTATTGGTCAGGATCTTACAACAGACTCGGGCTCCTTTAAGATTAACAATCAGCAGGAATTATTCACATGTGTTGCCCTCGATGACGCAGAGTGGACACAGAGTAACCTCAAGGTTTCAGTTGTCGATGTTCAACAGTCCCAGGCGCCTGATTACGATCCCTATGGCACGTTCGGCCTTCAGATTAGAAAGATCGAAGATAGTGATGCCCGCCCGCAGATCATTGAGCAGTTCAACAACCTAACGTTGAACCCCAACGCTCCAAACTACGTTGCTACCCGCATCGGAGATCGTTACATCTCTTGGGATGAGACGGACAGAAGAAACAGAGAGTATGGCGAGTTCGATAACCAGTCTAAGTACATTAGAGTAAGCGTTAATAGAGATGTTGCCGCTGGTGCGACGGACCCAAGGTACCTCCCATTCGGATTCAAGGGTATTGTTAAATACTCTGACTTTAGAATCTCTTCTTCTTCTGTGCTAGCCAAAGCGTTCGGGAAGGGCATAGGCGCAAGCGCCGGCGCCGCCACAGACGAAATTTTCGTACTCGGCAATGCCGACGCTGCACGCGATGCAGCAATTCATAACTCTGCTAGTTCTGACTTGTTAGCAGCCAAAGGGATCAACTCGCCGCGGTTTGCCGTCTTCCCTGGAAGGGGCACTTCGTCACCGGCCACAGCGAGTATCTTATTTCCATCAATTCCTTTGCGACACTCCGGCACTGACGGTGGTGTACGCGACGGCCGCGATGCATACTTCGGATACCACAACGCAAGATCTCAGACTTCCACCCTTTTTGATGAAAGTATCAGAGATGTTGTTAGAATGGTACCTGCAGGTTTCTCCGGAAACAGGACGAACCCAACTGGCGTTAACGCCCTAGAGCGCGGCCCAGGCTTCTCCATGGACAACTTGGTATACAACTCAGATCGACGAAGCGCTTTCTACAGTGGATCTAATAGAGAAGATATTGTTACCGCACACGAAGGCGGTGGCCGGAAAGCCGGTACATCGATGACAGCAGCTAGTTCTTCATATACAGAAGTACTTGACCGCGGCTTCGACCGATTTACTGTACCATTCTTCGGCGGCTACGACGGATTAGATATTACAGAGAAAGACCCGCTCAGAAACAGCCAGTGGTCATCAACATCTACAGAGATGAACGATGCTATGTACTACTCTGTTAAGCGCGCAGTCGATACAGTGGCCGATCCTGAGTTAGCAGACATTAATCTGTTAACTGCACCGGGTATCACACAGAGCGGTCTCACCGACCACATAATTCGAATCGCAGAGGAAAGAGCTGACACTCTTGCCGTTATCGACCTAGAAGGTGGATACACATCCTCATACGAGAACACAGACACGTTCCAGGCCCGCTCAGGCGATGTTGGAACGACTGTACAGAACGTTAAGAACAGAGCGTTCAACTCAAGCTATGCTGCAGCTTACTACCCATGGGTACAGGTTCAGGATCCACTAAACTCAACGCGAGTCTGGGTCCCGCCGTCTGTAGTTGCACTAGGTGTATACGCAAACTCTGAAAGAAATTCTGAGCTTTGGTTTGCACCAGCTGGTTTCAACCGCGGCGGTCTATCACAGGGCGCTGCTGGCCTACCAGTAGTTAATGTTGTCGAGAAGCTTACGAGCAAGGACAGGGATAATCTTTACGGAGTAAACGTTAACCCAATTGCTAGCTTCCCAGCAGAAGGTATTGTAGTGTTCGGTCAGAAGACCCTACAGGCAACACCGTCCGCACTAGACAGAATTAACGTACGTCGTCTCATGATCTTCCTCAAGAAGAGGATTTCAAGAATCTCAACTCAGGTTCTTTTCGATGCTAACACAGATGTTACATGGAATAGATTCATTGGTCAGGTTGAGCCGTTCCTAAGAGACGTTAAGAGTCGCTTTGGTCTCGCTGAGTTCCGAGTGGTTCTTGATACATCGACCACAACGCCAGATTTAGTAGACCGAAACGTACTATATGCTAAGATTCTCTTGAAGCCAACGCGCGCCATCGAATTCATTGCACTAGACTTCGTGATTACTCGCTCTGGTGCATCTTTTGATGATTAGCAAAAGGAGCATGACTTTTTAAGGCCATGCTACTATATAAGATAGACACGGGAGTTTTTAGACTATGACATTTTGGAGTAATGCAGCAGCCGAGCCGAAGCGTTCACATCGCTTTTTGGTTCAATTCGATTTAGGAGTTGGCAACTCTGTTGAGTTTCTAGCGAGAACGGTTGATAAGCCGGCATTCTCGGTTGGTGAAACAGAACATAAGTTCTTGGGACAGACCTACTACTACCCAGGATCCGTTACTTGGAATGAAGTGAAAGTTTCCTTGGTTAATAGTGCTTCTCCCGATCTAGATGCATCCTTGATGGACATCCTCCGGCGCTCCGGCTGGGTCGTCCCAGACGACGTAGCTCAAGGCGATGGCGTCATGAACGCGCGCACCATTAACAAGATCGATGCAGTCGGTGCAACTCCGAATGTTATCATTAAAGAACTTGATGGTGCTGGCGTAGAACTTGGCCGCTGGTCCATGAAGAACGCTTGGATTAAGGACGTTTCCTTCTCTACTCTAGACTACGGTTCTGAAGACATGTTAACTCTTGATCTGACTTTCCGCTACGACTGGGCTGTCTACAACGATTAATTAGAGGCGTCTTATGTCATTTTGGAGCAACCCGACGCTGGCTGTACCAAAGAGATCGCATCGATTCTTATTACTCTTGGACCTTGATGGCAAAGATAAGAGGTTCCTTGTACAGTCTGTGGATAAGCCAAGTTTCACAACGCATGTTGACGAAGCCACTGGCCGCGACGGTAAGGTGTCTTATTGGGCCACCGGACATTTCAAGTGGGAACCAATAACAGTAACATTCATTGTTGATGCAGAGCAGGACTTCGATAAAGTCATCTCTAACTTAAAGAGTGGAGAACTCCGCGCAAAGAAGTTCCCCGCCATGACAATCCAAGAACTAGATGGCTCAGGGAACAAACTCGGTAAGTGGAAACTAGACGACTGTGTACTTGAGAACATAAAGTATTCTACACTGGATTATACCACAGAAGATCTGCAGACAGTCACAATGACAATAAAATATAGCACTGCCGATTACAGTCCAGATATAGGAGGTCAGGCCGCATCCCGCGTTCACCGCAGTCGCGCCCTCAATAACCGGTAACTACTCAGAAACAAAATAACAAAGTTTGAAAAAAACTTAAACAAAAACTCCATATACAATATAATGATTAAAGAAAGAGGTTACTATGTCCGTAAGAAACAATGAAGATCGCTTCGGCGCCCCGAATCCTGACGCCGATCCCCCTTTAGAACTAACTGAAGAAGATTCAAACACCAGCTCTCTCAACTTTGTGGTACCCACAGAGTTTGTAAATCTCCCGAGCCAGGGCCAGTTCTACCCTACGAGCCACCCACTACATAATCAATCTGATGTCGAGATTAAGTTTATGACAGCCAAGGAAGAAGATGTTCTTACTTCTAAGAGCTTACTTCAAAAGGGCATAGCACTAGACAGAATGATTCAGAACATCTTAGTTAATAAGAAGATTCGTGTCGAAGACCTCCTTTCCGGCGACAAGAATGCAATTTTAATTGCAGCAAGAGCATCTGGCTACGGCGCAGATTATGAGACAACAATTGCTTGCCCCTCTTGCTCATCAACAGAGAAGAAAACATACGACCTAGAAGACTGCACAACGACCAACGGTCTAGATGAAGAAACAACAACTCTTGGCGATGTCACTGTGACTGAAAGAGGAACATTCAATTGTACTCTTCCCAAGTCAGGGGTAACCTTAGAGCTTCGCCTGCTCACTGGCCGTGACGAGCACGATCTCATTCAACTATCAGAGCGCCGCAGAAAGAAGAAGCAGCAGGATCATATGATTACTGATCAATTTAAGCAGATGGTTGTCTCTGTCAATGGACATAAAGAGCCATCTGTAGTTCAGGCATTCGTAGACACCATGACTTTAATGGACACAAGGCACCTACGAGAAGTTTATAACGAGATTACACCAAATATTACAATGGAAAGTGAGTACGTCTGTAGCGAATGTGGCTACGAAGACAACATCACGTTTCCCATTACAACCGACTTTTTTTGGCCTCAACGATAACTACATGAAAGATGTTTATGAGCAATTCTTTGTTCTTAAATATCATGGTGGTTGGAGTTTTACAGAGGCATACAGTCTCCCAATCGGCCTCCGCGTGTGGTTTGTCGAAAGGTTAATAAAACAAAAGACAGACGAAGCAGAACAAATGGAATCTGCACAAGGTGGTAAGTCCAAGAGCCAGCAATTGGGCCCGGGCATGGGACCTCCGCCTTCTATAGCTAACAAATATGGGGCCTAGCTGTTTCTACTGCTGTTATTTCGTTCCCCTACTATTTAATATAGACAACCAGGGTAAGTATATATTATGGACAAGATAGCACCACTAGTCATCAATCTTAACACCGCGAATACAGATCAACTTAATGAAAGCTGGCTTACGATGTTCGGCGGAGCGGTAGAGACGATTCTATCCAGAATGTTCACGAACACTAGCATACCACTAACTGTTAAGGGCACCCCTGCGCAGGTGGCTTCTTTTGGCGACGCTCTGGGTAAAGAGAAAAGATACATGGAGGCCTTCAAGAAGTATGGCCTAAACGACCCCAGGACGTTTAACTCTCGACATAGCCTAGAGAAAGCAGTAGCCAATTTTGAGCGTGAAACTAGTCTGAAGTGGCCCTTCACCTAGGCGATAACTCATGGCAGACGAAACAGAGGAAGTATCACCATGGGAGGCTCAAGCGAAGTCTACCGAGGGTGTAAAAGAGAGCTTAACTGAGATAGAAAAGCTAGCAAAGGTGTTCAAGGAGGCGACCTCCTCCACCGCCGACGAACTAGCCCGCCAAGTAGAGTTTCTAAAACAGTCAAAAGACATAGCCGCCTCTACAGTTGGTTTAATCGAGAACAACTTGGCTCTTCGCAACAAGGAGTCCCAGCTGGCCAACACCCTGCTTCTGGATTTAGAAAGGGAGTTGACCCTAAAAGGCGAGATCAACGATGAAGATCGTAAAAGATTAGAGGATTTAAGATCCGCAGTAAAAGCGATATCAGACCAAGAAAAAGCCTCAAAGAGTCTGAACGTAGCCACAGACAGACTAGTTAAGACCACCTTAGGCGTAAGCAATGCATGGGAAGACACGGTACTAGGGTCGATCACCAAAGCCGAGGGAGGTATAAAGCAATTCGGGAAGGGCCTCCGCGCAGCTCTGAATCCGGCAGATATTGCTGGCTCAACCATGATGAAAGTGCAGGAGTCGACACTCGCTCTCATGTTCGCGCAAGATAAACTGGGTGCCCAGTTTATGAAAACTACTGGCCTAGGCCGCGACTATGTATCAACGATCAATCAGGCCTATCTGGCAAATAGAAAGTTCGCAGTAAGTTTAGAGCAGAACACACAAGCCGCCACCGCTCTTGTAACACAGATGGCGCAGTTCACAATGATGACCGACACTGAGAGGCAGGAACTAACCGGCCTCACTTCTTTGATGGATCAGGCGGGAGTCAGTGCAGCTAGCACAGCAGAGGCTTTCAACTTACTAACAAAGGGGATGAAAATGAATGTCCCCCAGCTTAAAAAGACCTCCGAGGAATTATTTGGATTGGCTAAGTCACTTTCAATCCCGCCTGACATAATATTCAAAGACTTCAACGCAGCATCAGCTGAGTTGGCAAAATACGGCCCACAAATGATCGGTGTCTTTAGTGATCTAGAGAAGCAGGCAAAGAACACCGGCCTTTCCGTACAAACACTGTTGGGCCTCGCGAAGCAGTTTGACACGTTTGAAGGCGCCGGCACTGCAGTTGGCAGATTGAACGCGCTATTGGGCGGGCCATACCTGAATTCTATTGACATGCTAAATATGTCCGAGGCCGAGAGGGTTAAAACCCTCCGCGAGAGTATCAGTCTTTCTGGCAAATCATGGTCTTCGATGCATAGATTTGAAAGGCAAGCAATTGCTAGCGCCGCCGGCATCAGTGATATGACCGTGGCAGCAAAACTCTTCGGAGGGACTAATGCAGATTTCCAGGCGTATAACGCAACTCAAAAAGATATAGAAGAGCAAGCAAAACGAAATGCAGACATAACAAAGAAGTGGTCAGAACTTATGATGTCTTTTGGCGTTAGTCTGCTGCCGGTAGTCCAGGGATTGCATGGCTTTGTTGATGGGATATTGAGTATTGCTAATGCCCTTGGCCCCCTCACTCCGATTCTCCTTTATTCTTTCGGCGCTATGACGCTCATGCACAAGGCTGTCGTCGCCACCACCGCGGCTAAAAAAAGTCTCGCCACAATCCAGACCTTCCTCGCTGCTAGAACAGCTGCTGCCACCGCCACGACCGAGGTCGCGACAGCAGCCACGTACTCGATGACAGCCGCCACCGAGGTTGCGACAGCATCGACAACGCGACTTAACACAAGCTTGCTTGGAAC
>Ga0208183_1000892_pt1 | contig 11622 bp, 9 predicted proteins | sample MalvirDeepMed_51_FD_184251 | JGI IMG/M metagenome (GOLD analysis project Ga0208183, IMG submission 184251) | Marine viral communities from the Global Malaspina Expedition - Malaspina viral metaG DeepMed_51 (SPAdes) (version 2) | ecosystem: Environmental > Aquatic > Marine > Oceanic | place... | reverse complement strand
GGCCCGCTGCTGCTTTTGCTGCTCAATCTTGACTGGGGCAATGTGGCCGCAAGCACGGATGCGCTGATCGGCAATCCCGCCAGCGGAGTGCTGAGCATGATGTTCGCCGGTCTGCTGGTAGGTATCGGAACAGGCATCGGCGGCGGCTGTACCAGTGGTCATGGTGTCTGCGGTATCGCGCGTCTCTCCCCCCGCTCGCTGGTGGCTACGGTGGTGTTCGTGACTGTGGCCATGCTGACGGTGTTCGTGAGCCAACATCTGCTGGGGGAGTCACCATGAAAACGGTCATCGGCTTTCTCACCGGGCTGGTCTTCAGCCTCGGGCTGACACTCAGCGGCATGACCGACCCCGCACGTGTGGTCGGCTTTCTCGACGTGGCCGGAGACTGGGACCCCACGCTGATCTTCGTGCTGGGCGGTGCCGTCATCACCACCTTCCTCGGCTATCGACTCGTCTGGCGGCGTGGCACTCCCCTGCTGGGCGAGCGCTTCCAACTGCCCACGCGCCGCGATATCGATGGCCGCCTGCTGCTCGGCGCGGCGCTGTTCGGTATCGGCTGGGGGCTGAGCGGCTACTGCCCCGGGCCTGCCATCGTCTCCAGCAGCGCCATGAGTCTGCCATTGGCGGGCTTTCTGGTGACGATGCTACTGGGCTGGTGGCTGGCCACCCGCCTGACGCGCAATAGCTGATCTGATAACCCCGCCTTGAAACACAAACGCCCGCCAAATGGCGGGCGTTTGCGTCTTCCTACATGGGAGTCCGTCACGACTAGACGATGCCCTTGGCCTTCATTTCGCGCAGCACGGCAGCGACATAGTGCATCTCCTCCGGCGTGCCGAGTGACATGCGACACCAGCCATCCGCCGGCGGGAAGGCACGCCCGATCAGCACGTGGCGTTCCTTCATCACGGTCTGGAATTCCTTCAGCGGCCTGGAGATACGGTGGAAGACGAAGTTGGTCTGCCCCGGCAGATACTCCCAGCCCAGCTCGTCGAGCGTCGCCGTGAAGATGGCGCGCGCTTCATCGTTGCTCTGCTTGCTGTGGACCAGAAACTCCGGTGACTGCATGGAGGCCGTCGCCGCCATCACGCCAGGATATGACAGCGTCATGGCATCGTCTTCGACATAGTGGGAGACATGCTCGAGACGATCGACATCGCCGACGGCGTAGCCGACACGCAGGCCAGCCATGGCGTGAATCTTGGAGAAGGTCTTCAGCAGCAGGATGTTCTTGGCGCCACCAGCAATCAGATGATCGGCGGAGCGGAAGGCAGGGTCATTGACGAATTCGGCATAGGCTTCATCGATGATGAACAGCGTATCGTCGCGGCTGTCGTTGACCCAGGCCTCCAGTTCATCACTGGAAATGATGGTCGAGGTCGGGTTGTTGGGGTTCACCAGATAGACGATGGAGGGGCCGGAGTGGTCGGCCACGGCCTGCTTCATGTCGGAAATCTTGAATGACCAGTCCTCGCGCGAGGACGGCACCTTGCGAATGGCGAGGTCATAGAAGCCGGCATACAGGGCGCCATCGCCATAAGTCAGCTCGGGAATCACCAGCTGGGTATCGGGAGTCGCATGGGCCAGCACACTGGCACGGATCGCATCGGAGGAGCCCGGCGTGAACAGAATGCTCTCGCTCGGCACCTTGTGATGAGTCGCCACCAGGGACTGCAATTTGCCCAGATGGGCGAAGGGATACCGATTGGAATGCGGGATGGATGCCGCTGCGGCACGCTGTGCAGACGGTGCCATACCCAGCGCATTCTCGTTGTAGTTGAGCCGCACCGGAGACTTGGCGGAAGGCTTGAGCACCGCCGCCGCAGGTGCCGTCTCCTTGGCCAAGGCACTGGGAATCCCCGGCAGGAACTGACCCAACGCCGCCCCGGCAATTGCCGCCCCACTCATGCCCAGGAAACCACGACGCGAACGCGATGATGGAGAGCCCTTCTCAACCGCCTGAACCACAGAAGACTCCTGCAGATCCTTCTCGACTACGTCTGTCATCGTGTGTCCTTTGTCTATCGCTGCTGCCCTTCCCCCTCGTGTGAAGCCACACGGGCAATCGGGAGCAAGCCGTTGTTTTTGTATGTGCTAATAAAGCACCACCAACGTATAAGACTTTGGTGAGAGGCACAACGAAACGACGCGCCGGATCGCGCAACCATGCGCCGCGGCAATGGCAACCCCTTGGATAGTCCTGCGGTGTATTGATAGGGATCGGTAAGGTAGGAGCGACACATTCGAGTCGCCCCCAAAATACTTCTGAAGACTAAGGTGATATGTATACTAGAAGCTGGGAAAGCACATAACCTTTAAAAGCCCATCCTTCCCGATGTTTCGTTACTATGATGAATACAAAAATCAGCTGCCCCTAGTACCCTACCTCACGACTTAACCACGTTCCACTGACTATGACAGGCCGTCATCACTGATAGAGATATTACGGTCTACATTCCAAGCAACCTTATAAACACATTCTACTTATTTTAACAAAACAAACAGATCAAGAGGTAAACCCCTATTTACTAAACCGACAAAATACCTTTACCTACCATTTATAAACCAATACCCACAAACAAAATAATACTCAAATGCTTATTATACAAACACTTACCCCATAAACCAAAAAATATAGTTAATCACAAGATATAAATCATATGTGACATGATGAAACTATATAAAACAACTATCAAAAGGGCGAATAGCAAGGTATCCGCCCTCTGTCTAACATTACAAATCACAAAGACATTTCGCAGTTTAAATTCTTGACAGTTAGCTTTACTCCATTTCTTCTCATAAAGTCTTCATACTTCGTCCGCATAGAAGGACCGTACTTTGGAATTCTAGTAGTAACCGCAACACATAATTTTTTGTGACTCGCTAATGACTGGGGTAGCTTATCTAACGTGGCAGATAGTTGAGATATAGCCTTATCTATATCCTTACCTTTCAACTCAACAAGATAAGCCATCTTTTCTGGCTGATCAGTGCTCAATAACCAATCACACCGCTCTTCATGGCCTTGTATAAAACAACCATCAACCTTAGTCCTCAACACTTTATAACGGCTTTTATTAATTAATACAAATCGACTTCTATTCTCATTTACTGTAACTTTAGAATCGTAACACTCTTCAGTACATGAACTATAACTCATGCCATGTACCTCGCTTCAAGCAAAGTGTTTGTGATAGACTCAAAGCTATCTGAAACATGATCTAATATCTCACCACCAATTATTCTATACTCATCATTCTTAATAGATTTCAACACGCCATCGACAATAGTATAAGCAGATACTGAGTCATAATCTATTGGTTCTGGGTCACCAATCTCACACATCTTGTCAAAATCTTTGCGTGAAATTTTACCTGACTCGATAACGTCATGCGCTAGCATGAGGTTGTTTATTGCAGTGAGTATATAGGGACTGTGTGTAGTAATGAAAAAATTAGATCCTGGGCACTTCCTTAGTATTGAAAACACTGAAACCATATGAGCTTGAGAGGTTGGGAATAGATGAGCTTCAGGCTCTTCAATAAAGAGCATGCTACCCTCACCACTACTATTTCGGAAAGGCCATACTAGTAATGATAGCAGCATAGGTAATGCTTCTTGTTGTCCTGAAGAAGCATTAGCCAAATTAATCTTGCCACGCTTGCTAACTATCCAATCTTGATCCTTATCGTAGTCATAGGTACCGCCGACTATAGACCCCACTGCACGATCTATTTTTTCAAGAGAAGGCGCATACTTTGAATTACGACGATGGAAACTTGATCGCTGTATTTTCTTGGAGCTCTCATACAAGCTACCAAACTCTTTCAGAAATGGATCGATTTCAAGATTCGAAGCCATGAATGTGAAAATATTTTTTTGCAAGTTAGCAAAAAAAGATCTAGAAGCAGGTATAAAGATGCTATTTGCGAAGAAATGCGAGAACTCTCCCTTAATAAGCTCTAAGAATACATATTCATGGAATATGATTCTATCATTCATAAAATTATCATACTCATTTTTAGCAGTAAACGAATCGTCTTCAGAGTCAGTTTTCTTTTTATAACCTCGTTTCTTTGCACTATAGATTTTGTAAAGATTATCCGAGTATCTTACTTTGACATTCGTCTTGCCCCTAGAATTAACTTCTCCCGAAAGAGAAATATCGATGTTATCGATTGTATAGCTTATCTTGAAGGATTTCCCCTCCCATGCATATCTTGGAAAATATAACTCAAACCTATCCAATATACTGCGATCTAATTCTTTTTTAGTTGTATTACTTCTTATTGACTCGAGAAAGTCTTTAGAAATAGCTTTAAAAAAGAATTCAAGCTTAGCAATAATACTTTTACCATGAGCTTGGGGTCCAACTATAATATTTAGCTCTTTTATTTCCAACACGGCAGACTTAATAACCAAAAAATCTTGAATAGACAATTTTTCATGCATAATCGGAACCCCGTCCTTAGAACAAACATACGCTTACATTATTCCTAGCAAGCGAATCCCTAAATATTTATACTTTTAGAAAAGTATAAATCAGGGATAAGAAAGTCAACATTTAATTGCTCGTCATTTAGTATGACACCAGAAGAGTCCAATCTCTATAATTTTATATACAATGGTCGAAAGCAATAAAAATAATTCGACTTGCATACTACATCGATATATGCAGCTCATGCCCCCCTCCTCTCAGGCATACCGTTCAACTAATTTTCAACATCTAAATAAAACCAAACACCAAATATAACTTAGTGATGACTAAGATTATCTTAATGTCAAAAAACTATTTGCATTGATTTGGTGCAAATATGAATTAGATCTTCTCGATTGGTGCGCAAGATACGATTTTCGCGGCTAACCACAAGCAGAAAATCACGCTAACTCACTGTTTTTAATAACCTAAAATACAATGGTCATATTTCTTGCTAAGAATTCACCGAGGCACCGATAGGCATACAACAATCGAAAATCTACACCAATGGAGCGCTAGGGTTCCGGTGACTGGCTGATAGCCGTCACGACTGGTCCGAGAGCACTCGACCTCCAAGCTGGGGGTTACACGGCGGGACAAAAGCCCGGGAGACGCAAAGCCTGTAAAGGTCGGCGCCTCTCACTTTTTCCGCCGGAGATAACGACAATGACCCAGCTCACTCGCCTTTCCCAGTCCGCGACTTCCCCCTCGGATGCCAGCGCCCAGGTGTCATCCGCTGCTGTCTCATCTGCTTCATCCGCCGTTTCCCGAAACGCTTCCAGGCGTGCTGCGCTGGCCGGCGCCCTGCTGCTTGGCGCATCGCTGAGCCCGCAGGCCATGGCGCAGGATTCCTTCAGCGTGTGCTGGTCGGTGTATGCCGGCTGGATGCCGTGGGAATACGCGGACACCCAGGGCATCGTCGACAAGTGGGCCAAGAAGTACGACATCAATATCGATGTGGTGCAGGTCAACGATTACGTCGAGTCCATCAATCAGTACACCTCCGGCAATGTCGATGGCTGCGCCATGACCAACATGGACGCCCTCACCCTCCCCGCCGCCAGCAGTGTCGATTCCACCGCGCTGATTCTGGGCGACTACTCCGATGGCAATGACGGCGTGATGGTCCGCGACGGCGATTCCATCGAGTCCCTGAAGGACCGCGAGGTCAATCTGGTGCAGTTCAGCGTCTCCCACTACCTGCTGGCACGCGCGCTGGACAGCGTCGGCATGAGCGAGCGCGACCTGACCACCACCAATACCGGCGATGCCGACATCGTGGCGCTGGCCAGCAACACCGACACCCAGGCAGTGGTGACCTGGAACCCGCAGCTGGCCACGCTCAAGGAGATGCCCGGCTACACCGAAGTCTTCAACTCCAGCGACATCCCCGGCGAGATTCTCGACCTGATGGTCGTAAACACCCAGACGCTGAAGGACAACCCGGACTTCGGCCACGCGCTGGTCGGTGCCTGGTATGAGGTGATGGAGAAGATGAAGGCCGGTGACGAAGCCGCCCTCTCCCAGATGGCCGATGCCGCCGGCACCGACCTCGCCGGCTATCAGTCCCAGCTGGCCGCGACCCACATGTACTACACCCCCGCCGAGGCCGTGGCCGCCTTCAATGCGCCGAGTCTCAAGGACACCATGCAGCACATCGCCGACTTCAGCTTCGCGCAGGGTCTGTTGGGCGAAGGCGCCCCGGATGCCGGCTTCATCGGTATCGAGACCCCCGCCGGCGTCATCGGCAATGAAGGCAACGTGATGCTGCGCTTCGACCCGAGCTACACCGCCGCTCTGGCCGACAGCCAGTAACACCACGCGGTGGATGCCGCACACGCTCCGCGGGGCAGCCTCCCTCGCGGAACGTGAACCGACCGCCTCCCTCGACCGCACCCTCGTTCGCACCCGTGGAGCCCGCGCATGAAACGCCTGATCAATCTGACACCCTCCCGTGGTGGCCGCTGGCTGCTCGGTGGCCTGCCCTTCGCGCTGCTGGCCATCCTCTACATCGTGCAGTCCAACCAGCGACTGCTCGACAACCCGAATGACCGCCTGCTGCCGTCCTTCGCCGCCATGGGCGAGTCGTTCTCGCGACTGGCCACCGAGGTCAACGTGCGCACCGGCGACCTGCCGCTGTGGACCGACACCTTCGCCAGTCTCGAGCGCCTGCTGGCCGGCGTGCTGATCAGTGCGCTGATCGGCCTGACCGTCGGCCTGCTCACCGGTGGCCTGCCGCTGCTGCGCGCCAAGCTGTCACCGCTGATCACCGTGCTGTCCCTGATCCCGCCGATGGCGATCCTGCCGATCCTGTTCATCGCCTTCGGTACCGGCGAGCTGGCCAAGATCGCGCTGATCGTCATCGGCATCACGCCCTTCCTGATTCGCGACCTGCAGAATCAGGCCCTGCGCCTGCCCGATGAGCAGCTGATCAAGGCCCAGACGCTGGGCGCCAGCTCCTGGCAGGTGCTGACCCGCGTACTGCTGCCCCAGCTGACCCCGCGCCTTCTGAGTGCCACGCGCCTGGCACTCGGCAGCGCCTGGTTGTTCCTGATCGCCGCGGAAGCCATCGCCGCCCAGGATGGCCTCGGCTATCGCATCTTCCTGGTGCGTCGCTATCTGGCGATGGACGTCATCCTGCCCTACGTGGCCTGGATCACGCTGCTGGCCTTCCTGCTCGACCGCCTGCTGGTGCTCGTCTCGACCCGCGCCTTCCCCTGGTACCACGCTGAGGAGAGCCAATCATGAGCCTGATCCACGCCAAGGGCCTCGAGAAGCACTACGGCCAGCAGGTCGTGCTGGAACGCATGAACCTGACCGTCGAGGCCGGAGAATTCATCACCCTGGTCGGCGCCTCCGGCTGCGGAAAGACCACCTTCCTCAAGCTGCTGCTGGGCACCGAGGGCGTCTCGCGCGGTGAGCTGCTGCTCGATGGCAAGCCCATCCCCGGCGAGCCGGGCCCGGACCGCGGCATTGTCTTCCAGAAGTATTCCGTCTTCCCGCACCTCACCGTGCTGGGCAACGTGATCATGGCCGAGGAGCTGGCACGAGCCCCGCTGACCGGCAAGCTGTTCGGGGCCAAGCGCCGTGAAGCCCGAGTCGCCGCCGAAGCGCGTCTGGCGGAAGTCGGCCTGTCCCACGCACTGGACAAGTATCCCCATGAGCTGTCCGGCGGCATGCAGCAGCGCCTCGCCATCGCCCAGGCGCTGATGATGAAGCCGCGCATCCTGCTGCTGGATGAGCCCTTCGGCGCGCTGGACCCGGGCATTCGCAAGGACATGCACCAGTTGATTTTGCGCCTGTGGGAAGAACAACAGCTGACCATCTTCATGATCACTCACGACCTCAAGGAAGCCTTCGAGCTGGGCTCGCGCGTCTGGGTGTTCGACAAGGTGCGTGTCGATGCGCAGGCCCCGCAGGCCTATGGCTCGACCATCACCTATGACCTGCCCACCGAGCGCAGCAAGACCAAGGCGCCGTCCCAGCAGCCGGGCTCTGGCCAACCGACGCCCGAGCGCGAGCACGAAGCGCTGACGACACCAGCCCACTCCGTTTCCCAAGCCACTCTCACCGGAGGCCAATTCAATGAACATACCGCTTGATGCCGCAACCGCCGCCCGCGCCAGCTTCACCGCCAAGTATCAGACCCATCTGCCCGGCGGCCATCACTGGTCGATGCGCATGCCGCGTGGCAGCGCGCTCAAGCTGACCGCGAGCGAGGCCAACGCCAATGTCGGCCTGGTGATGTACAACCCGCTGGATACGCTTGAGCGCCTCAATCTGCCGGATACCCTCAAGGGTCAGCACACCTTCCGCCTCACCGAAGGCCACTGCCTGTATTCCGACATGGGCCGTATCTTCGCCTCCATCATCCAGGACGATCTCGGCTGGCATGACAGCGCCAGCGGCAACCTGATGGAGCACCACTTCGCCGCCAAGGGCTGGCACAAGAAGGCCTATCAGCAAGCCTTCAATGACTTCACGCCCAGCGGCCACGACAGCCTGCTGATCGAGATGGCCAAGTACGGTCTGGGCGAGCGCGACCTGTGCGCCAACCTCAACCTGTTCTCCCGCGTGCGCGCCGATGAAGACGCCAATCTGCACTACGTCGCGGACCACTGTGCCGCCGGCAACAGCGTCACCCTGCGCTTCGAGATGGACACCCTCGTCATGCTGCACACCTGTCCGCATCCGCTGGACCCCGCCGAGGACTATCCGCTGCGCGGCGTGGACATGACCTTCGGCACCGCGACGCCGATGGATGAGCACGACGCCTGCTATCTGTCGCGCCCCGAGAATGCCCGCGCCTACGCCAACAACCAGCTCTATCACCTGGCGGGCTGAGGCGTCCCCCGACAGCAGACGGAGGCCACGCCGACTGGCTCGTGGCAACTGGAAACGACGCCCCAGATGACAAGGACAAAGGACATCCCAATGTGCACCTCGACACTTGAACACCCCCATGCCCACACCCCGGCCGCGACGGACGGCGCCCCGCTGAGCTACGCCGACCCCGCACAGCAGCCGCGCGAGCTTGAGCGCACCGTCGAGGCCGGCGATCACTTCATCGGCCTGGTCCGCGCCGGCCAGCACCTGCGTATCACCGACCTGCATGGCAATCAGGCCGCCGACACCCTGTTCTTCTCAGCCGACGACACCGCCGAGCGTTACAGCGCGATGGACACCGTGCGCGAGCAGGGCAAGGTCTACCTGACCACCGGCACGGTGCTCTATTCCACCCGTGGCCGGGCGCTGCTGACCATCACCGGCGATACCTGCGGTCGGCATGACACCTTGGGCGGTGCCTGCTCCAGCGAGTCCAACACCGTGCGTTACGACCTGGAGAAGCGCCACATGCACTCCTGTCGCGACAACTGGATGCTGGCCATCGCCCGCTACCCGAAGTACGACCTGACCAAGCGCGACATCGGCCACAACATCAACTTCTTCATGAACGTGCCGGTCACCGCCGATGGCGGCCTGAGCTTCGAGGATGGCCTGTCCGGCCCGGGCAAGTACGTCGAGATGGTCGCCGAGCGTGATGTCTACGTGCTGCTCTCCAACTGCCCGCAGCTCAACAACCCCTGCAATGGCTACGACCCGACACCGGTCGCCATCCGCATCAGCGACTCGCCCTTGGGCTGATCGGCCGAGCTGATCGGCCGAGCTGATCCGCCGAGCTGACAGCGAAGCTTTCGAACACGCATACGACAAGAAACGGCCGAGCCCCGCCTGACGATGTCATCTCTCCTGCATCACTCGTCAGCCCCCAAGGCTCTGCCCGGCTACCGGACGACCGGCAGCTCACAGTTTGAAGGCGGGACGACCCGCCGCCGGAAGGATGACTCCGTCATGTTCCACAAGGTCCTGATTGCCAACCGTGGCGCCATCGCCACCCGAATCCAGCGCACGCTGCGTGCCCTCGGTGTCCAGAGCGTCGCCGTCTACGCAGAAGCCGACCGTGAATCCCCCTTCGTACGCGAGGCCGATGAAGCCTACAGCCTCGGCGAAGGTGCCGCCGCCGAGACCTATCTCGACATCGACAAGCTGATCGCCATCGCCCGCGAGAGCGGCGCCCAGGGCGTGCACCCGGGCTATGGTTTCCTGTCCGAGAACACCCGCTTCATCCAGGCCTGTGACGCCGCCGGCCTGGTCTTCCTCGGCCCGACCGTCGAGCAGATCCACGCATTCGGCCTCAAGCACGAAGCGCGCACCATCGCCGAGAACGCCGGCGTGCCGCTGGTGCCCGGCACCGGCCTGCTGGACGATGTCGCGAGCGCACTGAGCGAGGCCGCCCGTATCGGCTATCCGGTGATGCTCAAGTCCACCGCCGGCGGCGGCGGCATCGGCATGCAGGTCTGTGACGACGAAGCCTCCCTCAGCCGCGCCTTCGATTCGGTCAAGGGCCTAGGCGAGCGCAACTTCGGTGATGGTGGCGTCTTCCTCGAGGCGTACATCGCCCGCGCCCGTCACCTGGAAGTGCAGCTGTTCGGTGACGGCGAAGGCACGGTGATCGCGCTGGGCGAGCGCGACTGCTCCAGTCAGCGCCGCCATCAGAAGGTCATCGAGGAATGCCCGGCACCGGGCCTGCCCGAGCGCGTTCGCGAAGACATGATCGCCACCGCCATCCGCCTGGGCGAGGCCGTCAATTACCGCAGCGCCGGTACCGTCGAATTCATCTATGACGCCGAGCGTCAGGCCTTCTATTTCCTGGAGGTCAATACACGCCTGCAGGTCGAGCACGGTGTCACGGAGCTGGTGTGGGGCGTGGACATCGTCGCCTGGATGCTCAAGTTGGGCGCCGGTGAGCTGGGCAATCTGCGCGAGCTGGTCGCGCCGCTGACTCCCCGCGGCCACGCCATGCAGGCACGTGTCTATGCCGAGAATCCGCAGCACGATTTCCGCCCTTCCAGCGGTCTGCTCACCGAGGTGGAGTTCGCCAATGACGCCGTGACCGCCGCCCTCGCCGACGACAGCCAGCTGCGGGTGGATCACTCCATCGAGGCCGGCTTCGAGGTCCCCGCCTGGTTCGACCCGATGCTGGCCAAGGTGATGGTGCACGCACCGACCCGCGAGCAGGCGCGCGGCGATCTCTCCAGGGCATTGGCAGCCTCTCGCCTCTACGGCATCGAGACCAACCGCCAGTGGCTGTCGCACCTGCTGGAAGACCCGCGCTTCATCAATGTCGAGATCTACACCCGCTGGCTGGAAGGCCTCGAGTGGGCCGCGCCGACCTTCGAGGTACTCGTCCCCGGCACTCTGACCACCGTGCAGGACATGCCGGGTCGCCTGGGCCACTGGGATGTGGGCGTGCCGCCCTCCGGCCCCTTCGATGACTACGCCTTCCGTCTCGGCAATGCGTTGCTGGGCAACGCCGCCGATGCCGCAGGCCTCGAAATCACCCTCAATGGCCCGACGCTACACTTCCACCGCGCCACGCGCGTGGTACTGGCCGGTGCGCCGCTGCCCGCCATGCTGTCCGTTTCAGCACCGCAAGACGGCGCTGATGACACCGCGACTCACGAGCTTGCCCTGTGGCAGGTGCATGAGATCGCCGCTGGCAGCACCCTGAGTCTGGGCAAGGTCGCCGCCGGCGCGCGCAGCTATCTGCTGATCGCCGGTGGCGACCTTGCCCAGACTCAGGG
>Ga0208183_1000874_pt1 | contig 11740 bp, 11 predicted proteins | sample MalvirDeepMed_51_FD_184251 | JGI IMG/M metagenome (GOLD analysis project Ga0208183, IMG submission 184251) | Marine viral communities from the Global Malaspina Expedition - Malaspina viral metaG DeepMed_51 (SPAdes) (version 2) | ecosystem: Environmental > Aquatic > Marine > Oceanic | place... | reverse complement strand
CTCATCGGCTGATACTCGGCGTCGTCGTCTAGGATCGCGATCCGGTGGAAGTTATTGATCCCGCCGAACTGCGACCGCCATCGCGACCGGATCGTTGACGCCTCCTCCTGAGAGGTTAGACGACGCTTGACCTTGAGAAGGCCGCTCGGCACGCCCGCGTTCTGGAAATACACCTTGGCGAAATCGGTCATGTTGAGGTCGAGATTGACTGTTCTCGCCGCTACCTGGAGGGGCGACAATCCGTAGATGTCCCCGGCGGGATTGGGCAGGGCCAGATGGCACATGTCGCGGCCCTCGACCCCGTACTCGGTGCCGCCCACGGTGTAGATGTAGCTCTCGGCCCCGTAATCCCCGGCCACGATTGTGACCCGGTCGGGCCGCAAGAGATACATCGCCGAGACCTGGTCGCCCCGGCCCCGTTCCTTGATCGCGTAGGCATTGCCTGCGACCATCAAGAACGTGACCAGCCGTTCAATAAACGAGTACCAGTCGCTGTACGGGTTCGGCTTGGTGGTCAGGTCATAGAGCAGGCCGGACTCAACTTCGACGGAGCCGCCTTCAGCCGAGGGAGCCTGGACGTAATACCGGGGCGAGGCCGCGGAGGTCGCTAGCTCGCGGATGCAGGCGTGGACGATCTCGTTCTTGGAGTATCCTTCGGAGGCGAAGTTCTGATAGTTGACGTCAGGGTAGGACGCCTGCCCGACGTCGAGGTTGAGCGGTACGGTGGTCGATAGTTCTTGCTGCTTGCGGAACAGCCCATCCCAGAACGGCAATAGTGACCTCCACCGGCGTTCGGGCTTGCGCCTCGGACACTGCGCCGGATCGGGCCACTGTCATCGACGATACCACGCCCGGTTATATCGCGTCAATCAGCCTCGTTGCGAACCTTGCACCGGCTGCACACGATCACCGTACCGGACGCGGCCTTCTCCGCGAGGAGTTTCCCGCAGCCCTGGCACCGCATCTCTTTGGTCTCGTCCGTCACGCCCTGGCGTATCCGTTAACGGATTGGCCGTTGACGCCCTGTATCGCCGGTCTATATATGATTACCATACCCCGACCCCCGGCGCGCCTGTCCGCCCATATACCGCCAGGGCCAGGGCCATGACGCAGTCGTCGTGCATCCCGTCCGGTGCAGAGTACCGGACGCCCGTCCTGGTGTACTCGTAAGCGAAGACGTCAAGCTCGGAGACAATCACGCCCTGCGGGTATCTCACCTCCCCGGTTTGGATCGCCATCGCCAAGCCCTCCATGAGTTTCTGTTTCGATGTTGAGGAGAAATGATAGCCTTCGACGTTCGGCAGTTCCCGTTGGAGCCGCTCGACGATAGGATCGCCGACCCCGGTCGAGTCTACAATGGCGGGCGTCGTGCCGATCTCCTGGGCCAGCCGTCGAACGGTTTCCTCCCAGGGCCACTGGTATCGGTCGAACCGGCAGACGGCCCCGGCATCGTCGAGGCCGACCACGACCGTCCAGTCAACGGACTTCGCCAGGTCTACCCCGTAGACGACCGGAGGATCGCCGGAGACGTCCCCGATGCAGGCTCGGATCGCCTCCTGCCCGAACGGGTTCCCGCCGTCGTCTGACGGCTCCGCATAATAAAGCTCGCGGAATACGTTCTCAGGTAGTTGCCGCTGGGCCTGTTCGATCTCCTCCGACGCTATGATCCCCGCGTCGATAGCGTCCGAGGCTGTGAGCTTTGCATACGTCCATCCCGGCTCCCCTCCCTCGGCCCGACGCGCCAGGGCATACGCCCAGTTCCGCCGGCCCTTGACGTTGCCGATGATCCGCACCGGGCCACGGGTCGCGGTCAGGGTCGAGCGGATCGCGTGCCACGCCTCCTCCCGCATCCGCGTCGCCTCGTCCAGCACGGCAGCGTAGACGTCCTCGCCGTAGAGGTTGTCGGGCTTCTCCGCAGACCGGAACGAGATGATCGCCCCGTTGACCAGGGTGATCGTTAGCTCGGACTCGTTGGCGGTGTACAGGGTCTCCGGCAGGCCGCGCTTCAGCCGCCGGTAGGCGACCTTCGCCTGCGGATAGACCGGGCTGATCCACCAGTACGCTTGACCCCGCAGCCCGCCCATCGCCCGCTCCAGTATCCACGCGATACAGGCGACGGTTTTGCCGCACTTGGTTGACCCCTCAATGATCCCGTACCGGTCAGGGCTGAATATCGCCGCCTGCTGCTTCGGGTAGAGCGACGGTCTCCGGTACGTCACCGTCGGGGCCGTTGCCGTTGAGGTAGTTGCCACTTGCTGCCTCGATGCTGAATGTGACCTCGCCCTGGGTCAGGTGGATCGCCCGCTGGTCGATGGTGATCAACGGTTCCTTGGGAATCACGCCGTTGATCTCGCTGATCCGGTGCATGATGGACATGACCATCTTGGTCGCGGCCTCGTCGCCGGCCAGAGCCTGGGGCCACCACCGGGAGAGCAGGGTCGTGTACCGCTCCATTTGCAGGCCGCGTATCTGGTCGGCCATGCCGGAATACTTCACGGCAAGGTCGTTGAGAACCCGCTTGATCGACCGGTGAACCTGGGACTTGTCGACGCCCAAGGTCTCGCCGATCTGCTTCTCCGTCGCCCCGCCCTTGTAAAGCTCCAGCATCTGATACCGGCGAAGCTCCCACTCGGCCCGCTTCTGCGGCGTCGGGTAGAGTCCCGGCTGTTTACGCTTCGCCATCAGACCTTCACCGCCTTCTGCCCGGTGTAGTCCTCCCAACGCTTGATCGACACATCGCAATACCTCGGCTCGATCTCCATCGCATAGCACCGACGGCCCAGACGCTCGGCGGCGATGATGGTCGTGCCGGAGCCGACGAAGGGGTCAAGGACAGCCTCGCCCTTTTTGGTGCTGCCCCGTTCTAACAGCCACGACCAGACGCCCATTGGCTTCGCTACAGGATGCCCAGCGACATCGGCATCCCTAGTCGCCGACATCGTTACACCATCAGGCCGACTGCCGAGGCCGTTACGGAGATACGGGTCGGCCCCATAAGCTAGCACGGCGTGCCAAGTTGTAAACCCCCATGGGTTTAGCCCGACCCCTGCCGGGATAACCCACGAGAGAATCCACGATGCCCTGGGGTATGTCCAAATGTTGAACTGCCCTGGCGTTATCAACACGACCGGCCATCGCCGGAGCAATGGCATTACCAGCGGGACGAACCTCTCCACATAATCGGAGTTGTCGCCGAAGGTCTGAGAGCCACTCACGCCCGCCCCATAGCCTACACCTACGCCATATGGCGGGTCAGTTAGAACCAAGTCTATCGAATCGCCTGCTATAAGCCGGTCGTGATGTGATGGCTCCGTGGCATCCCCGCACATCAGGCGGTGCTGCCCCAGACTCCAGACCTCGCCCCGCTGTACCGTCGGCTCGTAATCGTCTGCCTCGACATCGTCCATCGCCCCGTCCGCGTCGAACCCCTCGTCCGGCGGCTCCGGCTCCGGTATCGTCAGCGGCTCATACCCGTTCGCCAGGGTCTGGAGGAGGGCGTTGACCGTATCGTTGTCCGATGACACCGTCGACAGCAACTCCTTGAGCCGCTCCTCGTCCCTCCCAGCCATCGCCGCCAGCGGGTCGAGGGTCGCCAGCATCAGGTCGGCTTCGGCCTCGTTGATGTCCAGCACCAGCACCGGGACGTCCGCGTCCGGCGTGGTCTCGGCCCGCAGATGCCCATCGACCAACATCAGCCCCGCCGGCGTCTCGCGGGCCAGGAGGGCGTCTGCATATCCGACCTCGGCCAGCACGCCTCTGAGGGCGTCCTGCTGCGCGACAGGGTGCGTCCGCCAGTTCTTGGGATTCGGGATAAGTTCGGACGCCGGGACGCGCCTCAGTTCCTTGATCCGGTCTCTAATCTGCACGGTTGCGCCTCCTATTCGCTGACAGGCGTGACGGTGACCGCCACGCGACTCTCGGCCCGCGTCTTGACCCGTTCCGCACTCATAGTGTACTCGATGACGTGGGCCGGGTCGTCGTCGACCGGCATGGCCCCAGAATCCACGAGGCCGTCGATGATCGGGCCGCACAGGGTCGCGAGACCGTCCCAGTCGTACGCCTTGCCGCAGTAGTACTGCCGCACCGATACCCGGCACCGCTCCGGCGTGACCCAGCCACCCTCGGCCTCGATCAACCCCAGGACGTAAGCGTCCTCACGGGCCTGCTTGATCAGCGGTTGCGTTGTCCTCCAGTGACCCTTCCTAAGACCGTTCTTCGATAACTTTCGATCCGGCTGGAATTCCACCGTTAGCGTTTCCATCTCTCACCTCTCTTTTCTTATATAACTCTTACTACTCCTCCCCCGGCCCTTTAGGGGCCGGGAGGAGTAGGGGAACTGTTAACTCTTAAGAGTCTTAAGAGTAACTGTTAACACGTCAGTCGGCATGTTAAGGCTTAACACCTCGGATGTTAAGCCTTAACATCGTATCAGCGGCGGGGTGTAAAAACAAAAAAAGCCCCGGCTGAACCCTCGGAGTGAGAGTCCAGACGGGGCTATGATCCATCGTGTTTATCGCCGTCATTCTATGTGTTCGTTCGAATCGAGCGTCTGATTATCTGGGCCGAACGTCGCCTGGACTCTCTGCCGCTTCAGCCTGAAGATTCCCTCAAGGTCTGGGTTCCGCGCCATCAATAGCCGAGCATAATACGCCCGGTGATTGTTGGACATCTTCGGCGTTGGCTCGTCACCCAGGGACTCAAACCACATCTCCCACCGCGCTCTTTCGTACAAAAGCGCGATCCCAACGACGGCGTCGGGGCCGCGCTTCGCCCGAACCCGTCGAGCGAAGTGCACCAGCGTCCGGTAGACCTTCGGGTGTTTGGCGTGATATGTCCAGAACTGCGTCTCCAGCCTACCCTCTGCCACCCAGTCGAACTTAGCCTGCTGCATCATGTCACCGCCTCCCATAGACGCCTCCTCTCTGACGCACTATTGGTCATATCAACTTGCCCTGAGACTTTCGCTCTAATGCACGTTGGATGTTAGACTTAGCCGTTTCGTAATATTGCGATTTGAGCTCGATCCCGATGGCCTGGCGGTTTAGCATAAGAGCCTGATATATCTCAGAGCCAATACCCGCGAAAGGGCTTAGAATAGTTTCGCCCGGATTGCTCCAGAGTCGGATACATCGCTCAATGGTTTCGAGTTGCAGCGGCGCGATGTGCCGTTCATCCTTATCGGATCGAGCCTCGGCTACATTGAGAGTGTTGGACTCCCGGATGTTGTACCAGATGGGCCGCGCCCATTCGATCCAGTCTTCGTTGCTCAGATCGGGATGGATAGGGATAGCGTTCTCGCCAGGTTTGCGAAACACCAGGATGAAATCAGCCAGGGCGGGACGGAGCCATGAGGCATCCTTTTTAAGCTGAACGAATAAGAGGCTTTTGGCCTTCGTGCGAATTGCCTGCGCCTGCGGGTCTTTATCAATCACGATTTCGCCGTGATGGATAAACCCCGCATTTATGAAAGCCCGGATGGCATCGCCGCGAAAGTCCTTGAGTCCGATGAACCCATCATGCGTAAGGGTGGCCGGAACCTGGGCAACGTGGCAGGCCACATTACGCCCAGGCTTTATCGTGCGTAACAACTCAATCAGAAAGTATCGGAAGTGCTCAAAGAACTCATCCGCAGTTCGGTTATTTCCGATGTCCCTCTCGGAGGCCGAATATACATAGAGATTTAAGAACGGCGGCGAAAAGACTGAGAAGTCTATCGAATTATCAGGGACATCGCGGAGTCTCGCTACACAATCACCCCGCATTAGTGTAAACCCCGCACCTGTCACCGTCTCCTCATCATATTCCTTATTGCTCAATTCTCCCATTCCCAATGCCGTCTTCTGATATTCAGCGACATTCTTAATCATTCCTATGATCACCTCCTTGGCCTTTGACTCCTTGCCTCGCACGTTATCGTAAATCGTCCTCTCCATCTCGGTGAGAACAGGTACTACGCGAACCGGATACCTTTGCCCGAATCGCCAGCATCGACGAATCGCCTGATACCACTGCTCATATGAATCGTTCATGCCCAGAAACATTACCTGATGACAGTTCTGAAGGTTCAAGCCAAACCCTGCAATAGATGGCTTGGTAATTAAAACCCGAGCCGATGGATCATTCTGTATAAAGGCTTGAATTTTGCGTATTTTGGACTCCAGTGAGTCAGCACCTTCGACGAGTACACTATCCGATAACTGAGTATGTAGGGTTCGCCCTTCATCATTCAGTCCATGCCATACGATCCATTGCCCAGGCGCGGATTGGATTTCGGCAACGGCACGCGAGACCTTCACCATAATGGTTGATCGTCTGAGTTGAGCCCGGCCCGTAATGCCTCCGATTTTTGTAAAAAACATCTGACCTGTTGCCCGCATCATTTCCTGCGGGTCAATCGGAATCCACTCTGGATGTATGGTTAACTCAGGCAGTACATATCCCTTATCCTTGAATCCGATATCTGCTGGCGTTCGCAGCATCATAACCCAGGTCGACATCCATCTATAGAACGCCTCACGGGCATGGCCCTTCAGACGCCATCCATTGTCGTCATGGACGAAGAACATGGAGAGCATCTCTTGCCGCGAGGCAATGCCTAGAAACTCGGCATGATTAGCAAACTCCGCGATGTCATTCGGTGCAGGTGTTGCCGTACAGCAAAGGCGGTATGCGATCTCGTCACAGGCATCGGTTAGATACTGCCGGGTCTTGCTATCAATGGACTTCAGGATAGACGATTCATCCAACACGACCGCATCGAATTGACGCAGATCGAACGCATGGGCCATCTCGTAGTTGGTGATTACCATGCGCTTTGAGACATCTTTTTGCGCTCTCACATATTCCACATCTATGCCTATCAGTCTCGCCTCTGCGACCGTCTGTTGAGCGACAGCTAACGGCGCGAAAATGATGGTTTGCGATTCGGTTCGATAAGCCCATTCAAGTTGCATACGGGTTTTCCCGAGTCCTGTGTCGGCAAAAAGAGCACATCTACCCTTAGCCAATGCCCATGAAACAAGCTGCCGCTGGAATGGGTATAAATGCTCCGACAAGTCATCAGGCGAAATCGCAATTCCCCGCAGTTTGGGATTCTTCAATTTTGACGCGAGGAATTCCGCATAGTCCCTGACCGCTCCATTGGTTAGCGGGTTTTGTTGTAGTTGACCGGGGCTTAATTCTTTAATTAACATCCCATATCCTCTCCATTTATGGTAGCCCCGGAGGGCCGACTAAAACCGCTCTCCGGGGCTACGCCCTTAACGCTGCTAATTATTCGCCTCTCCTACAGGAACGGGAACGGCTCGGTCGGCTCCCACCTGATGACCTTCCGGCTTTTGCCGGTTGACCATAGTTGCCACGTTTTCAGGACGAGGGCGATCCGCTCCCGTTTGTCCATCCGCTGGCCTGGGGCTAGCTGGTCGATCAGCCGACGCCGGAGCCCGATGATGGGGCTGTTCGCGGCCAGGTCATAGCCCGTCAGGACGGAGCCGAGGAACTCATTAGCCCGTTCCCGCGACGCCCCGGATTGAACGATGGCAAACCAGATCATTGCGGCCTCGCTCGACGGGACGAGCGACCGACCGGGGCCAGCCGGACGGAGGGCGAAAGATTCCCGCGCCGCCTCCCTCAGCCCCGGCCACTCCTCAAGGTATTCCAGAATCCGAGGAATGCTGACGCGATCCTCCGGTGCGACCGAGGCCGGATGGGTCATCTGCCGGACGTTTTTGGCCTGATACCCGCGCCACAGTAGCAGCGTCGCCGCCAGCAGGGAGGCGTACGGCTCGTCGGCCATCTGGAGATTATTCGCCGCGCTGCGTTTGACGCCGGTATCGACCGTCGGCCTCGCCGCCGCTTGCACGCCGGTGACCACCGGGACGAGGTACTCGTAGCCGCTGTTTAGCACGGCCTGGAGCCGGTGTTGCCCGTCCACCAGCACCCCAAACGTGTCAAATACGATGGATTCTCCGTTCTCCTGCCAGTAGCCCCGCTCCATCTCAGCCGCGAGCGCACGGGCATTTCCCCGTGTGAATAATCGGTTCGCGTCGTTGCGTTTGAGCCACTCCAGCGCGACCTCCGGCGAGACCAGAACGATCCTCGCCGTCATCGCCGAATCTATCGGCTCCGTGATCCAGAAGCACCCCCAGCGGCATATGTGCTGGGCGGGTTGCCATGTGCAACGCCTGACGTCCGTTCGCCTCGTATCGATTGTTGTCGCCATTTCAGCATCTCTCCTTCTCGCTATTGCTCGGCACTCCATAACCTCTATACCCGGTCATTCTCCCAACGGCTCGGTCGTCTCCCACGCGCCGTTCCGACTCAAGAATCTATCGTCGCCCGATAACGTCGCAGACAGGCTTCGGGACGGCGCATCCAGTAATTCGGCGAGGTCTGCCGTGGCCATCGGCCCATGCTCCGCGATTGCGATCCCGACCCGTTCTCCCAGGGGCAGACCCGCCACGAGTTGTGAGTTCTGCCGGATGTCGAGGGCGTCGATGGTGCAACCGTCGTCGGCCCAGGTCAGGCGGAATCCCAGGGGCGACCGTAGAGAGCCGGTATTCGACTTTCGATGGTGTAGGGCGTAGTCCGAGTGGTTCTGCCGCTGTCCGGCTGATACAGCAAGCTCAAAAACATTTCTCGGGAGGTTGATCCAGTACACGGAACCGAAGGGGCTGGATCGCCCGCCCTTCCGGGCCTCATGCGTAACGTGGGCAAGGATGATGGACTGTACCGGGTCATTCGGGTCGGAGATGTCGCGCAGACTGTCGAAGAACTGCAAGGTCGGGGCCGCGCTCTCAGGCTCCCCTCCGCAGGCTGGGCCTGCCGAGTCGATCACCACCGTGCGGACGCCGAGGCGAGCCGCCTCGGACTTGAGGAATTCCGTGCTGTCTGACAGCGGCCCCGACATGAACCGGTAGAAAACCATTCCCGTCCGACCGGCGTCTGGATAGTCCGGGTCAGGCCACGGCCCCGGCTCGATGTCCCGCGCTCGGAGGAGTCCCCGATTGCGGTGCCAGGTCATCCGGTCTGAGGTCTCCCAATCAAGAAAAAGTACATTGCCCTGGATCGCCTGCCGGCCACCGACCTCGGTGCCGGTATGCAACGCGGAGGCAAACGCGAGGGCCATCTGGGACTTGCCGATTCCACCCGCGCCGTAGATCAGTGTCGGGAGTTGAGACCAGACGACACCCGGCAGGACTTCCGCAATTGCCGGCGGTTGCTCCATCGCGCCGAGGGCCACGATTGGCACCCCGGCGCGGTATCGCTCCAGCACCAGCACGGTCGCCTGGGTCAGGCGTTGCCGCCAGTCGCCTCGCTCGGAGACCCGGTCGAGGTCGGCTATGACCGCCCGCCAGGTTTTCGTGATGCTGGTTCGCACTGGGCCGAGGAGGTGCGGGGATAGCTCCTCGGCGTCGGAGATCGTCACTTCGGCATCGACCTGGTAATCTCGATGCTCATATATCCGGTCAAGCCGTATCTCAACGCCCTCCTCCCATCTCACAATGTACGTCGTGCCAAGAGCCTCCAGCGTTGGCACGGTCAAGCGATCCATCATAGCGGGGTGCCTCCCTTCCGCTGTTCTCTTCGTCGCGGTTCGGGAGCGGCCTGGGTCGGCAACGAGTGGGGCTGTCGCCTTTCCATCCGCTCCAGGATTTCGCCCAAATGAGACAACACCCCGGCCAAATCCTCGTCGTGAGAATCTGACCGGGGCGTGTTCTGCGACTGCCGGAGAGCGTCCTGCCGCAGACAAATTCCAGACGTGTTGATCTGGTAGTCGTGCGTATCGCAGTAGCTCGCCGAGCAGTGCAGTGGGGCGGTCACCAACCCAGCCGCTCGTTCAGCAACGAGGCCAGCCCCTGAACCGTGTTGCCGTCAATTTCGAGGTATGCGTTGGAGGAAGCATACCCGGCGTCGAGCAAAACCTTGGTGATTTGCTCCTTCTGCCATCCCTGCTCCTGCACCCATACCGACAGCGCAGGCTTGTTCGAGATTGCCGGCGGGCCGTCCGGCTCCTCGGTCACCGCGGTCACTACCGCGCCCGCCTCCTGGGCCACCTGTACCAGCGGCGATTCGCACCGAGCCGCCATCCTGGAGTTATACCAGCCGGCCAATTTCGTGGCGTCCTCAATCAGACCGTCGAGGACATACGTCCCCGGCTCGACCATCGCGAGAATGTCCGAGACCGCCTTCCTGTCGTTGACTCCCTCGATCTCCCGACGGAACTTCGCGATCTCCTTCGCCAGCCGCTCGTCAGCCGTCGGAGCCGGGAGGTACGTCGCCGCTGGTTTCTGCGGGGCGTCCCATGCCGCCCGTAGAGCGTCCGAGGCTCCCCGTACAGGCGCGGCAGGGGCCGCTCCGGTAGTTGGGGCCACCCCTACCCCGTTAATGGCCTCTATGGGTCGGGCCGCGACCATGTTCCAGGTCACCTGATAGTGTTTCTCGGTTCCGTCGACGGGGCCGTCCTCGATGTCGCCCCGCGTCACGTAGTATTTCGCCCGCTGGTACGGTTCAAACGTCGCCAGTACCGTCGCGCCTTGCTGCGGCGGCGGGCCTTGTTTCTTCGCCCATGCCAGGAATTTATACGACCGGTCCCCGTCAAACGCCGGGATGGTCGCCTCGATGCTGTATTTCCATTTCGCGTCGTCAACCACGTCCACAATTGTAGCCTCTGTCTCTATTCTCTCCACTATCTACCTCCCCGTTTTGCCTTGAATTGAATTTTAGATCGCCCGTAAATCTTCGCGTTCTCGATGATCTCTCGGTGCTGGCGGGATAGATGCGAAAGCGTCTTCGCCTGAGTTAAATTCCACTTTTCCGGCACCTGCCGCACCTCCTCATGTTCGGGCGTATAGCCGACCAGATCGTCAGGACTGGTAATCTCCCGTAGCCCCGCGAGAATCCCGTAATCATAGGACACCGGCGTGGACAGTTTCGCCTCGCCCTCGTCCGTCCGAACGACCGTCGCGCCCCGCTTCTCCATCCCCTCGACCAACGACCGCTCCAGGTAGTAGACCGTCGCCTGCTGCGACTCCAGCGATTCCCTGGCCTGAACTAGCTCGCCCACAATCTCCTCCAGCGTCAAGTCTTTAACTTGCTGCGCCTCTGATAGCCTCATGTTTCCCCTTCCCGGCCCCTTTCGGTGGCCGTCCATTTCTCAGCGTTATCCTCGCAAACGGGAACGGAATCAACCAGACCGGCCCACGCGGCATTGTCACCATCCGCGCACCGGCAAAGCCTCCCCGCCTGATCGTCTTATGGATGGATTGCCGCGTGACCCCAAAGTGCTTCGCCGCCTCGGCGACCGTACCCCATCGTCCAATCGGCATTATCTATCACCTCCCTTCTGCGTTATCCCGCCCAACCTCGACAGGGCCGACGGTGGCCCCTGTATAGGTTACCACCGACGCCCCGTTATATCTACCCACGCTGCAACCCGGCGAACTCCGCAAAGCTCATGTCGAGCATCGCCAAATCGCCATCCCCGTTGAGCATGATCTGCGTCCGTATCTCCTCGTCGTTGTGGATCATGTGGTACGTCACCGGGTAGACCGTCCCGTCATCTTGGATCGGCAACTCGTCCATCCAGAGATTCTGATTTCGCTGGGCCGCGACCGACGAGGCGTTAATCCGCTGGAGGTCGTCGAACGTCAGGAACGCTATCTGGTCTTGTCCCATCATGCCGGCACCGCGTTGAGAATCCCCCACGCCCTCGACCTCATCGTCTCCCCGCCTGAGCCGA
>Ga0208183_1000873_pt1 | contig 11741 bp, 10 predicted proteins | sample MalvirDeepMed_51_FD_184251 | JGI IMG/M metagenome (GOLD analysis project Ga0208183, IMG submission 184251) | Marine viral communities from the Global Malaspina Expedition - Malaspina viral metaG DeepMed_51 (SPAdes) (version 2) | ecosystem: Environmental > Aquatic > Marine > Oceanic | place... | reverse complement strand
AGCCGCCAGCGTCTGGCCCGACTCTGCCGCCTTGCGCAGGAGCGCTGCCGGCTCGAACACCGGATTGCCGGTCTTGCCGTGCCAGTATTCCAGCCGCTCGACAATGTGGGCGAGACCTGCCTGTTCGGCCCAGAACATCGGACCGCCCTTGCCGACGGGAAACGCGTAACCATTGATCCAGACGATGTCGATGTCGGAAGGCCTCAGCGCAATGCCTTCCTCCAGGATCCGGGCACCCTCGTTGATCATCGGGTAGATCGTGCGTTCGATGATCTCGGTCGTGTCGATGGTGCGGCGGTTGACGCCCACTTCCTTGGCTTTCTCCTCGATCAGCGCATCGACCCACGGATCCGGCTTGCCGTCGCGCGGCCCGTCTTCGTAGCTGTAAAAGCCCTTGCCGGTCTTCTGGCCGAAGCGGCCTTCCTCGCACAGGGCATCAAAGATCACCGCCGTCTGACCTAGCGATTTGCGGTTGCGCCAGCCGATATCCAGACCGGCAAGATCGCCCATCGCGAAGGGCCCCATGGAAAAGCCGAAATCGAGAAATGCCTTGTCGACATCCAGGGGCGAGGCGCCTTCGAGCAGCAGCGTTTCATTTTCCGATGAGCGTGACGACAGCATGCGGTTGCCAACGAAACCATGGCAGACGCCGACAACGACCGGCACCTTGCCAATCTGTTTGCCCAGCGCCAGTGCCGTGGCGACAACATCAGGCGCGGTTTCCTTGCCGCGAACGATCTCCAGCAGCTTCATCACATTGGCAGGCGAGAAGAAATGCATGCCGAGAACGTCCGCAGGGCGTTTGGTCATCTGGGCAATTGCATCAACGTCGAGATAGGAGGTGTTGCTGGCCAGGATCGCACCCGGCTTCATGACGTCGTCGAGCTTGCCGAAGACATCCTTCTTGACCGACATCTCCTCGAACACCGCCTCGATGACAAGGTCGCAATCGGCAATGTCGTCATAGCTTGTCGTCGTGCTCAGGCGCCCAAGCCTCTCGTCGCGCAACTCCTGCGAGATCGAGCCGCGCTTGACCGAGGTGTCATAGTTACGGGTGATTACCGCCATGCCGCGATCGATTGCTTCCTGGCTCATTTCCAGGATGGTGACCTGAATGCCGCCATTGGCCAGCGCCATGGCGATGCCGCCACCCATGGTGCCGGCGCCGATGACAGCAGCCTTCTTTACCGCACGCGGACGTACGTCCTTGCCGATGCCGGGCACCTTGTTGGCCTCGCGTTCGGCGAAGAACAGGTGCCGCTGCGATTTCGACTGCTCGCCAGTCATCAGCTCGATGAAGATTTCGCGTTCCTTGGCAAGCGCCTCGTCAAACGGCGTGTCGAATGCCATCCGAACCGCGCGCACGCAGGCATGCGGCGCGTCCAGGCCTCTTGCTTTCTTGGTCAGCTTGGCGGCGTGTGCATCAAACGCCGATGGATCCTGGCGCGCCGCTTCCAGCTTGTCTTCGCGATCCCGCAGCGCCGACGGCGTGTCGCCGGCTGCAAGATCCCGCGCGAAGGCCTTGGCGTCTTCGACAAGGTCGTTTTCCGAAATACGATCCAGAATGCCGACCTTCAAGGCTTTCTGTGCGGAAACAGGATTTCCCGGAACGATCACATCAAGAGCGGCTTCCGGGCCGATCAGGCGGGGCAGCCGCTGGGTGCCGCCAGCGCCGGGAATGAGGCCGAGTTTGACCTCGGGCAGGGCGAGCTTGGCGTCCGCCGTGGCAATCCGTCCATGGCAGGAGAGCGACACTTCCAGCCCGCCGCCAAAGGCAAAGCCGTGAATGGCCGCGACCACCGGCTTGCTCATGGTTTCGCAGCGGGTGTTGACGTCCGGCAGCGACGGCTCGCGCGGCGTCTTGCCGAATTCGGTGATGTCGGCGCCGCCGCTGAAGGTCCGGCCACCGCCGGTCAGAACCACGCTGGTGACGGCGGAATCGGCTTCGGCCCGATCCATGGCGTCGATGACGCCGCGCCTGACATCGAATCCGAAGGCGTTGACCGGTGGGTTGTTGATCGTGATGACGGCAACAGTTCCGTCCACCTCGTAATTTGCATCACCTGCCATGTTCTTCTCCCAGAAATAAGTTCACCTGTCCGCCCGTTCTGCGAACGAACGGAGACAATCGGTAAGGGTTGCGTTGAATGCATCCGCGGCTTCGTATTGAACCCAGTGCCCGGCATCTTCAATCAGCTTGAAGCAGGCGTCCGGGTCGCGTGCGGCGAGCCAGGCCCGCCGCTCGTCGAAATAGGGGACCGCGAGCTGGTCGCGCTCGCCCCAGATCGCTGCCAGCGGGATCCGGGTCGCATCGAGATTCGCGGTCAGTGGTTTTGTCCGTGCCGTCGGGCGCGTGTCATGACGCGAGCGCTCTGCATTGGATTGCTGGATCAGGATGGCCGTCTCATCGATCCGGGCCGGGTCGGCGATCATGATGGCCAGCAGGTTGTCGCGGTGCCGGGCGCGGCGTTGCTCGGTGTCGGAAATGCGCCGCCAGCTCGACAGGTTGACGTCGTTGCGTCGGGCTTCGAAACCCACACCGCCGACGATGACGAAACCGTCGATCCGCGGTGCGAGCAGGCGCGCGAGAAAGCTGCCGATTATCCCGCCATAGGAAAACCCGACGAGGTGAAGCCGTTCGGTTCCGACCAGCCGGTCGATCCCCGCAGCCAGAATGCGTGCCATCCGGTGCGGCTCGGCATCGCGATTGCAGTCAGCCGAGTCGCCAAAGCCCGGAAGGTCTGGCACTATCACCCGGTAATTCTGTGCAAAGAAGCGAATCTGGCGGAAGAAGTGGCTCCATGAGCCGGCGCCGCCATGCAGCATCACCAGCGCCGGGCCCGTGCCCCACTCGCGCCAGACTGCAAAGCCTTCCTCGGTGGCCACCTCAGTCCGCCGGGCTTCGCAGTCCAGCTCCGCCACCGGGGCGAAAGCGGCATGGTTCGACCACTCCGGCGAGCTCCCGTGAGGGGCGCTGTCGAGCATTTCGTGCACGGAAGTGGTCTCCTCCAAAGTCCGCAAAAAACCTCCCAGTTCCGCATTGCGAAATTCAATTTTATTATTTGACCTCTCTGCTAGAATGTGATGGATTGTTTGTCAATAAAGGGAGGAGCGGCTGCATGACAGCCAATGCACGTGGCGACGTCGATGGCGTTGCTGCCGACAGATTGGGCTATGCTCATGATGGCGACCGCAAGTTTGTGACTGCGCTCGCGCGGGGACTTGAGGTTCTGCGCTGCTTCCATCCGCGTGACGGGTTTCTGAGCAATCAGGAGATCGCTGAACGCACCAACCTGCCCAAGCCGACGGTCACCCGCCTTACCTATACATTGTGCCAGCTTGGCTATCTCATGCAGATCCCCCGGCTTGGCAAATACCAGCTTGCGCCCGGCACCATCACGCTCGGCTACGCAGCGCTCGCCAATCTCGGCATCCGCCATGTCGCCCGCGAATTCATGGATCAGGCAGCCGAGGCGCTTGCGGCCCCGGTCGCGCTGGGAGTGCTCGATCGCAGCAAGGCGCTTTATGTCGGCATCTCGCGCGGCTCCGCGACATTCACGGTTCAGCTCGAAATCGGCTCCCGCATTCCATTGGTCGAAACCGCCATGGGCCAGGCCTTGCTCGTCAGTCTGCCCGAGGCTGAGCGCGAGGAACATCTGGCGCTCGCCGTCGACAAGCATCCTGAAAAAGGCATGCTGCTGCGCAAGACCATGGACAGGGCCGTTGCCGACTACGAGCAATATGGCTTCGTGGTTTCCACCGGTGAATGGCGGCCCGACATCTTTGCTGCCGGAGCTCCGCTTGTCGCAGCCGACGGGTCGGGAACCTACGCTTTCAATTGCGGCGCGCCGCCACACCACTTTCCGCCCGAGCGCCTCTACAACGAAGTCGGACCGGTGATGGCATCGCTCGTCCGTGTCGTCGATGACGCCCTGAATGGAAGACGGCCACACAGGCCGGATGAGACCTGGATGTCCCCATCAAAAACCGGAGGGACATACAACAGACCGGAGCATGGAGGACCCTGATGCAAGCGAACACCACCAGCGCACCACCCCAACTTGCCGTACACGACGTGATCGTGCGTTTTGGAGGCATCGTAGCGCTGGATGGCATAGCCTTCGAGTTGCACAAGGGTCAGATCCTGGGACTTATCGGTCCCAACGGGGCCGGCAAGACCACCCTCTTCAACTGTCTCAGCCGGCTTTACACGCCTGCCTCGGGCGACATCCTCTACGACGGGACTTCCGTTCTTTCCAAGCGCCCGCATGAAATGCCTGCAGTCGGCATCGGACGCTCCTTTCAGAACGTGGCGCTGTTCCAGCGCATGACGGTGCGCGACAACATCCGCGTCGGCGCCCATGCTGCCAGCCGCAGTGACTTTTTCTCCGATGCGCTTCATCTGCCCTGGGTCAGGCGTCAGGAAGCCGAGGTCGATGCGACCGTCAGCGAACTGATCGATTATCTCGACCTTGGCGATGTCGCCGATCTGCCGGTGGACGGGCTGCCCTTCGGCACCCGCAAACGGGTCGAGATTGCCCGCGCCCTGGCGGCAAAGCCGGGAGTTCTGCTGCTTGACGAGCCGGCAGGCGGCCTCAACCACGACGAGGTCGGCGAGCTTGGACGCCTGATCCGGAGCATCCGGGATGACCGCGGCGTCACCGTGCTTCTGGTCGAACATCACATGGGGCTGGTGATGTCGATCTCAGACAAGGTGGTGGTGCTCAGTTTCGGCCGCAAGATCGCCGAGGGCACCCCCTCTGAAGTTCAGCAAAATCCCGACGTGATCGCGGCTTATCTGGGAGGTCCAGCCGAATGAGCATGCTACTTGAAGTTACCGGCCTGCACGCCTCCTATGGCGATTTCCGGGTCTTGCACGGTCTCGATTTCACGGTCGAAAAAGGCGGCATCTCGACTCTGCTCGGCGCCAACGGCGCAGGCAAGACCACGACGCTCAGGGCCCTGTGCGGGATGATCAAGCGAACCGGCACCATCCGCTTCGAAGGCAATGACATCAGCGGCAAGGCAACCGAGGACATTGTCCGTCTCGGCGTGGCGCATGTGCCGGAAGGGCGAGGGACATTCACCGGTCTGACGACGGAAGAAAACCTGCAATGCGGAGCCATGACGCGCCGGTCACGGGCAGAGATCGCGCGTGATCTCGAGCAGGCCTATCACTGTTTCCACGGTTGCGCGAAAGGCGCAACCAGCAGGCGGGCACCCTGTCGGGCGGCGAGCAGCAGATGCTTGCCATCGCCCGCGCGCTGATGCTCAGGCCACGGCTGATGCTGCTTGATGAACCGTCCTTCGGCCTGGCACCGCTGATCGTGCAGGAAATGTTTTCGATCCTGCGCAAGGTCAATCAGGAAGAGCAGGTCTCCATGCTGATCGTCGAGCAGAACGCCGGCGTGGTGCTCGAACTTGCCGACAATGCCTTTGTTCTCGAGACCGGGGACATCGTCATGTCCGGCACCGCTGCGGAAGTCCGCGACAACGAAACCATTCGCGCCGCCTATCTCGGCTACTGAGGGAGACACGATGGAGCTTCTGGCACAACAACTCATCACCGGCATTGCAACCGGCGGAATCTATGCCTGCATGGCACTCGCCGTTGTGATGATCTATCAGGCAATTCATCACCTCAACTTCGCCCAGGGCGAAATGGCGATGTTCTCCACCTTCATAGCCTGGCAGATGCTGGCCTGGGGCGTGCCCTACTGGCTGGTGATCCCGCTCACGGTCGCCCTGTCCTTCGTCGGCGGCGTCGCCATCGAACGTCTGGTGATCCGCCCGCTCGGCGATGCGCCGGTCCTCAGCCATATTGTCGTGTTCATCGGCCTGTTCGCCATCATCAACAGTCTGGCAGGCTTCATCTGGGATTTCACCATCAAGCCGTTTCCAAGTCCCTTTGGCGAGGGCTCGCAATTTGGTGGCCTGATCAGCAACCACCAGATCGGCATGATCGCGGTGACCATGGCGGTGCTGGTGATGCTGTTCCTTTTCTTCCAGTACACCCGCGTCGGTCTTGCGATGCGGGCTGCCGCGGAAAACCCGGCCTCGGCCCGTCTGGTCGGCATCCGGGTCGGCTGGATGATTGCGCTCGGCTGGGGCATGGCCTCGGCGATCGGCGCCATTGCCGGCATCCTGATCGCGCCGATTGTCTTCCTTGAACCCAACATGATGCTGTCGATCCTGCTCTACGGCTTTGCCGGCGCGGTGCTTGGCGGCCTGACGAGCCCGACCGGCGCCGTCTTCGGCGGCTTCATGGTCGGCATCATCGAAAACCTGGCCGGAACCTACATTCCGGAGATCGGCGGCGAGCTCAAGCTGCCCATCGCGCTGTTCCTCATCGTCACCGTTCTGGTGTTCAAGCCCACCGGCCTGTTCGGCCGCACTGTCGTACAGAGGGTCTGAGATATGTCCGTAAACACCACGACCACCGACGGCAGCCAGGCCGCAACAGGTTCCGCTGGTTCAGTCAAGGCTGTCAGCCTGCCCGAACCCGCCGCGGCCAGCAGCAATGCAAAGATCATGCGAACTGCCGGCATCGTGCTGCTCATCATGGGGCTGGCGGCCCCCTTCATGGCCGGCAACTTCCTGATCTTCCAGCTGACCATGATGCTGATCTACGGCATTGCCATTCTCGGGCTCAACATCCTGACCGGGATCAACGGGCAATTCTCGCTCGGCCATGGCGCGTTCTACGCCGTGGGCGCCTACACGGCCGCCATCATGATGGACCAGTTCGGCGTCGGCTATCTGTGGACACTGCCTGTCGCCGGAATAATCTGTTTCATCGTCGGCTTTCTGTTCGGCCTGCCGGCGCTCCGGCTTGAAGGCGTCTACCTGGCGCTGGCAACCTTTGCGCTCGCCGTTGTCACGCCGCAGCTGTTCAAGCTGTCGCCATTCGAGCACTGGACCAGCGGTGTCATGGGGATTGTCATCTCCAAGCCGGAAGCCCCCTTCGGGCTGCCGCTCAATCCTGATCAGTGGCTTTATTTCCTGACCCTTGCCATCGGATTGCTGGCCTATGTCTGCGCCCGGAACCTGGTCGCGAGCCGGACCGGGCGTGCGCTGATGGCGATCCGTGACAATCCGATTGCGGCCGGATCGATGGGCGTCAACACGGCGCTTTTCAAATCGCTGGCTTTTGGCGTCAGCGCTCTCTACACCGGCGTGGCCGGCGCGCTCGGTGCCATTGTCGTTCAGTATATTTCCCCTGATTCCTTTACCTTTACACTCTCCGTGGCCCTCGTCGTCGGCCTGGTCGTCGGCGGCGTCGGCTGGCTGCCCGGCGCTCTGTTCGGCGGCGCCTTCATCATGTTTGTGCCAAACATTGCCGAGGAGCTGTCCAAGGGTCTGTCGGGAGCCGTCTATGGCGCGATCATGATCCTCATGATGTACGCCATACCAACAGGGCTGGGAGGCCTGTTGAAGGCAGCGCTGACAGCGTTGTCCAAGAGGAGTAAGACTAGGTAGTGCAACCTTAATGGGAGGAAACCATGCACATGAGACGTAACATACTGAAATATGTAGGGGCGGGGCTTGTTGTAAGTTCCAGCCTGGCATTTGCTTCGATCAGTCAGGCAGCCGACATGCCCGGCGTCACCGATACCGAAATCAAGATTGGCAATATTGCGCCATACAGCGGACCGGCCTCGGCCTATTCGACCATCGCCAAGACAATTTCCGCCTACTTCGACAAGGTCAACGAAGAGGGCGGGATCAACGGCCGCAAGGTCAACTTCCTGTCCTATGATGACGGCTATTCGCCGCCCAAGGCCGTGGAACAGGCGCGCAAGCTGGTGGAGAGCGATGAGGCGCTTCTGATCTTCCAGTCGCTCGGAACGCCGTCGAATTCGGCGATCGAGAAATACATGAACATGAAAAAGGTGCCGCAGCTTCTCGTTGCGACAGGAGCCACCAAGTTCGGTGATCCGGAAAACTTCCCCTGGACCATGGGCTGGCAGCCGAACTACCAGAGCGAAGGCATCATCTATGGCCGCTGGATCGCAGCCGAGATGCCCGATGCGAAGATTGCCGTCATGTATCAGAACGACGATTTCGGCAAGGATCTGCTCAATGGCCTGAAGACCGGTCTTGGTGACAAGGCCGACATGGTCATTGCCGAGGCTTCCTACGAGGTTGCCGAGCCGGTGGTGGATTCGCAGGTCGTCAAGCTCAAGGCGTCCGGCGCCGATGTCTTCATCAGCTTCTCGACCCCGAAATTCGCCGCTCAGGGCATCAAGAAGGCCCACGAGATCGGCTGGGACGCGACCCAGATCGTCGCCAACGTCTCCAACTCGGTCGGCGCGGTTCTCACGCCTGCGGGTCTCGAAGCCTCGGAAGGTCTGATTTCGACCGCCTATCTCAAGGACATGCAGGATCCGCAGTGGGCGGATGACCAGGGCGTCAAGGACTGGAACGCCTTCATGGACAAGTACTATGCGGACGGCGACAAGCTTTCGAGCTTCACCACCTACGGCTATTCGGTAGCGCAGACCATGGTGCATATCCTCGAGCAGGCCGGTGATGATCTGACCCGTGAAAACGTGCTCAAGCAGGCCGCCAGCATGAAGGACGTGACCCTTCCGCTGTTCCTGCCCGGCATGTCTATGAACACGTCGGACACCGACTACTTCCCGATCGAACAGATGCAGCTGATGAAGTTCAACGGCGAGCGTTGGGAAAACTTCGGCGAGATCATCTCGGGTGAAGTCGGCGGCAACTAAGGCCTGGCCGTACAATCAGAACCCAAGCGCCGGGCACCATGGGGTGTCCGGCGTTTTACGTTCGCCAACCGGTGGCGAAGCGGTCAAGCAGATCCAGCCGGCCCATCTGTCCGCCCTTGAGCATCAGTTCCATCCGGTCCAGTCCGGGATCGCCGTGATGCCCGATACACAGGCTTACCCCCGGATCGAGATCCGAGGAAAACTCAAGCGCGGTGAAGCCCAGCTTCTGGCAGATGGCACTGGATGTATCACCCCCGGCAACACCGAGCCGTGCGCACCGCGCGCGGGCAAGCGTGGTCGAAACGAACTCGACCAGCCGGGCCGTGAGCGTTGTCGCATCCATCCGGTAATCTGTACCTGGCATCGTGTGAGCCAGGACATTGCGGCCTTCTGCCAGACTGCTGGAAACGCATTCCACCACAGCCTTCAGGCGTTCCGGCTCGTCAAGAATACCCGGCAGCAGCGGAAACGTGTCAAACAGGGTGGCAGCATGGACCTGTGCGTCGGTGACGGCCGAACGGCTGCCGGCGACCACCAGACAGGGTCCGGTCCGGGGCCGGGCATCTGGCTTCGCGATTGGTGCAGGACTGGAAAGCCTGACGGCTGGATCCCGCAGAGCCTCGGCGACGCTGCTCGCGCCAACCAGCAGGATCGGCTCGTTTCCGCTGAGCCTGCCCAGTGCCTGTCCGATCACGGATATGTCCTGGGCCGACACGGCATCGAGCAGCAGTCGGGCTGGCGCGTCCCTGCTGTCCGCCTCAAGCAGCGCAAGGAGTGCGTCGGGCCCCGCCGAGAACTCGGTGAAAGGAACCGGTTTGAGCCCGTCCAGTCCTTGTGCGGCGAGATGAACCGCAAGATCTGCCTCGGTCATCGGCGTTATCGGATGCTGGCGCATCACAGGGTGACGGTCGATCCGGTGGACAAGACCGTCGGCGGCGCGGGCAAACAGTGTTCCGAAGACACAATAGCGGGCGAGGCTTGGCTGGCCGCCAAGGACAAGCGTCAGACGCGGTTCAAGCACCGCCTCGAGTTCCTGGACGGCGGCGCCGATCGATCCGGTGTCCGGCGAGCTGTCGAATGTCGAACAGACCTTGTAGTGCACGAAACGCGGCTTGAGCTCGGCGACCGCCGCAGCGAGTGTGGCGGCACGGCTCCGGATCTGCGCCGCCGTCAGTCCCCGCAGTTCGGTGGCGATGCCGACAACGTCGAGCTCCTCGTCAACCCGCAGCGCCTCGGCCGGGTCGAGAAACAGTTTGGCCCGCACACCGGAACGCGCCCAGGTGGCCAGCGTATCGGACGCCCCGGTGAAATCATCGCCAATGAAAACCGAAACCGGAGGTGCGCCCATGATCATTTGCCGAAGAAGTCGAGCGCTGCGCCAAGCTCGGGCGCCTTGCGTGCCCAGGCAGATAACGGTTGCTCCCCGGCGACTGCATCCCAGGCCTGACGCAGGCTCTGGACCCCGGCTGCAGGTCCGGCAGGGTGGGCCAGAATGCCACCGCCGGCCATGAACAGAAAGTCGGAACTTCCGACCGCCTCGAAGGTGCGAGGCAGCGTGCCCGCCCACTGGCCGGAGGAAAACGCCGGCATGACCCGGTCATCCCTATTTGCATCAGCACCGGTTGCGTCCGCGGCAAGCGGCGCGATGCACCGTCTTGCCGCGGACTCGACCTCGTCCGCCGCATCCACGAACTTGCCGCCGATACCGTGTACATGCATGTGATCCACGCCCGCGAGCCGGTAAAGCGTCTGATAGGCGTCAAAGCCAATCCCGAGCAGCGGATGACGCGACAGCGCGCCAAATCCGTTGCGATGCCCGTGGATTGCCAGTGGCGTGTGGGTCCGCAGGCTTTCCATGCCGGACAGGCCGCACCAGTTGAGGCTGGCCATCACGCAGGATCCGCCCTCGGCCGCCACCAGGTCGGCATGGCGGCGCATGGCATCGGTCTCATCGGTGATGTTGAAGGCCATCATCACGTCGCGCCCGGTCCGGTCGCGATAGGCCCGGATCCGGGCCATGACGGCAGGCACCCGCTCGGCGATCGGTGCATGGTCGGGATTGGCGCAGACCTCGTCATCCTTGATGAAGTCGACACCGGCCTCGCACAATGTTTCCACCAGATCGGCAATTTCGCGGGAGCGCATACCGACATTTGGCTTGATGATGGTGCCGAAGACCGGGCGTTCATCTATGCCCAATTGCGCCCGCGTTCCGGCAATGCCCATGGTCGGCATCAGATAGCGCGCCCGGTACTCTTGCGGGACCGCGAGCGACAGAAGTTTCAGCCCGGTGACTTCGCCGATATCATAGAGATTGCCGGCAACAGTCGCCGCCAGGGTGGGCAGATTGCGGCCGATATTGGCCACCGGATAGGCGATGCGAATGCGCGCGCGCCGATAGGGGCCGGGAACCTGCTTTCGCTCAAGGTAAGCGCTCTCAAGGCTTGGTTCCGGAACCGGTTCCAGTTCCGTGACTTCCAGTACCTCTGCACCGGCCCGCGAGCGCAACTCATCGGTCTCGCCCGCCACCTTCACAAAGGTGCCGCTCGATTGCTCACCCGCCATCACTGCGGCAATACGCGCCGGGTCCATCGGGGTTTCGAGCAGATAGGTGGCTTCGATATGCTGATTGCTCATGGCAAGTTCAAATCACCGAGAGGTCCGGGAACGGCCGCTGCGGGTCGCTGCCGTCCCAATCCTCTGAAGCCGCACGGATCAGGTCGAACATCCGCCCCTTTGGCCCCATGACTTCAGACAGTTCGATCACCGTTCCGGGATGGGCTTCCTGGGCGAAATAGGTGAAGCGCCCGTTCTTGCCGACACAGCCGCTCATCTTTTCGGTGAAGCCTTCCTCGAGCATCCGCGCCAGATCGGCGTCGAAGGACTCCGTCCAGTAGGCGACATGCTGCAGCCCACGATGTCCGGCCTGCATGAAATCACGATACATCGAGGGCGCATCGTTGCGGGTCTGGATCAGTTCGACCTGGATATAGCCGGAATTGGCCAGCG
>Ga0208183_1000872_pt1 | contig 11748 bp, 10 predicted proteins | sample MalvirDeepMed_51_FD_184251 | JGI IMG/M metagenome (GOLD analysis project Ga0208183, IMG submission 184251) | Marine viral communities from the Global Malaspina Expedition - Malaspina viral metaG DeepMed_51 (SPAdes) (version 2) | ecosystem: Environmental > Aquatic > Marine > Oceanic | place... | reverse complement strand
GGCGGAGCTTGGACCCTGTTTTGCATTCCTTGGCAGGTATACCTATTGACCAGCCGGGCATTTTAGATGGTTTACTGAGACCACCAACCAGGGCCCATGCTTCACTTGTTTTCATTTTTTATTTCTCGCTTTCTATTTTCTCTATATCATTTAATTGTGGCATCATTAAGGCCGGCCGGGGAGCTTGAAGCTTGGCGCTTGGTGCTTGAAGCTTGGCGCTTGCGGCTTATTTCTTTAAAGAATTTTTCACAGCTGCGGACATAAGCGGGACTGAGATCCCGCTTATCGCATATGAAATAATTTAACAGATTGTTATGTTTAGATCTTATTCTGGCCATCTTTTTTCCTTCCTAAGCTTGCCGCTTGCCGCTTGCTTAGATCTGTATGTGTCCATCGTCCAGGGCCGGCATCAATTGTCCAGCTGGCCCATCCGTCGCCAGTTTCTTTTTTAGCGCCTAATGTTTCCATCAGCTGCTGTAGATCTTTTAGTGATTTAACTTTTTTCATTTTTATATTTCTTCTTTCTGTGTTTCAAATTTATAACCCAATTTTTTAATGTTAGCTATGGTTATCGCGCAAAATGTTTTTGTTCTAGCAATACAGCTAAATAAAATTGCATCATTACACACTGGATAGATTAACTCATTGCCATAAACATTTTTCTTTTTTACTATTAATGTTTTATCTTTCATATTATTCCTTTCTATTTGTATCCTATATCATCCTTCAGCCGTTGTCAAGCTTGAAGCTTGGAGCTTGCCGGCCGGGCCGCCTTTTTTATTCAACTTCAGGTTGTGCTTTAATTAGCACTTTTGTCTTTTTTAAATTTAAAGAACTCTTTAAGATTATTTATTTCTTTTATAATCTTATATCTTTCTTTAGCGTGTTTAGATGTGTACATTGAGGTATCATAAACTTTTTTATTGCTATCGTAAAAATGAACAGTTGGAATACCCATGTCTGCATCTACACCCAAAGTTTGTATTAACGTTTTTTCGCTTGGAACTGTTATTTTTTCTTTAGTATAAAAAACATGGTCTGGGGTCATTGATGGCATGGCCTTTTTCAAGTTTTTACATGTGTCTCTAAAAATATCTTTTAAAGATTTCTTTTTTAGAACTCCATACTCATTACTATCTTTATCGTATATTATATACATTTTTTCCTTTCTGTTTTAACCCAGGCCCTTGCGGGCCTGGGCCAGGTTTATTACTAATGATGACCAGTTTCCTGATCCCAGATCCAAGGGCATCGATCGACTTATTACAAGTGAGCCAACCTTGGATCAGGGATCAATTCTGGTTGTCCAAAAGGCATCAGGTTATTTGGCTATTGATATCTTGCCTACAACCAGAAGTTGTCCCATTTGATTATAGCTTTACAGCAATATAATCTAAATCTCTAAATGCCTCGTTTTGCTTTTTTTTGTCCCAAAACATCTTATGTCCTTTTTGTACTAATCTTATTTCAGGTTTAAATTGTATTTTATTATCTGTTGCTTTTTTTGGTGCGGGATCCAAGTTCCATTCACAACATTTATTCATTATATGGTCTCTTAATTGCTTTAAAGGTAAACCGTCTGCAAGACATACAGAACGAGCTAAATTGCCAGTAAAATAGGTATATTTATCTCCTGACTTTGCGTTCGCGAACCATGTATCAAATTGTTTTATTTTTTCTGTCATTTATTCCTCTTTGTTAAGTTATAGCTTTATTGCTTTCATAAATCCTTTATAATGCTTGACAATAGGTTTGTCAAGGTATAAAGTAAAAATAATTAACGAAAGGAATAATATGCCAAAAATGACAAAATATCAGTTAGAGCATTTTAGAAACAAAGTTAAAAGAAATCTAAATCCTCTAATTGAAGAGCAAGAATTGTTAGTCAAACAATTTACAACTGAAGCGACTGACAAGGCAAGTAAAAAACTTGCAGTAAAAATAGGCGCACAGAAAATCATTGACGCTTTACAAGATGCTGAAGAAAATCTAATAAAGGCGCAGACTTCAGCACAAAGCTTCTTTGAGAAGAAAGCGACTACAAAGGATATGAAGGAAAACTTAAATTCTACTTTTGATAAGAGCTCTTACCGACATAATGATGATAAAATCACATTAGCAGATTGCAACGATCAGATTAGAACTTGGGCTAAATCACTTGCTGAAAGAGAAATAGAAAAAAGACCAGAAGGCAAGCAACTTGCTAAATTAAAAGGGATTAAGCGTTCAGCGTTGGATAGTATCATGGAAAGTGAAGCGCCAGCGACTTTGATTGAAACGTTAAACCAACACATGACAAAGTATCTAGGTGTATCTTGGCACGAGCAACCAAAAGCAATAGAGCATAATTAACTATTGACAGTGGGACAATTCTAATATAGGATTGTCCCATAACAGAAAGAAGAAATAACATGGAAAACAATAAAACATTTACAATTACTTTCACAAAACAAGATGGTGAGAGTACAACAAGACAAGCAAAATGGACTGACAAGTGTAGAGAGTTTAAAGCAGCGGCCGGCCATATGTGTTTAACTTTTTTAGATTTAGACGCATCTGAAAGATATGGCAAAGATCAATATCGTATGGCAACTGACAAAATAACTTCATGGAATATCTCATGAGTAAAATAGAACTAATAATGGTATTTAGTTTTTATATTTATATAATGAGTTTATTCGCTTTAGTTGAAAGGGGAATATTATAATGCCTAATAAACAAAAATAGGTGTTGACAACAATGCTGATTAGTATAGGATTGTCCTATTAACAGAAAGGTATAAATGACAGATAAAATAAACACAGACGCGAGTGAGTTTAAAATCGTCGAGAATAAAAAAGATGAACCACAATACAAGGAAGTATCTAAGTTTGTTGGTGGAATGGTTGAGTGTATAACTTTCCCTAATGGAGATTTACTTCTAGTAAATGAAGAAGGCAAACTAATGCAACTGCCATTAAACCCAGAAGCGACAGCGTTATGGCGTGCAACATTTGACAACGATAATTTTATAACAGGTAGAAAAGACATTGTTGTTGGTCCTGCAATCTTAATTAAAAAACAAGCGCTCAATACATGGGCGAACTAATCTTCTGTTAGACTAGTCAGATCGTGGCGCGCTAACGCGCGCCATATCCCACACATAAATCAATAGAGGTACCAACCCCAAGTTGAAAATTTCCGGCCGGCCGGACCCCCTTACACCCTTTTTTAAAAAGGGGTCCCACTACTTCAGGTTGTATTGCTTGATTTAGAGAGTTAATGGTGGTAAAATCGTTTTGAACATCGTAAAAGATGCAAAAAATTTTAAAAAAATTTTTATGAATTTAAATAGTGTTGATATTAGTGGGCTTCCAGCCGACATTAGAAAGCAATATAGACAACTTCAAGTTTTATATGCTGAAAAGAAGATACAAAATAAAGCTAAAAGTGATTTCTTAAGCTTTGTTAAATGCGTTTGGCCCGAGTTCATTGAAGGAGCGCACCATAGACATATAGCTAAGAAGTTTAATGAACTTGCAGAAGGCAAGATTACAAGATTAATCGTAAATATGCCTCCAAGACATACAAAATCAGAATTTGCATCTTTTTTATTACCTGCCTGGATGGTGGGCCGTAATCCAAAATTAAAAATCATTCAAGCAACGCACACTGGAGAACTTGCAATTCGTTTTGGTCGTAAAGCAAAGACATTAATTGATTCTCCTGAATATCATAAAATTTTTATAACCTCTTTAAGAGAAGATTCACAAGCCGCGGGCCGTTGGGAGACAGCTCAGGGTGGTGAATACTTTGCAGCTGGTGTTGGTGGAGCAATCACGGGCCGTGGTGCGGATTTATTGATCATTGATGATCCTCATTCGGAGCAAGATGCGTTATCACCTACTGCAATGGAGAATGCGTATGAGTGGTATACATCAGGACCACGTCAAAGACTTCAACCAGGTGGAAGAATAGTCTGTGTCATGACTAGATGGAGTAAAAAAGATTTAACTGGCATGTTATTGTCAAAACAAAAAGAAGCAAAAGCAGATCAATGGGAAATTGTCGAATTTCCAGCAATCATGGACCACGGAGAGCCTGTGTGGCCAGAATATTGGAATGCAGAAGAGTTAGAGAAGGTAAAAGCAACATTACCAGTTGGAAAATGGAATGCACAGTGGATGCAGAACCCAACTTCTGAAGAAGGAGCAATAATTAAACGAGAATGGTGGCGTAAATGGAATAAAGACACAATTCCACCTCTACAACATGTAATTCAGAGTTATGACACTGCTTATATGAAAAAAGAAACAGCTGACTTTAGTGCAATCACTACTTGGGGTATATTTTTTCCAGATCAGGATTCAGGAGCCAATTTAATACTTTTAGATGCTGTAAAAGGCAGATTCGAGTTCCCTGAACTTCGAAGAAAGGCACTAGAGCAGTATAAGTACTGGAATCCAGAAACAGTTATCGTTGAAGCAAAAGCATCAGGTCTACCACTTACCTATGAACTTAGACAAATGGATATACCAGTTATTAGCTTTACGCCGAGCAAAGGAAATGATAAACATGTTAGAGTAAACACATGTGCACCTCTTTTTGAGTCAGGTATGATATGGGCGCCAGATCAGAATTTTGCAGAAGAGGTTATAGAAGAATGTGCAGCATTTCCACATGGTGATCATGACGACTTAGTTGATGCAACGACTATGGCTGTGATGCGATTCAGGCAGGGCGGATTAATCAAGCACCCCGAAGATTATGTAGAACAAAAATCAGCGCCTAGGAAAAAGGTTTATTATTAATGTTAAAAATATTAATTGAAGCATTTAAAGCAAGTAAAGGCAGAATGCCAAATGCTCTAGAAATGTTACGGCTTAGATTTAAAGCTGCTCAACAAGCAGGAAAAGGGGAAGTTATTGAATTCCCACCAAGTGCAATTACAGACTGGACTAAACCAAGACCTACTATAGGAAAAAAAGCTGATGTAACAGAACTCGATGAACCTTTAGTAAATGAACTTGCTAGAACAGAAACTCTTGCTAGTCCTACAAGAATTAAACAAGGTTTCAGTACACAATCTAAATTAAATCATTGGTCACAAAATCAAAAACAAGTAAGCGATTTTATTGGTAGAAAAAATAGAGAATTTAATTCTTTAAACAGAGCAGATCAAAAAGAAGTTTTAGATATGTTTGAAGTACAAATTAAAAAACATATGCCAAAAGAACCAAAAGCATCCGGTGGTATCGCAGGCATGCTGGGTGAGAGAACTGGATTATTTGGTGGCGGACCTCCTGGTGTTCATGGTAGAGAAACAGGCGGTGGTTATTCTGATAGAGAACGTCACGAACGAAGACAAAATGATGACGGACCACCAGGAATAACTACAACACCGACTCATATACCAAAAGATATTAAACCAGTAATAAATGTACCAGATAAAGATGGATCGACTGGTTTTTTAAGTAATGTAAAAAAAGCAAATCGAGAAAAGTATTTAAATCTTTTAAAAAAATATCCATTAGAAGAATATGCAAAAGCGCAACGGTTTGATGAAACTATAATATCCGAAGAAGAGCAAAAATTTTTAGAGCCTTATGGGGCTGATATTTGGAGAGATATGCATAGGGTAAGACCAGATTATTTTCTTGAAAGAGGACCTATTCCAGGAGTGGCAACTGGTCCATATTGGCAAAACCCACCTGAATATCATTGGTTAGCAGGCGGCGGTATCGCAGGCATGTTAGGTGAACCAACATACCAGGACGATAGTCATAGAGTTCCGTTTGCAGATGGAAATGGTGTTGCTGATAAAGAAGCAGAAAACGCAATGTTCGCTAAACGCGTAAGAGAATTAATGGACGATGGTTATGACATGGGTGAAGCCGTTAGACAAGCAATGAAAGAAGGTTATAAACAAGGCGGCCGTGTTCCGTTAAACGAAGGTTTATTAGTCCCGAGTGAAAAACCATCAGGAAAAGAAGCTGATAAAATTTTATGGAATAAAAAATTGAATTTCTTAAAAGAGCTTAAAGGCGGTGTAGGTAGAAGAGGTTGGTTGAACATGGTTAGTGAACATTTAAATGATGGTCTCAGACAAGGGGTTATTTCAAAAGAACAATTCAACAGAGCTATCATGCCATTATTTGGTGAAGCAGGAGAAACACAAACAAGAGCTCTTGAAAAAGATGACAGCCTTTCAATGAATGAAATAATGAATATTTATGGAAAAGATAGAGAAGATTATCCAGCTTATCTTTTAGCTGGAGGTGGACGAACTGGGTTTGTTAAAGGTAAATTAGTTGATGCTGGTAGAAGATGGTTTTTAGAAATGATGGGAGCAGGAGCTGCAGGAACAGCGGCTGCTAAATCTGGATTATTTGGTTTATTAAAAGGTGGTAAAAAAGAAGTTATTAAAGATTTAACTTCAGTTCCAATTGGAAATGCAGCAGGCATGCCAGCGTGGTTCAAGCCTCTTGTAAATAAAGTTATTAAAGAAGGAGATGATGTTACTAAGAAATTTGCAACGAAGGAAAGAGAAATTGTTCACATTAAAAAACTAGGCGATCCTAAAGATAAGTTTGCAGATGACATTACAGTTACACAAGATTTAGAAACAGGAAATGTCAGAGTAGAATATGATGCAGCTGACAATCTGGGTTATGCACCAATTCAATTAGATTATAAAGCAGGTCATGTTATTGAATATGGACCTAAAAAAGGAACTAAATCAAAACCAGAATTCTCTGCTGTAGAATCAGAACCACGTGTTGTTAACTGGGATGGTGATATAGAATTTGATGGAGAAAATATTGTATCTAAAGTTGATGATTTATTAACAGATACAACTAAATTAGAATCTTATGCAACAGGTAAAAACCCAACTATTAAAAAACTATTAAAAAGCGAACAGAAAAAGAAACATACTAAAAACCTTAACGAGGATACAATGGAACAATTAGAGTATATCGAAAATAAACAGGGACACATGGCTCCTGAACATCTTATGGATGAACCTGTTCCTGATGATTTCGCATCAGGCGGCCGTGTTCCGTTAGGCAAGGGCAAATCAGCATTACAAGGACTTGCAAAATTAATGGACGAGTTCTTTCCAGGAACCACGAAGCTTGGAAAAAGATCCAAACCATTTCCAGAAAAAGTACAAGATAAAATGGATTTAAGAAAAGCACTTGCTGATTTTCAGGAAAGCGAAAAGGCGGCGAAAGCTAAAAGTGAAGGTCCACTTCCAGGTGAAAGAGCAGGTATTGATGTTCCTCATATGCCAGCAGGTTTTAAATTAAGTAGAGAAAAATTAGAACAAAATTTTCCAGAGTTAAGTTTAGATCAGATTGATGAAATAATGAATCTAGATAAAGAAATGCAAGGTAGAGTTATTACAATGCTAAAAAACAGAAGATTAGACCCAGATTTATACGATGAGTTATTATTAAAACATGGCGATACTTTAAAATTTCAAGGTGAGTTTGATAAAGCTATTAGAAGAAGAAAAAATGCACAAGGTGGCATTATCGATAGAGTTCCGTACTGGAAAGGTGGAACATGGAACATGATCAAGGAAGCAATTAAACATAATAAAATATTCGGACTTGGAGGTCCTCCGTATAAACCAGGAGCAACTTCGTTTGATATTAAACAACTTACCAAAGATAGATTTGGCACAGAATTGAGTTTACAAGATTTAAAAGAATTAGCTGGGAAGAATAAAGAGTTAGGACGATGGTCGAAGGACGTGTTAAGAAAAGAAGAAAAGTTCCCTGACTTTATTACAGGATTCAAAGAATATAAAGCAGATGTTATTAAACAGCAGTTATTAAACTCTAAACAAGAGGCACAGCTTCGTATTAAAGTTTCTAAAGATATGTTGAAAAATCCACCAAAGGGTGTTGATCTAGCAATGAATAAAAAAGTATCAGAACAAATGATTAGAGATTCTGAAAAACGATTAAAAGATCTTGATGCGGCTTTAAAAGATATTGATATCTATAAAGCGATGAAAGAAAAAACAGGAGTAGCGTCTCATGCATCAGGCGGACTTGCAGGAATGTTAGGCGAATGAAACCATTAAAATTTATAGATCAGATTAAAGACATGTACAATGACCAAGAGCCAAGGTCCACGATTCAGGGACCACGGAACATGTATGCAGGAGGTCAGTTAGTACGAAACACGGTTGACGGATCGAGACCAGGGTATCAGGGACCAGATGCTTTAGGAAGAATTTACGAGGGCACACGACATCTTCCAATACCAGGAAAGCAAGGGTTTCAACCCACCTATCATAAATTGTCTGCAGCTGGAGATAAAAAATTAATAAGAGAATGGAAAAAATCTTTAACAGATGCTGTTAAGGCAGGTGACATGAGCGAAACAGTTGGTTTTCAGGAATGGTTAAGAAATAAATTTGATAAGAAAAAAGCTAATACTATTAGAAACAGAGTTCGACTTCAGCTCGATTTTTTTCCTGGAAAGGAATATAATAACATTCAAGAACGTTTTGCTAATTCTTTAATTAAAAAACATAATGAAGCAGATAAACTTTTGTACTCTAAAGAGGAGATTTTTAACAAATTAAGATTAGATAGAAATCATGGCCTTGGGAAAAAATTATATACTCAAATGGGGGATTCTGACATAGGATTAGAAAATTTAGATACAAAAATTAATAAAGCTTTTAATAAAATTGTAGATGGTGATTTACCTATTAAAGCGTCAAAAAAAGTAACTCCACATATATCGAAATACGGCCCTATTACACAAATGATTGCTGAAATTTCTGGAGCTGGTAGTACGCCTGCTATAAATAATGCATTAGAAAAAAATCCAAAATTTAAAAATAAAGAATTTGCTGAGACATTTAAATATTTAAATAGAACACACGCTAAAGATTTTATTGGGATGCCGTTTAATGAAGCTTTTGAATATGCAAAATATAGACAAGGCGGTTTGGATGTTAAAGGTATGGTTTCATATACCACTAGATATCAAAATCCTGAAAGTAATATTATGAGCTTTGCAGTTAGACACACTAATAGACATTTTAGAGATGGCACAAAATCCCAAATTCAATTTTATAAGTTAAGAGCAGATGGCACTAAGGGGGCACTTTTAAATTTTAAAGACCTTCCTAAAAACAGGGATGGTAATAGAGTTTTAGATCTTAAAAAAGTTGGTTTTGAATATAAAAATCAATTTTTCCATCGAAACAATTTAAAAACAAAAGGATTTAAATCAGGATTGTTTGATGAAGTATATTCTTTGTCAGGTAAAAATAGAATGCCCGTTCCCGATCCTAATAACCCTTCTCAAAAAATCAATTTAAAAAAACTTCTACAAATGACTGGGGATAAATTAACCATAGGTCATGATGAAGCTTTAGGTGGTGTAAAAGGGGCACCTTTTAAGAATCTTAGAATTCAGGGAGAAAAATTAAACACAGCATTATTTAATGCTTACGATAAAATTCAAAATAAAGACTTAAGAAGGCTTGTATTAAATCAATTAGAAGGACAATTTGAAGGTTTGTCTGGAGGTGATTATGAAAAAGCTTTTGTTGAAGGAAAAGTAGATGAAGCTAAAAAAGCAATTACTTCAACAGACACTCTTTATAGAGGAGCTGGAAGAAATATTATTGAAGGGTCACCAGAATGGATGAAATGGTCGTCTAGAAAACAAGCCGAACTTTTTAGAGTTGCAGGAGTTTCAGCAAAAGATTTTAATGCATTGAATAATGCAAAACCCAATGAAAAAATTTCAATGCTTAAGAAAATGGGTTTTAAATGTAGAATGTCAGGAGGTGCTGGAGAATCTGTTGATTGTTATATGAAAGATGTTGGAGAGACTAATAAACTTGCAAAACAAGGAAATAAACAGGCAATTAAAAAATTAGGAAATGCTTTTGATATTGGAAAAGAGCTTCCAAAAATGGGTAAAATTTTAAGACAAGGATTACAAATAGGTCTTGCAGGTCCTGCAAACCTTTTAAAGTGGAGTGGTCTAGGTACATGGGGAGGATTGTTACTAGAAGGAGCTGTTGAAGGAGGAATTTATAAATATTACAAAGACTATAAAGGGTTAACTCATGATCAAGCTTTGGCTGAAACATTTACACCAGGACTACTTGCTGGAAGACCTGAAGGTGTTCCATGGTACGGGGGCTCTGAAGCACTCCAAGAAAAAGAATTATACGAGGTTAAGGATGAAGCTGGAAACGTTGTTGGTACTAAACAGAATGTTAAAGACTTTATTGATACTCAGAGAAACATGGATCAAATAGGAACTGAGTATGACAAACTAGAATCACAAAAGAGAGATATAAATGAAATGCGAGGATATGCTTCTCAATATGTGGATACAGATTATGCTCATCCACGTTTAGATCCAAGAGTAGGTATAGAAAATAAACAAAAGGCATTGGAAAATGAATATTTAAAATTAGAACAATTAAATAAACCAGATGCATTAACTGGAAATTATAATGCTTGGTTAACGGCTAAAGAAAAACAAGACACGGAACAGGGGCTTAGAGCAGCTGAAGCAAAGAAAAAAAGATTAGGTGTAGTTGATATTCCTTGGGATGTTTTAAACCCTAATGAAATGCAAAGAGATTATAAATTAAAAAAATATGAAAGAGCGCAAGATCGTTGGGAAAAAGAACAATCTGAAAAAAGATATAGACAGATGCGAGAACAGTTTCCTGGTTATAGTGATAACCAAATAGATGAAATATTGGAATATTATGAAACTAGTCAACCAGAAGTAGGAAGGTCTTATGGTGAGTTAGGAAAGATGTTCGATATTGGAGATAAGCAAGCATATTACGCAGATAACTTTAGAATGGAAAAAGCAGGCGGTGGTATGGTAGGAATACGTAAACCAGATGCAATAGCACCAACTGGAGGACCTCAATCACAAGGCTTGGCTTCTACACCAGAATATGATACATATAGTAAGGAGTATAAATGGCAGATATAGATAAATCACTCCCGAATGTTAGACACGAAGTAAAAATTCCTGGCGCACAGGAAATGACTGATGTCGACATTACGGAGCAACAACAAAGACAACCAGTAGAAGTAACACCTGATCAAGAAGGTGGCGCAACGGTTAATTTTGAACCAAGTGCCGTGAACCGTGCTCAGTCAAACACGCACTTTGATAACTTAGCAGATATTTTACCAGAAACAGTTTTAGATCCAGTTGGTATTCAACTTAGACAAAATTACACAGATTATAAAATGTCCAGAAAAGATTGGGAACAATCTTATGTTAAAGGATTAGATCTTTTAGGATTTAAATATGATAATCGTAATGAACCATTTCAAGGAGCATCAGGCGCAACGCACCCAGTTTTAGCTGAAGCAGTTACACAATTTCAAGCGCTCGCTTATAAAGAATTATTACCAGCAGATGGACCTGTTAGAACTCAGATTTTAGGTTTGTCCAATCCTGCTAAAGAAGCTCAAGCACAAAGAGTTAAAGATTTTATGAATTATCAACTTATGGATCAGATGAAAGAATATGAACCAGAGTTTGATCAAATGTTATTCCACCTACCACTAAGCGGCTCGACTTTTAAGAAAGTTTATTATGACGATCTTTTAGGTAGAGCCGTATCAAAATTTATACCTGCAGATGATCTCGTCGTTCCGTATACAGCTACCTCATTAGATGATGCGGAGGCAGTGATTCATGTTGTAAAGATTTCAGAGAATGATTTACGTAAACAGCAGGTCAATGGCT
>Ga0208183_1000853_pt1 | contig 11952 bp, 22 predicted proteins | sample MalvirDeepMed_51_FD_184251 | JGI IMG/M metagenome (GOLD analysis project Ga0208183, IMG submission 184251) | Marine viral communities from the Global Malaspina Expedition - Malaspina viral metaG DeepMed_51 (SPAdes) (version 2) | ecosystem: Environmental > Aquatic > Marine > Oceanic | place... | reverse complement strand
CACTTGCCCAGGTGTCGGGGGTAAGGCCGCTAGCGCAAGGGAGGAACCGGCGCCTTACCTGCGGGTGGTTATGCTCGTAATCCCACTGGCACCACCTGCTGGCCGTGGGGCGAGGTCCGATCAGCGACTGGCAAGCTGCTGACCATGCGTAATCTGAGGGGTGCAGAGGCTGGCAGCATTGCGATGGAAGTCCGGCCAGCCGCGGCGCTGTGATTCGACGAAACCGGCCTTGGCGTCTTCCTGCCACATGGCGGTCATCTCGCAGTATTCGGCTTCGCTGGCGGACAGCTGGCGCGGGCCATCGGTCTGCTGGGTGAGGCTGGCGAGCGTGACCAGACCGCCGACGATGACGGCGAGGGTGATGGCTGAACGATGCTTGCGGGCTGTGTCGGTCATGGGCTACTCCAATCCACTCAGTGACGATGGCGATGTGCCGTGTCGATGACCTAAAGGTATAGCTATCTATACTTCAGGGTCAAGTGAAAATTTAGATAGCTATACTTCAGGTTCAAAAAAACCCGCCACGATGGGCGGGTCAGATGGTCTGCGGGAGGCTTAGCGGTCTACGTTCTCGATGCGGCGCTTGAGGTCTTCTTGCGCCCATGTATCGGTGCCGCCGTGTTCGGCATATTCGAAGCTACCGACAGGAATGGGGGCTGGCTCGCGCGTTGGTGGCTGGGGTGGGGTTGGAGGTGGGGTAGGAGTTTTCGCCCCGCGTGCAGGCTGACTGGCGGTCAGAGCGCTATTGCGGCCGCAGTGATGGCAGATGGTGGCCCGCTTGGGGATCAGTGAGAGGCAGTGCGGGCATTCCTTGTCAGTGGTCTTGGCGCTACGCAGTCGGCGGCGCTTGAGTTTCACTGAGTCGCCTGGCATGGCGATGACGTAGAGCATGCCCATCAATGGTGTGCCGAAGAATCCCACCGCGCCCGCCGAGAGGACATCCACACCCTTGTAGTACGCGGCATGCATCACGGCCAGCCAGGGCAAAAAGAAGAGAGGGAAAAACAGAATCATGATGATAGCTGCAGACATGAGTTCGCCTCCTTGCGAGTCATGTTGAAGGTTAACTGAGCTTTACTTTGCCTGACTCAATCTTTCACCCTTTAAAGTTGGGGTATAGCTGAAGGGAACCTCATACCAATACGCATTCTGCGATGATATGAGGATTTTTGATAGATCAGGCCACCACTTGAGTAGTTGGAGAGCTATTACCCACCCTTTCTTTTTGGACCATTTTTTGTCGAGATTAATGATAGTCAGTCCCGATGATCGAAACACAATTTTTTCTGGTGCACCTTTGTCAAATTTGTCTTTTGACAGGATTGCCCAGTTGCCTTCAGCTCGGAGTGTCTCTAACCACTCATGATCTGGAGTGCCGGGCTTAAATTTTTCTGTGGCATGCACAAAAGTATGATTTTCATTGAGTAACTTTTGTAAGTGGTTCATTGCGGCCGCGAGGGCTGGGCTGATGTTTTCATCAATGAATATTCGCACCAACTGCTGTCCTTGTTTCAAAGCTGGCAGCACGTATCACTTCATCTTCCGTGATTCCAAATTGTCTAGCCACTATTTCGGCATTGCCGTCCTCAGCCTCAAAAGCCTGGGCAAGAGTTCTAGTCGGCATGCAGCTGGGTAAGACATGAGGTTTGCCAAAGCCGATTTTTGGGTCTACGCGGATATTTTCGTCAGACGGATCAGGTTGCCACCACTCCGGAATTTCATTTTCATTGAAATGGATCATCTCCAGAATTGAAGGCTGCATCACTTCAGTAAATACATGTTGGAAAGTTGTCACATCTGACATGCATTCGTCGCCACTCTCTTTCAGAGTGTTAAGGAAAATCGCTCGGCCATCAGTAGAAAGTCTAGGATTGGTCAAGGGGTAGTCATCTGAATACTTCTCGCGCAGGTTGATAAGCGCGGCGCGAATAGCTTGCAGAGATACCTTGTGCTTACGTAGCGCCGACACAGCCTGTACCTCGAGAAGATCTCGAAAGCTAATGGCTTCACTGGCACCGAGAGCACTGGGCTCTGGCTCCCACAAAGGCTTTCGCCTGTCACTTTCGGATAGCAACCAGCGCCGGATGGTTTTGGAATCTATGCCTGTCAGCTTTTCAGCTTGTTTTGGGCTGTAGAGCCCTATGCCAGTCAATGTTTTCATGGGCATCACCTCTCAAATTTTGATGCCTTCCCTTTTATATCAATAGGTTATGTGTATTTGGGCACCCTTCGGTATATACAGTTTAACTCACTCCGTCACTGGCGTCGCAGTCCCTTCTCTCGCTCCTTCGACAAATTGACGTGGACCCACCACACGGGAGGGCCGCGAGTGACATAGGAGGGTGTCACCAGTGTCATGGGGAGGGTGACGCTATTGTCAGGGGGAGGATGACGCCATTGTCGTACCCAGAACCTACCTATTGGAACCACTCTCTCTGGTTACGCGTGCGCGAGTGGATTTCTCAGGCAAACACTTCCCACCAGAAGACACGACCGATGATCTTCGGGGCATCCGGATCGCCCAGCGTGTAGACCTCTTCCGGGTACTCGATGTGGTTGTCACTGACTACACGCATGCGATTCAGGGGCAGGCGGTAGAGGCGCTTCACGCGCAGCATGCCGCCATGGTCCAGCGCGTAGATCTTGCCATCGATGATGTGGCGGCAGCTCTTGTCGATGCCGATCGGGCAGCCATCCACGATGATGGGCTCCATAGAGTCTCCGGTTACGGTAGCGCATGCTGCCTGCTTTGGGTCTACCCCCGCACGGGCCAGGCGCGGCAGGTTGAAGCGCATGTAGGCCCCGTGATTCTCGATGACCTGCGTGCGGCCATCGCCCGCCGCCATCTCGACTTCTCGAAAATAAGGGATTTCTACCTCATCTGGCCCGAGCGGAGTGTCGTCGTCTACGAACTCAGGTTCATGAAGGATCAGTTCATCGGAGATTGGTGCGGAGGTTTTTGGATCTCTACCGTTGAGCAGCCACTCAGCTGTGACGCCTAAAACTTTCGCGAGTGAGTATAGGTTCTGACCGCTAGGGTTGGTTGCGCCCTGCTCCCATTGGCTGATGGCGCCCTTGGTCACTCCCACCTGCTTGGCAAGTGCATCTTGGCTAAGCCCTGCCTCTTTTCGTTTTTGCTTGATGCGGACCTTCATGGCATCGCCCTTCAAAAGTATATGACCAGAAAACTATACGAAATATGCGTATAGAGTCTTGTTTCCTTTGTGGATAGAGTTCTATACTTCTGCCTATACATTGAGGAGATGCCAAATGACCAAGAAGGACTTGGCTGATTACTTTGGAAGCATGGCGGCAGCTGCAAGAGCACTTGGAAGAACCCGCGGTGCTATTCAGCAATGGCCTGACGACCTTCCAGCGCGCGTTCAATTCGAGATTGAGGGGCGGACAAAAGGGAAGCTCAAGGCCAGCCCTGGACTCCGAAACAAGAACACCGCCTGACACCCACAGCATAGCCCGCCGCGCATATCGGCTTAAACGGAACGAACACGGAGAGATTCACCATGGACAGCCATACAGCCCCCGAACGTGACATGGATACCTATCTGGATGCGGTGCATGACGTGGTTTTCGAGTGCTGCCCCAAGGTGCTGGCAAGCGATATTGGCATGTCGGTGAAGTCGCTTTACCGCCGGGTGGCCGAGGACGATCCCATGCCGATGCGACTGATCGACGTGGTGGGGATCTTCTGGAACGTGGACCGCGAGCACCAGCTGCGCCTGATCGCCCCGTTCCTCGATCACCTAGGCATGGTGGCGGTGCCGCGCTGTGCGAAGGGCGAGGTGAGCCGTGGTGACGTGTTCGCGTCAGTGCTGGATGCCCAGCAGGGGCAGGGTGCGATGGCGGCGCTGATTCAGGCGGCGATTGCGGATGGCGAGGTAGACGAGGAAGAGGCGGCGCAGCTTGAGGCGCAGCACAAGGCCATCGAGCAGCAGATGAGCACCCTGATGGGCCAGCTACAGGCGATGCGCAAGCCGCTGAAGGTGGTGGGCCGGTAACTGGCCACCAGATACAAAGAAGCCCCGCCGGCGACCAAACCATGACGGGGCATCTCAACTACGCCAAGGAATTATGGCATGACGATCAAGACGAGTGAAGCCAGGCAGATGTTGACCAGCTATCGGGGTTGGAGCTGTGAGTCCCTCAAGGCCGAGACCTATCGGCTGGCGGTGATGATCGAGAAGCGTGAGCGAGTGGGTGGCGTGATTGACCTGCGCATGAGCATGCAGCACCACCTGGCCGTAGTGGCCCTGCTGGAATGCGGCAAGGGGCAGGGTGAGTCGGTTCAGGCAGATGCCCGCCGCACTCTGTCGATCGACCACCACATGAGCGAGGCAGGACGCTATGAGCGCCTTTCGCTGGGGATGGCCGCCAAGGGCGATGAGGTATCGGCATGAGTATCACGGCACGAATGAGTTCAGCACGCCTTGAGATAGAGATGTCTCGCGCTGGCCGCAAGGTCGCCAAGCTGAAGGAGCTGCTGCCGGACCAGCCGCGCCTCACCGGCGAATATCACGCGGCCTACGCCACCTGGCACCAGTGCAATGCGTTGCTGGCGGCCCGCCGCGGCGACAAGGACGGCGATCTGGGCAGCATGCAGTGGCATCAGGCCCGCGCTGCCAAGTATCTGACACTGGCGGGAGGTGAGGCATGAGTCTGCATGCGATGAGTTGGGCGCGTGAGGTGATGCCCGAGATGCCGGAGTCGATCAAGGCGGGGCCGCGCCTGTTGCTGCTGCTGATGGCCGATTACGCGAACGAGCAGGGCGTGTGCTGGCCGTCCGTTCGCCGCCTGGCGGATGAGATGGCTTGTTCGATGCGCACGGTGCAGCGCGCGATTGAGGCACTGGTCGAGCACGGGGTCATGACGGTGGTGGCCCGCAAGACGCCGACCGGCCGCCAGACCTCGAACTTCTACCGCCTCGCCATGGGCAATGATCAGCAGCAACCGCAAGCCGCCGATGAGCCGTCACCGGAAGAGCTCGAGGCGCTGATGGCGGGTAGCTATGAGGAAGATGTGCCTGCTGAGCCTGCCGCCGCACCTGCCCAAGCCGAGCACCCGATCTTCGCCAACGCTGGCCAGCAGGCAGACAACGGCCAGCCGCAAGCGACTGCCGGTGCCCGTCAGGTGCCGATGACGTTGGACTGGCAGCCGGATGCCACCCAATGGCAGGCAGAGACACTACGCCGTGGCGATCCATCGCTGACATGGGATCAGGGCGAGCTGGCGGACTTCACCGCGCACTTCGCGGATCAGCCGGGCCGGACATACTCGCATCATGCCTGGTGCGCCAAGTTCGTGCGCTGGGTGAGTGATAACCGCAAGCGAGAGGCGGCCCGCCAGGCCCGCATGAGTCAGAACGCCAACACATCGAACAACACTGCACGCAACGCTGGAGGCACCCATGGAAGCCGTCGCTCAACTGGTCCAATCCGTAACTCGAAACTCTCAGCCGCTGAAGGGCGTGCACTCATTGAGCAGCGCCGCCGTGAACAAGCCGAAGGCCAGCCGCCGTCCGGCGACATCATCGATGGCGAGTGGCTGTGATGACCTGCCACGGGTGAGCCAGAAGGCGGTGGATGCGCTGTTCGATCGTTTGGCCCAGTTGCATGGCGCCCATTGGCACCGCCGCTGCCGTGAGATGGGTTGGGGCACTGAAGAGAATGGCCAATGGGTGAGCTGTGACGCGGAAGGTGAGTGGCTGGCGGCCCTGAGCCACCTGAGCGCCCAGCACCTGCGCTGTGGCTTGCAGGCCGAGAAGGCCCGCACGGCCAAGTCGCTCCAGCAGCGTGGCAACGCCTTCCCGCCGGACAGCGCCATGCAGTTCGCCGAGCTATGCCAGATGACGCCCGAGGGGCTGGGCCTGCCGGACTTCGATACCGCCTGGCAGGCATTGCAGGACCACGCCTTCACCGGCAAGCCGTATCCGCATGAGGCCATCGCTGCCGCGGGCGAGCACATGGACCTTCACGGCATGGCCTCGGCCAGCTATCAGCGCATGGACAAGCACGAACGGGCCTTCCGCGTGTACTACCAGCAGGTGGTGGAGCGATACGCCCGGGGTGATGACCTCAAGCCGCAAGCGGCCATTGGGCATGACGGCCAACTGTCACCGGCAGAACGTGCCGCCATGGCGGGGGAGGAGAAGGCCCGCAAGGCGGCGGGTGAACTGGCAGGCATCACACCTGCCCAGGCACTGAAGATGATGCGAGGAGGGTTGGCACATGGCGAATCATGAGAATCAGGCAATCACCACGGGTATTGGCAGCAAGCCTACTGGTGCGACTCGTCCGCGCCGCGCGTCGCTGGACAATCCAGCTTGCCAGCTAGGGCGGACGTATCTGGCACTCAGTGAATCGCGCTCGTGGCTGATGCTGCATGAGCTGGCTGCCGAGATCCGCAAGCGCTTCGATCGGTTGGATAGTGAGGCAGCCATCAGTGCCCGCCTGCGAGATCTGCGTCGCCAGCATGGGTTGATCGTGGAGAGCCGCCGGCGTGGAGACAGTGCTGCGCATGAATACCGCCTGATCCGCTTGGCGCCAGCAAGACGTCAGACGGATGTGTTGGGGATATTGCAGTGAGCTATCGCCCCGCCGGCAGCTTCAAGCGCCCGAATCGTTCAGCCCTGCGTCGCTGCTTTGCCTGCGGTAGGCGAGTGTCTGTCCATCAGCTGGCGGCGTGCCTGGGGACGTGTAAGCGCTGCATCGCCCTGGGCGCTCCCCGCTTCAATGCCAATGGTGAGCGACTGAGGGGGCAAGCGTGACAGAGACCACACCCAAGCCCGCTGGCGGTCCACTATCCCGCAAGGCCGCGATGCTATGCCAGGCCGAGGGGTTCCATCGCTATCTGGATCAGGCGCGCCGGGCTCGACACGGCATCGACACCAACGTGCTGCCGGATGGTACGCACAAGGAGGAAGACGCGGTGGACTTCATTCGCACGGCCTGCGGGGTGAAGAGTCGGGCCGAGATCGATCATGAGCCGAGGGCGGCGCACATGCTGCGCCGGATCATCACCAACTATCGCCGCTGGCAATCCAATCAGGTGAGGGCATCGTCATGAGCTGGGCAGCACATCCTTCCGCCAAGGTGGCGGCCCGCAAGTCGCCGAACCGTACCGCCGGCCAAGCCCGCAAGTCGGCGCCACGCATCGACCGTGAAGGGTTGGAGCAGAAGGTGCTGATTCGCTGGCTGTACGCACAGCAGCAGAATGGCATGCAGGTGGGGCAGTTGCTGGGCGGTGTGGTCTACCACGTCCCCAATGGCGGCCAGCGCAACAAGAAGACGGCGGCAGACCTGAAGATGCAAGGCGTACGGGCTGGGGTGAGCGATCTGGTGGTGGCCAACGCCCGTGGTGGGTATCACGGGCTCTACATCGAGTTCAAAGCGGCACCGCCACATGATGCCGCCCTGGCGAAGTCCCAGCGCGAGTGGTTGGAGGAGATGGAGGGCAATGGCTATCTGGCGGTGCTGGCCAAGGGCGTGGATGAGGCCAAGGCGGTGCTGGTGGCCTATGCGAGCTGGCCCGAGACAGTGGTGGCCGGTGAGCCAGAAGTGATGCCACATGGCAGTGAGTGGCGCAAGGCAACGGCATAGTGCTCACGTAGTAACCCGGAGTAGGAGGGCAGGACATGCAGCGGATCGAGGATATGGGGCTGGCGGAGACCTTCCGTCTGATCGAGAAGCTGCCGGAGGGCGTGAGGCGTCAGCAGGCGTTGGCGCATGCTCTGGATGAGCTGCTCGAGGAAGAGATCGAGTATCGCACCGGGCTGCGCCATCAGAATGCCGGGTGGCATCAGGTGTCATCGGTGGGCGGTATGGGGGAAGGGCGTGGCGAGTGCACAGGCCTGGTGGATCACGTCGGCAAGGCCGCCGAGCGCTATCAGCAGGAAAGCCAGTGGCGGACGATGGCGGCAGCGCTGCTGTCACGCCTGAATGATCGACAGCGTATGGCGGTACTGCTGGCGGCCTATGCCATTCCGCCGGTGCAGCATTGCCAGTCACCGCGCATGATGACCCAATCGCAGGCCGTGGCGGCGCAGGTGGCGATTCTGGCGCGGCTGGGCTGGGTGCCCGGGGCGGTGAAGGTGGCGCCGTTCAAGTCATCTACGTCGCTTCGAAAAGCAGCAGCGCGCGGTCGTGACTCACTACTGTATATGGTGCTTTCTCAGGCTGAAATGGCTGCCTGACTACCACATGTTGCAAAAGCGGCCGCGAGAGGGTACGATCCAGCTATTGTGTGATTCTTGTGTCTCTGGATCACCACTCATTTCGAAGCCCTGCCATCCGGCGGGGCTTTTGGGTTTATGTATCGTTTATAGGTCGCTTGGCTCTTTCCCCCGATATGGCCCACCCTCGCTAATGGGGCATTTTGAGCAAGGGGAGAGCATGAATCACATAGATGCTGGACTCGTCGAAAGGGCTAAGGCTGACCCTGTGGAGCTTCTGGCTCTAGGGGCTTTGCTAAATAAAGAGCGAAACAGGGACGAGCTTACCTTCTCGGAGCTACTCGAACGCTATAGACACGTAGGGCTGACGAGTGACATAGCAGGTTCGGCCTGTCACGAGGAGGAGCTTGCGCGCAGGCTGGAGAAAGCGAGAGGTATCAATCGGACTTTTTCCTCTAAGGGCGGCCATGCTTGATGACATCATTTGTGTGACTCATGTGGAGATGGCCAAGAGGGGAGAGCTCAGGCCTCTTGGAGAATCTCTTTGCATTGTGTGTGACGACATGGGGATAGATTTGGATGTTGTCATTAAGGAATGTGAATTTACACTGCTCACCCATGATGTAGCTGAGGCAGCGCTGAAACACGGTCGTTCCCACAGACGTTATTCGTAGTGTGTTCCATGTGATTTGCGAGCCCTGCCATCCGGCGGGGCTTTTTTGTATCTGCTTACCGGTGAGCTCCATGCCTGCACATGCCCCCGCTCACTGGCTCGATGAGGTCGAGCTGGTGGGCTTCGATGCGCCTGTTGATCCAGCGGCTGATGATGCCAGCAATCTGGCGGCCTTCCTGGACACCATTGCCTATGCCGAAGGAACGCCACGCTTCAGCATGATCGAGGGCTATGACGTGTTGGTGGGTGGCAAGACCTTCGATGGATTCGATGATCACCCCCGCCAATCGGTTTGGCTCAAGTCATACAAGATCCACAGCACGGCGGCGGGCCGGTATCAGTTCCTTGTAGGGACGTGGGATGACCTGGCCAAGCGCTTCCACCTGCCGGACTTCTCGCCAGCCTCGCAGGATGAGGCTGCCAAGCAGTTGATCCGCCAGTGCCGGGCATTGGGGCTGGTGTATGACGGCCGCATCGCTGAGGCCATCCATGCTTGCCGGCGCATCTGGGCGAGCCTGCCAGGGGCAGGTTATGGCCAGCGTGAGCTTGATACCGATGAGCTGCTGGGCGTGTACGTGCGTGCTGGCGGCCACATCGCATAACGATAACGACGAACTACGCAGGGCCTACCGACTCAGGAGGCCATATGCATGATGACGACCACGAGCCCGCCGATATGCCACACCGCGATCCATCGACATGGCAGATGCTGCTGGAGTGGCTGCAGCCGTATCAAGCCAACCTCTATGCAGCAGGGCTGTCATTTGTGATCGCGCTGCTGCGCGGCCTGCATGCCGGTGGCCGCTTCTACAAGTCAGTGCTCGAGGCGACCCTGGTGGGTGGTCTGACACTGGCGCTCAAGCCGCTGTTGGACTGGGGTGGCTTGGATCAGGACATGGCCGTGGCCATCGGGGCTGCGATCGCTTTCCTCGGTGTCGAGTGGCTGCGTGCCAAGTCTGACGCCATCTTCGATAAGGTGCTGGGACGATGGCTGCACTGATCACGACCGCGTGGGCATGGGGCCGCAAGCTGGTATCAGGATTGCCTTTCGGGGTGATTCTGATGGCAGTGCTGCTGGGCTGGGGTGCCATGAAGACCTACAAGGCGACCAAGGCCGAGCAATATGCCAATGACCTCAAGGCTGAGCTATCCACTGAGAAGGCAGTCAACCGCGGGCTCGAGATGATGGCGTTGCACTATGGCAATCAGATGAAGAGATTGTCCGTCGCACTGGAGGCACGCGAAGCCAGCCGCGCCCTGGATGACCGCTCAATCATGGCTGCCCGGGCAGCTGCACGCCGGATGGAGAGAGACGATGCGCCGACTGGGGATTGGGCTGACCGGCCTGTGCCTGACGCTGCTGCTGAGTGGCTGCAGCGCCTTCGAGAGCAAGCCAGTGGTGATGCCCACTGAGTGGCAGTGTACACCCGAAGTGCCGAGCTACCTGCTCAATCCGCTGCCCGCCCCTGATCGGCCAGTGGCATCCAACCGCGACCTGCTCAGCCTGCTGGCTGACTATGAGTCACAGCGCCGCCGCTTCAATGCCGACCGCACGGCGACGGCCTCGATTCTCGAGCGCTTGGCCGATGGTCCAGAAGACGTGGGGAATGAGTGATTCAGTCAGAACACACGATCCCGCCCGTTTCCCCCGTCGCGGATGACATAGAGCTTGTAGCCCTGGACATGGGCGAGAGTCTTAGCGTACTCGCGGGCTTCGTCTTCCTGCTCGAATGTCTTGTGAGGCATATCTTCGAGCTCACGGCGTACTGCCCAGCCGTCAGAGCAACGATAGAGGTATAGCTCGAGCATCATTATAGGCTCCTGTGATCGAAAGCCATGGTTCGATATATGTGTAGTTCTTACTGTAGTAATGGCGAGCATTTATCAACAATGTTTCCGCCTCTGGCCTCGATCACAAGTGTGATCCTCAGTCTCGCTGCGAGGCATCGTCCATAGTCGATCGCATCAAATTGTGTCTCAAAGCTTCTGATGCAGCCTGCATTTCCCTCCCGCTTCACGGCCCACTGGTTGCCTCTAGCGACCACGCGGATGCTGCTGGGAGCCGTCATCTCGGCCTCTCTTTGTGTAGATATGTCTTGTTAATTTTGGTGCACTAAATTAGTTACATCAATAAGAATGAAAATATCTATCGACGCTCATGTTGAGGTCTTTGTATGCCTATCAAACCTCCGCGACCCTGCAAGGCCCCCATGTGTGGTGGCAAGACAACTGCCTCTCATGGGTACTGCGAGGCGCACGCTGACCGCGCCATCAACTGGGGGAAGAGCAAGAGTGGCGGGCAAGGGCGAGGCGGACGGCCGTGGAGACGACTGCGAAACGCGGTTCTCAGGCGTGATCGTTACCTCTGCCAGGCATGCGAGCGCATGAACCGCATCACGCCAGCCACCGAAGTCGATCACATTGTGAATAAGGCTCAGGGCGGCACAGACGCCCCTGACAACCTCGAGGCGATCTGCAAGGTCTGCCACCAAGCCAAGACGGCGAGCGAGGCGCTGCTGGCCAAATCAGGCAACCACGACAGGCCCTGAGAGGGGGGAGGGGGTGCAATCTCTACCACCTTTGGGGCCGGCCACCGTTCCGTTACGTTTCTTTCTCACACCCGCGAAATTGAAAAATCAGCCTAGCGCGAAGGATTCTCAGATGACACGAGGTCGCAAGCCCAAACCAAGCCACTTGAAGGCGGTGCAGGGCAACGCCGGCAAGCGTGCCATCAACCACGACGAGCCCGAGGGCGATGCACTCGATGAAGCCCCGCCGGCACCCGACTGGCTATGCGAGATCGGCCGCGATGCCTGGGACAAGCTCGCGCCCTGGTTGGTCGGCTCCAAGATCCTGACGCGCTCTGACCTGCATCAGCTCGAGGCTTACTGCGATGCCTACGCCACCTGGCGGCTGGCCGTGGTCGAGATCCAGCAATGTGGCCTGGTGCTGGAAAGCCCTGCCACCGGTGCCCCCATCAAGAACCCAGCTCTGACCGCGAAGAATGAGGCAGCCCGCCAGATGACGACCTTCGGCAGCGCACTCGGTCTCGACCCGTCCAGCCGAGCACGCCTTGCCGTGCCCGGGTCTAAGG
>Ga0208183_1000841_pt1 | contig 12143 bp, 10 predicted proteins | sample MalvirDeepMed_51_FD_184251 | JGI IMG/M metagenome (GOLD analysis project Ga0208183, IMG submission 184251) | Marine viral communities from the Global Malaspina Expedition - Malaspina viral metaG DeepMed_51 (SPAdes) (version 2) | ecosystem: Environmental > Aquatic > Marine > Oceanic | place... | reverse complement strand
ATGAAGATGGCACCACGTCAACACCTGGTGATGTGGGTGTGCATTCATTAGGGACAGCGACGGGTAACGATGTGACTGCCGCGAAGTTAATCTTTTCTGATGGCGGTGATTTCGTTGGCATCGAAAACCCAGATGGCAGCACCAATCCTGATTACACGTTAAATACTGAAGCACTTGCCAGCGTATTATCAAACGGTGCCGATCCTACTCAAGAAATTACCATCGACTTCAACCTTGACCCCGATGAAGCTACCGTAAATGAGCCTACACAGTATGCGTCAGCGTTTGAAGTGACTTCATTAGAGCAAGATGGTTTACCAGTCGGGCGACTGACGGGGATTGATATTGGTCCGGATGGATTAGTACGCGCCACATTCTCAAACGGGACTTCAGAGCCCATTACACGTGTTGCTCTCGTGCGTTTTGCCAATGAACAAGGGTTAACTCAGCAAAGCAGCACAGAATGGAAAGAGAGTATTCTATCGGGTGAAGCACTTGCTGGGGAAGCCACAACAGGTACCTATGGTGAAATTAACTCATCAGCGCTAGAGCAGGCCAATGTTAACTTAACCACCGAGTTGATTGATATGATTATTGCCCAGCGTAATTTCCAAGCCAACTCTCGTGCCCTTGAAGTGAATAACTCACTGAATCAAACTATCTTGAATATTCGATAAATAGTCACTCTTCAAAAAAGCCGCAGATTACTGCGGCTTTTTTATATCTTTCATTTTTTGTACATATTGGCATCGGCCTTGCAAAACCTGTGTATGGTTTAACCAGAGTCAAAAGTCAGTCATGGACAAACTTCTCTACATAGCAGCAAGCGGTGCCTCTCAAGACCTTTTAGGGACTGGGATTAGGGCAAATAACTTAGCCAATGCACAAACCACGGGTTTCCGTGCTCAGCTAGAGCAGGCAAGAGCAATGCCGGCGTACGGCGAAGGTTTGCCGACCCGCGTTTTTTCTATGACAGAAAGCCCTTCTAATAACTACGAATCAGGCCCCATGATACAAACGGGGCGTGACCTTGATGTAGCGATTCAAGGTGATGGTTGGTTTGCCGTTCAAGATGAAAATGGCCAAGAAGCCTATTCTCGTGATGGTAACTTCAAACTGGGCGACGACGGAATTTTGACAGATATCCATGACCGCGTGGTTTTGGGTGACAATGGTCCAATATTTTTGCCCGTTCCTCTAGATAATCTCAACATTGCCGCCGATGGCACTTTGTCTATGCGCCAGCTAGGCGCCCCAGCAAATGTTATTGAAGATATTGGTCGGTTGAAGCTAGTCAGCCCCAATTATGCGGATATGGAACGGGGTACCGACGGTTTATTTAGAATGGAAGACGGCACACTGGCACCCGCCAATGCGAATGTAAAAGTGATGTCGGGCATGCTTGAAGGTTCGAATGTAAACGCTGTGGAAGAGATGGTCGATATGATCAATTTACAGCGTCACTACGAGTTACAGGTAAAGGTTATGAAGCAAGCCGAGGAGTTGGATACTCGCGGCAATACCCTGCTTCGCATTTTATAATTGTTTTTAGTGACGTTGTGGATAGCTGCAACGACGGGAGGTTTATATGCACCCAGCATTGTGGATTAGTAAAACAGGTTTAGATGCTGCACAGACTGATGTTGCCGTTGTCTCTAACAACCTGGCCAACGCATCAACGGTGGGCTTTAAAAAGGACCGCGCCGTATTTGAAGATCTACTTTATCAAAACATAAACCAGCCGGGTGGTCGCTCTTCGGCGGATACTGAGCTCCCGTCAGGTTTAATGTTAGGTTCGGGCTCTAAAGTAGTGGCAACCCAAAAAGCCCATACTCAAGGGAATTTGTTGACCACCGAAAATGCCTTGGATATGTCTATCCAAGGGCGCGGGTATTTTGAAATATTACAACCTGACGGCACCATTGCATATTCTCGAAATGGTCAATTCTCATTGAATGATCAAGGTCAAATTGTGACATCCGGTGCTGGCTTCCTTTTGCAACCAGAAGTGGCTGTTCCCGAAGATGCGCAACAAATCACGATTTCACAAGATGGCGAAATTAGCGTGTCTGTGCGTGGTGAGGCTGAGCCTCAAGTGCTTGGGCAAATGAATATTTCGGATTTTGTTAACCCCACAGGGTTACAGCCTATTGGTCAAAACCTGTTTGTAGAAACCGCTTCCAGTGGCGCGCCTATCCAAGGCGTACCTGGCTTGCAAGGGCTGGGTTACATTTCTCAAGGTACGTTAGAAACGTCGAACGTTAACGTCACAGAAGAACTGGTAAACCTTATCGAAAGCCAGCGTTTGTACGAGATGAACTCCAAAGTGATTTCATCGGTTGACCAGATGCTTGGTCAAGTCATTCAGCAGCTATAGCAGGTAACGTGATGAAACGTATTCTGGCACTTTCTGTGGCGATAATAACTTTAGGGGGCTGTGCAAGTACAAGCCAACCTCCTGTTGAAGCGAATGATCCTTCTTTCGCTCCAGTGGTACCGGATTACCCCCGTGAGACGATTGTAGAAGACGGCTCTTTGTTTCGCTCTTATATGGCAAACAGCCTTTATTCTGATGTAACAGCGCGCAGAGTGGGTGACATCATTACCGTGGCGCTCAGCGAAAGTACGTCAGCGAGTAAATCGGCTGACACCACTACCGCGAAAGACTCTTCCGTGAACCTAGACACCATTACAGGGTTAGGCGGTCAAGCGGTGAATATTGGCGGGCAATCTATTCAATTAGGCATCGGTTCTTCCAGTGATTTTTCTGGTGATTCGGCGGCGAATCAAAGCAATAGTTTGTCGGGGGCCATTTCTGTCACCGTGGTTGATGTACTGCCGAACAATAACCTCGTTATTCGAGGCGAGAAGTGGTTAACCCTTAATCATGGTGATGAATACATTCGTCTAACTGGCATTATTCGTCCGGCGGACATTAGTCCGGAAAACGAGATCGTTTCAACCAAAGTGGCTAATGCACGGATTCAGTATTCTGGTACAGGTTCCTTTGCGCGCGCGCAAGAAAGAGGCTGGTTAACCAAGTTTTTCGATTCAACTTGGTGGCCGTTGTAAGCCAATAGGAGAGTGAGTATGCGTTTATTTATTGTTGTTCTTACCGCATTAAGCCTTTTTACGCCGCACCTAGCGAGTGGTCAGCGCATAAAAGATTTAGCCAGTATTCAAGGTGTACGAAGTAACCAATTGGTGGGTTACGGCCTGGTGGTGGGGTTACCGGGAACGGGTGAGCAAAGCCCGTTTACCGAGCAAAGCTTTCGAACCATGTTAAGTAATTTCGGTATCAGCTTAGATGCCAACACCAAACCAAAAATTAAAAATGTGGCTGCGGTTGCGGTTCACGCTGAGCTTCCGGCCTTTTCGAAACCCGGGCAAACCATTGACGTTACAGTGTCATCTGTGGGTGAAGCCAATAGTTTGCAAGGCGGAACGCTTCTTCAAACCTTCTTAAAAGGTGTGGATGGAAAAGTATATGCCGTGGCACAAGGCAGTTTGGTGGTGAGTGGTTTTGGAGCACAAGGCGGTGACGGATCACGGATTGTGGTTAATACCCCTACTGTTGGGCGTATTCCCAACGGCGCGATGGTGGAGCAATCTGTACCAAGCGGTTTCGCGAATGGCGATTCGCTTACGCTGAATTTACACCGCCCCGACTTTTCTACAGCAAAGGCTCTCGCAGATACGATCAATGAACGTTTAGGTGCACAGCCGGATAAAGGGTATGTAATAGCAACCCCCATTGATGCAGCTTCTGTACGTGTTTCTGCGCCCCGTGATGTTGGGCAGCGCGTGGGCTTTTTAGCCACACTGGAAAATTTTGAATTTACGCCGGCTGATGCGCCTGCGCGGGTAGTGATAAACAGCCGAACAGGCACTATCGTTATTGGCAGTCAAGTGCGATTACTGCCTGCTGCCATTACCCACGGTGGGTTAACCGTTACCATTGCTGAAAATCAGCAAGTTTCTCAACCCAATGCCTTTGCTGACGGAGAAACTGTGGTTACAACTCAGTCAATTATCGATGTGGATTTGGCCGATAGCCGCATGTTCAAGTTTGAGCCCGGCGTGACATTAGATCAACTGGTTAGAGCGGTGAACGAAGTGGGCGCAGCGCCGGGAGATCTTATGGCAATTTTAGAAGCCCTTAGACAAGCTGGCGCATTGCGCGGTGAATTGGTGATTATCTAATGGACGGGTTAGGGTCTAAGTCACAGCTAGACATGGCAAGAAACGTTCATGATCTCGGCAGTATTAATAAGATGCGAGAAGCTATCGCGTCAGGTGACGAGGATGTGTTGCAAGAAGCAGCACAGCAGTTTGAAGCTATTTTTGTGCAAATGATGCTGAAATCCATGCGTAAAGCGCAAGATGCACTAGCGGATGAAAACAGCCCATTTAACTCTGAACAAGTGAAGTTCTATCGTGATATGCACGATCAGCAATTGGCGGCAGACTTAACGTCAAACGGCGGCATGGGATTAGCCGATATTATTGTAAAGCAGATGGGGCATTCTGAGGACAGTTACCAGCCAGCCAGTACCATTCGAAGCGACGGTAATTTGAGTTCACTAAACAGAGGTCGAGTTGAGCAGACTGAACACGCTCAGGAAAGCGTACTTGTATCAGAGTCTAAAGGCACTCGCGCCGCAATTAAAGACAGTATGTTTGAGAGCCCAGAGGATTTTGTCAGCACTTTACAGCCCTATGCTCAAGAGGTAGCCGAAAAATATGGCTTAGACGCCAAAGCCATTATTGCACAGGCGGCGGTGGAAACAGGGTGGGGGCAGTTTGTCATACACAATTCAGATGGCACGAGTTCACATAACTTATTCGGTATTAAAGCGAATTCACAGTGGCAAGGTGATCAGGCTGTTGTAAGTACACTGGAATTTAACGGGCATATACCTGAAAAACAGAAAGCCGCGTTCCGTTCGTATTCCTCACTGGCCCATGCCATGGATGATTATGGCAAATTCATTGCTACTCAACCTCGATATAAGCAAGCGGTAGCGCACGCACAAGATGCCGGTAAATATACCCAAGCGTTGCAAGATGCGGGTTATGCCACCGACCCAGAATACGCAAACAAAATTATGTCTGTTTACCACAGTGACAGGCTCAATGGCTTAATGCCCTAAGGCGGAGGAATTCAGATGAGCGTTGATTTATTTTCTCTCGCCACCAGTGGCGTTAATGCTAGCAGTAAACTGCTTCAAACCACCAGTAACAACATAGCAAATGTTAATACGGATGGATATGTACGCGAGCGTACAGAACTTAATAATAGCCAGGTGTTTGGCGTAGAAATTGGTAATACAGAGCGAATTATTAACGTGTTTGCGCAAAACCAATTGCGTCGTGATATCACCTTGGTAGGTGAGTTAGAATCTTACTCCTCAAAAACAACGGCCATCGACAATCTACTTGCCAGTGAAGCTAACTCTCTCTCACAAGGAATAAGTGACTATTTTGCAGCACTCCAAACCGCCGCGGATGATCCTACAAACCTAGCCTCTCGCGAACAAGTTTTGGGTAAAAGCGAATCTTTATATCAGCGAATGAAGACCATTTCTGATTACATGATAGAAAAAGAGGAAGAGCTCAATTTAGAGTTTACTTCTATGGTCAACCGAGCGAATAGCCTTATTGCTAATATTGGCGAGTTAAATAAAAATATTGTTATCGCTAAAGGAAACAGTACCAGCGATGAGCCCAGTGCATTATTAAATGAGCGTGATCAAGCTATCGATGAGTTGGCGTCGATTATGGCCATTAACGTCAATGATAGCCAAAGTCAAAATGGCGCTGTGACGATCAACCTCATTACCGGTGAATCTCTGGTCTTGGATAATGGCGCATTTAATTTATTTGAATTAAATAGCAACGGTGATGTGACATCAAAAGAGCTTAAATTAGAAACTGATTTTGGTTCAGACACCAAAGGAGATGCCTCTGTACCTGTGGTGGAAAATGATCTAGGTGGTGCGCTGGGAGGGCTATTTAGGTATAGGAATGATGTGCTTGGTCCTGCAATGCGTGACGTAGGGCAGTTATCAGTGGCATTTGCAGATGCCATGAATACCCAAAACAAATTAGGCATGGACCTAGATGGCCAGCTCGGTAGTAATATTTTTGATATTCCTAGCTTCACGGCGCTTACAACGGAAACTGGCGACTTCCAAGTGACAGGGCAGCTCATTGAAGGCAAAGGCAGCGAGTTAACCGACGCAGATTATCTTATTGAAATTGATGCCGTGGACGCATCTGGCGTACCGACTTCCATTATCGTATCAATGATCAACCCAGATGGCACCGTGCAAACCGATGGTGCGGGTAATGATCTTGTCAGCACAATGGCGGTGAGTGCTGGATACAATGAATTGCCGGGTGGAATTGAGGTGGAGTTTTCTGGCACGAGTAATTACGAAGAAGGGTTTCAGTTTTTACTTCAGCCGACGAAGAATATAGCGTCTTCAATAACGCTTGCGACTCAGCGCCCTGAAGATTTAGCGTTTGCATCACCAATACGCGCCCAGGCCGATGCAACAAATTTAGGTAGTGCAAATGTCTCAGGGGTAGAAGTGACCAATACCACGGTGGGGGACTCAGGATTTGATGGGTCGGGAGGCCTAATCAGCTCTGCGCCAGCGCAAGTTTATTTTACCGCTGAAGATACCTATGAAGTATTAGATGCAAGCGGCACAACGTTGGCAACGGTCACGGGGACAACTAACCTAAATAATTTGCTCGCTCAGGCTGGATTGACTTCGGATCCTGGCTACGACTTTAGCCTTGATGGTGTCCCAAAAGCCGGAGATAGTTTTTCTATAAGCTACAATACCGATGGTTTTAACGACAACACTAATACCCTTGCGTTGGCTTCGTTGCAAAACGACCCTCTCGTGCAAGTGAGCAGTGAGTCATCAAATACACCACGCACTTTTCAAGATGCTTATGCGTCTATGGTTGGACGAATTGGCGAAGACGCCGCCATGGCTAATGTTTCATTGGAATCTGCCGAAGCTATGAAAGTGCAATCTGAAAACTGGTTTGAATCTGTATCTGGCGTAAGCTTAGACGAGGAAGCGGCGAATTTGATTAAGTACCAGCAAAGTTATGCAGCGGCTGCGAGAATTTTATCTACGGCGCAAGAACTGTTCAACACCATATTACAGTCGGCGAGGTAAGCATTTATGCGTATATCAACAAGTCAAATCTACGATCAGAATATTCGTTCTATCATGAATAACCAAGAAGACTTGGTTAAAACTCAAGAGCAACTTGCTACCGGTAAACGCATTATTACCCCGTCAGATGATCCTGTAGGCGCTGCGAAAGTGTTGCGCCTGACAGAAGAAATAGATGAGCTGGAACAATTTCAGCGTAACAACGATTTGGTGACCGGCTCTCTTGAGCAACAAGAAGCTGTACTTACAAATATAACCAACTCAATAAACCGTGCCAGAACCTTAGTTGTGCAAGCAGGGTCGGGAATATTGTCAGATCCTGATAAACGTGCGATTGGGGCTGAATTGGAACAGATTAAGCTCGAAATTTTCGATTTAATGAACACGCAAGACGCTGATGGCAATTACATCTATGCGGGTTACCAGTCTGCCAACCAGGCATTTACCTACAACCCCGCTGCGACGGGTAACGCAATAAGCTTTTCAGGGGATGCGGGAGTGAGCTTTATTCAGCTTTCCAACAGTTCCACTATACAATCTACCAGTAACGGTTATGAAGTATTTGAAAATGTATTATCCCGCTTTAAGTTCTCGGTAACCAGTGACACGGTTTCTAGTTTATCAAATGCGACTGTCTCAGAGCAGGGCACTTTCGATACTTTCTTTAACAAAAACTATGACCCTGTTACCAGTGTGAATAATGATTACCAAATTACGTTTTTAGCTTCTGGGGAAGCCCAGTTAACTAACGTAGGTACAGGTGCCGTCGTTGATACAGTGGGTTTCGAGTCTGGGAAAGCGTTTACCGTAAAAGGAATGCAGTTTACCGCTTCTGCTGTCGCTGGCGACACCATAGAGTTTTCCTTAGATGCGCCAGAGAAAAAGAGCATGGCGCAAACGCTTCATGAAGTGCAAGAAATACTCATGGATAGCACCATTGATAATAGTGCGTTACAAGAAGCTATTGCTGACTCTCTCGTCGGTTTAGACAACGGCTTAGAGAAGATTTCACTTGAGCGGGCATCCATTGGTAGTCGGCTAAATATTGCCGAGTCTACCTACGAAAGTAACTTAGACATGGAAATCGCAGCTAAATCGTCCCGTAGTGCGATTCAAGATGTGGATTATGCAGAAGCGTCCAGTGAATTTGCTAAACAAGAAACGGCGCTAGAAGCCGCATTGGCGTCTTTTCCTCAAGTGTCAAACCTGTCGCTATTCAATTATATTTAATCATCCACGCTGATGCCCTGACCTGTTTTCGCTTAACAGTGCAGGGTGTTTAGACCTGATATTTCAGCTAAATAAACTCGGGTTGATTCGCCAATATGTGAGGAATAATACGACAAATAAAGGGTGTCGCCATCTATAACCATGCCGGGGTAACTGTTATCTCCACCACTTGGTAAGGTAAGCAAAACAGACAGTTGAGCCGACCCTTTTTCTAGCGACCAAATTTTCGTCGTTGAAACTTCACCATCCCAATCTCTGCCTGCCACTAGATAATGCGTTTCTGATAGTGCATACATAACTGGCCCGCCAATGTAACAACCTAAATCTTTCCAAGTCCAAGAAGTATAAGGCGGGGAGGATTCACCGAGCATGGCTGAGTAAGAGTCAGCATCACGTCTCACTACTGCGGTGGCGCTGCCATTTTGAGAAAATAAAATATGACTCTCGTTGGGGTAGCCTAATTGATGGGTTGCAAGTGATAGCGCATGATCTGTGACTAAATCCATTTGTTTATTAGGGTGCCCAGCGTATAAATCTATTCTGTTTTTGCCTCGGTTATAGGCAAAGCCGTAAGCTGTGTGATTGAAAAACGTTAGGTTCCATAGCCACCAGCCCGGTTTTCCAAAAGAATGTGGGCCAGACCACGACATGCCCGTCGTAGTATGAAAACTCACCATATCCGTTGAAATACTGCCGGTAGTCGGACACTTTCGTTTCGCATAAGCGGTTAAATATAATACCTCACCATCGAAACTGAATTTAGGATCTCTTAAATCCGTGTCTGGCACCTGTAAGTGTTGATAGTGCTTTTCTTTGCTCAATAGCGAGTATTTAACAATGACGATTTGCCCATCAAGGCTGACATGATCGCATGCTTGACGATAACAACAGAAAACGGCAGTTAAATGTTTCTCGAAGGGCGACGCAATAAGATCGGTAAAGGCACAGTGCGGTGCCGGGGCGGAAATACGTTCTACACTGTTTAGAGTTAGTTTATTTTTCACTCAATATCCTTTTAAAAACGGATGCTTAGAAGATAGTAGGTGGCAAATATCATCCGCGCTACGGCAATTTTCGTAAATTTTTCTAAAGGCTTTGCTATTTACGTCGATACAAACACTGAGAGAGCCAGTTCATCAATTACCCCTCAGGTGTTGGTGACTACTAAAATGAAACGCCGGTTCACGCCGGCAGCCAGCACACGCTGGACTGAGAGTGTAGGAGAGACTTTATGTCTATGTTCGTAAATACCAATGTTTCCTCATTGAATGCCCAGCGTCAATTGTTTGATGTAAGCAACTCTTTGAGTACGTCATTTGAACGTCTGTCTTCAGGCTTCCGTATCAACAGCGCTGCTGATGATGCTGCTGGTCTTCAGATTACCGATAGAATGACATCGCAAGTTCAAGGCTTAAACCAAGCTGTTCGTAACGCAAATGACGCAATTTCTCTGTCACAAACTGCTGAAGGTGCATTGTCTGAAACAACTACGGCATTACAGCGTATCCGTACGTTGGCAGTACAATCGCAAAACGGTATCAACAGTGATGCTGACCGTGAAGCGCTACAAAAAGAAGTGGATGCACTTCGTACAGAAATTTCACGTATTGCAACGACGACACAGTTCGCCGGTGTAGAAGTATTATCTGGTTCGTTTTCTGCAAAATTCCTTGTGGGTGCAAACTCAGGCCAAACCATCTCGGTAAACCTTTCAACACAAGCGCTAACCCGCGCAAACGTTCAAGGCTTTAGTGCAACAGGTCTAGGTCTTACTGGAGCAGGTAACGATGTATTAACCAGTGAAAATGCTTCGTCAATGATGGCGTCAATTGACAACGCTATTTCTGCCATTGGTGGTTTACGTGCTGATTTAGGTGCACTACAAAACCGTTTCCAATCAACGATTCGTAATCTTAGTAATATTTCTGAGAACGTATCAGCGGCTCGCTCGCAAATCAAAGATACTGACTTTGCGACTGAAACGGCAAACCTGACTCGTAATCAGATTATTCAGCAAGCAAGTACTACTATCCTTTCACAGGCGAATCAGCGTCCGCAGTCGGCACTTTCGCTATTAGGTTAATAGTTCAATCATCGTAGGCCAGGAGGTAGTGAAATTTCCGGCTTAATATGGCAAAAAGACCAAACTTCGTTTGGTCTTTTTTTATTTAAATACCTCATCTCCCCACCTTTTTTAAACTCGCCAAAAAAAATGACTAAAAATGCTAAAGGAATTCTCTTTTCTTGACGATAACAAATACAAAGGGGAAGAACACAGTGTTTTAAACCTTTAGTGACGAAAAAGGTGGCATTAGTTCATTGTAAAGAAGATTAAAGTGTTATCTTTATCGTGATTTTTCGTTGATTAATGTTAGAAAATACAAAAGGTTAAGTGTTTAAAGTTATTTCTAAAAAGTTCTAAAGGAATAATTCGTCTTAGCCGATAAAAAGATAAGTTTGCAGGAAGTTGGTAGAGCTGCTGACAGGCGAGAATGAAGCCAGGAGGTAGTGAGAGGTTTGAGGTCTGGAACAACAAACCCACCGGCCAGCAAACGAGAAGGTAACTTCTCGGTGTAGCAATACTTTGAAGGGGGTGACCCCGCAAAGCGTCAGAAAAACATCTGACTCAATTGTTACAGCAAAACTTATACCAAAATATTTTAAAACACGCGCAAATAATAAAACCAATAGCGCAACACTCTAATCTGTTAGGAGAGTCTCATGAGTTTATTCGTAAATACCAATGTGTCATCACTGAATGCGCAAAGACAATTGTTTACTACTGGTAACAACCTTAATACCGCTTTTGAGCGTTTGTCATCTGGCTTTAGAATTAATAGTGCTGCAGACGATGCTGCTGGTCTTCAAATTACCGACCGTATGACATCGCAAATTCAGGGACTAGATCAAGCTGTTAGAAATGCAAACGACGGTATTTCACTTGCACAAACCGCAGAAGGTGCAATGTCTGAAACGACTACCGCGCTACAACGTATTCGTACCCTAGCTATTCAATCTCAAAACGGCATTAATTCTGATGCTGACCGTGAAGCACTGCAAAAAGAAGTTGATGCGCTTCGTACTGAGATTTCACGCATAGCAACGACTACGCAGTTTGCTGGCGTTGAAGTTTTATCAGGTGCTTTCTCAGCGCGTTTCTTAGTGGGCGCAAACTCAGGTCAAACGATTTCGGTTAATCTTTCATCTCAGGCATTAGTGCGCGCTGGTGTTGATGGGTTCAGTGCGACAGGTCTTGGGATAACGACTTCTGATGTGTTAACTGAAACTAATGCCTCTGCATTGCTAACTTCCGTAGATAATGCCATCTCGGCAATTGGTGGCCTGCGTGCAGATTTAGGTGCTTTACAGAATCGTTTCCAATCAACAATCAGAAACTTAAGTAACATTTCTGAGAACGTATCAGCGGCAAGATCGCGCATTAAAGATACGGATTTTGCCACCGAAACGGCAGAGTTGAGCCGTAACCAAATCCTTCAACAGGCGAGTACAACTATACTTGCTCAGGCGAACCAGCGTCCACAAGCTGCGCTATCGCTACTAGGTTAATTTATATTAGGCGTTTAATGGGAAGGAGTTGAGAGGCCATCCCCCAAGAAAGGTTGGCGGCCAATAAGGCCGCCCCTTTTAAGAAAATGCCGACTAACAGGACTAAGAGTGTAGAAGTGTTGGTTGAGAGGCCAGTTTATCCTA
>Ga0208183_1000839_pt1 | contig 12149 bp, 9 predicted proteins | sample MalvirDeepMed_51_FD_184251 | JGI IMG/M metagenome (GOLD analysis project Ga0208183, IMG submission 184251) | Marine viral communities from the Global Malaspina Expedition - Malaspina viral metaG DeepMed_51 (SPAdes) (version 2) | ecosystem: Environmental > Aquatic > Marine > Oceanic | place... | reverse complement strand
CGGGGACATCGGGCGCGAAGGTGGAGGTCTGGGTCACCCAGAAAACGTAATACATTCCGTCCCGAAAGACGATATGCGCGCGTTCGAGTTCATTGTTGACCCCGTCTGCATGGACGAGCGGCGGCAGCAACGACCATCCGGCATCCCCGCGTCGCGCGATCCCGACGGCACCGTTATAGTCGGAATCGCTCCCGGCGAGCGAGGCGGTGAAGATCAGATAGTCCGCGCCGTCGATCGGATCGCGGAAGAAGGCCGGATCGCGAAATGCCTTGATCCGGCCAGCTTCCCCTTCATGCGCGTCCGCCGCGCAATATTCGGGCGTCAGCCTGTCGATCGAGGGGCGCGGGAGAATCCACTCGCCGATCGTGCCATCCGAAGCGACCGGCGCGCTCGCCTCGAACAGACGCTGCTGATAGCCGCCCGGCTTCCCGACAATACCGGCGCCGGTGAAGAACAAAGTCAGCCTGCCATCGTCGAGCAGCGCCGACCCGGCCCATTCCCGCTCGTATGGCGCGGCATGGGGCGGGAGGACGGGGCCCTTGTCCTCCCAGCCATTCGCCCCCCGCTCGATCCAGCGGATATCGGCCTCGAAATGGCGGGCGTCCGGGTCACCCCGGTCGGGCGCGGATAGCGCCATCCACATCTCCCGCCCACCCAGACGGGCGATCGTCCCGTCGCCATTTTGGACCGCCCACATGTCCCAATAATAGCGATCCGCACCGCCCATGGGGCGTGGCTGGGTATCGACATCCAGTACTGACGGACAGCGTACAGCGTCGATCTCGGCGGTATGGGCCTTGGTCCATGCAGTGGTCACAATGCTTCCCCGGAAATTCGCATAAGGGCTGGAATGCCGCCCGGGCCGGAGACCCCCCGGCCCGGACGATCGGTCATCAGAAGTCGAAACGGACCGAAGCCGACAGCGTCCGCCCGTTGATCGAGCGCGCCCGCACGATCCCGTTGGCGGGGATCGACCCTTCCTCCGCCTCGGTGAAGCCCTTGGTGTCGAACACATTGTTGGCATTCAGCGAGAGGGTGATGCCATCTGTCGGACGCAGGTTCACGAAGGCGTTCATGACCGTGAAGCCCGGCAGAACCAGCTGGTTGCTGTCCTGCGCGTAGCTGTCGCTGGTGCCCACCGCATTCACGCCGAGGCCGAACAGCTCGCTGTCATAGGCGGCGGTCGCCTGATAGATCCAGTCCGCCTGACGACGCGGCGTGTTGCCGACATTGGCCGGGCTGATATTGTCGCGGCTGATCTCGGCATCGGTGTAGGTCGCGCCGCCCGAAAGGCTGAACGGCCCCATCCGGTAGGCGCCTTCCAGCTCCACGCCGCGCGCCTTGTAGGCCCTGCTGAAGACGGTCTGGGTGGTCGCTTCGAAATTCTCTTCTTCGGTCCGCGCATCGAAGACGGTGGCGTAGAAGGACAGGCCGCCGGAGCGATATTTGGCGCCGATTTCCGCCTGCTTGACGAAATCGACCGCCACGTCGCTGCTGCGCAGGGCACCGGTCGCCGGATCGACATTGTTGGCGTTGAACAGGATGCGATCCGCATTGGCCCGGCCACCCCGGCTGTAGCGTCCGAAGACCGAGAAGGAATCGGTGACAAGATAGTTCGCACCGACCGAGTAGGACACGTAATCCGTATCGTAATCGACCAGCGCGGCGCCCGTGGTCGGCAGCACGCTGACCAGCGTTTCCGCCCGGTTTATGGTTCCGTTCCCGTTGATGTCACGCGTCGTCACCGGGCCGTCGCCGAACGTCCTGCCCTTGGCCTCGCTGAAATCCCAGCGCACGCTGCCATCGAGCGACAGCCCGCCGAATTCCAGGCCGAGCGCGGCAAAGGGCGCCTTGGTCGTGTATTCGAGATCGTAGGAGCGACGGCAGCAATTGCCGAAGAACGCGGCGCTGTAACCGACCGTGCCGTTCTGGGTCTGCGGAACGCCCGCTGCGTTGCGTACGTCCAGCAACACGGCATCGCCATTGCCCTCCACGCTCATCAGATGCGAGGTCCACAGCCACGCAGTGTCGATATCCTGCTGCGAATAATAGAACCCGCCCGTCAGACTTGCCGAACCGCCGCCGAAATCGAACTCTGTCGTGGCGCGAAGATCGTTGGTGAGATTGTCGAGGCTGTTGAGCCGCGTGTTGAAGGTGACGATATTGGCCACCAGCCCGTTGCCGCCGAGCGTCGCGGGATTGGCGACGATCTGGCCCGCCTGCGGGCCGCTCGCATAAAAGAGGCTCGAGCCGGGTCCGCCGATCGCGTTGGCCGCGGCCTGCGCTCCGGTCACGCTACCCGGAAAAGGCGACACGAAGGCGCCGCTGATATCGGCATAGCGGAAACGATTGGTGACGGTGAAAGCGCCAATATCGAATTGCGCCTCGAGGCCGCCGGCCAGCACCTTGGGATGCATGCCTTCGTTGATATTGTAGGTTTCGACCTGATTCGCCTGATCGAGCGTCGTGATCGGCCTGAAATTGGGCGAATGGAGCGAATCCGAATTGATCGAGAAATTCGCGACGTTGGTATAGGTCGGGTCGGCATCGCTCCCGCTGACGAGCACGGGATTCGGCAGATAGGCGACCGAGTGATCGTTCAGATACTTGCCGTAGACGCGGACATAGCCATTGGCGAAATTGCGCGTGATATTGGCCTTGATCTGGCCGCCGCGGGCCCCGTCATAGCCGACATCGCGCGGCCCGTCGCCGATATGGCTGAAGCCGCCGATATGGAAAGTCGTGTCCGCATCGATGCTGCCGCCATAGTCGAAATCGGCGCGGAATTCGCGATAGTCCAGCCCGGCGGTCAGGCCGAGCGAGCCGCCTTCGCGCGTGCCGGTCTTGGAGATGAAGTTGACGACCCCGCCCGGAGAATTGGACGCGAAGGTCGATGCGGACCCGCCCCGCACCGCTTCGACCCGTGCGACGGAATAGTCCGTGCGAAGAAAGATGTCGGCATTGCCGAACGTGATGTCGCCGAATTCGAGGATCGGGAGCCCGTCTTCCTGGAGCTGAAGGAACTTCGCGCCGCCCGAGGCGACCGGCAGGCCGCGCACCGCGATATTGGCATTGCCCTCGCCGCCTGAGCTTTCCGAACGGATGCCCGGAATCTGGCGGATCAGCTCGGCCGAGGATCGCGGTGCCAGATCGACGATCGCCTCGCTGTTGAGCGAGCTGACCGAGACCGAGCTGTCGAGCACGTTCTGCCCGCGCGCGACCGCGGTGACGACGATCTCAGACGCATCGATAGCGGGCGGGACCTCGTCCTGCGTCGCAGCATCCTGTGCAAAAGCGGGCGTGGTGAAAGCCGAAAGCGCAGCGCTCAGGGCGAGGGTGTGACGGATCTTCATGGCAACTCTCCTGGTGCGTTCGCGTCGATTGCGCGATTCGCCTTTAGACCTACCGCAGTTGCAATCGTTTGCAACAGTTTTATTGCAAACGATTGCAAGATGCCGCTTTTCCTGTCATCACTCCCTTCAACAGCCCCGGTCAGAGGGCCACATTTGAGAGGATCGGCCATGATAAATGCGGCAAAGCCAAGGCTTTCCCTGCTGCGAATCATCGAAATGAATATCGGCTTCTTCGGGCTGCAATTCAGTTTCGGTCTGCAGCAGGCCAATATGGGACCGATCTACGGATTCCTCGGCGCGGACGAGGCTACCATGCCCCTGCTCTGGCTTGCCGGGCCGATGACCGGCCTGATCGTCCAGCCGATCGTCGGCGCTCTCAGCGATCGCACGTCGAGCCGCCTCGGGCGGCGCACCCCGTATTTCCTGATCGGGGCGATCCTGTGTTCGCTGGCCCTGTTCGCCATGCCCTATTCTCCCACTTTGTGGGTCGCGGCCTCGCTTTTGTGGATTCTCGATGCGGGCAACAACATCACGATGGAGCCTTACCGCGCCTACGTGTCCGACCGCCTCGCGCCCGACCAGCGGCCGGTCGGCTTTCTGACGCAAAGCGCTTTCACCGGGCTTGCCCAGACGCTGAGCTACATGGCCCCCACCCTGCTGACGGCCTTCGTCGCGAAAGACGTGCTCGATGCGAACGGCATTCCCGTGATTGTTCGCGTCGCTTTCGTTATCGGTGCGATCCTGTCGATCAGCACCATCGTATGGTCGATCTGGCGCGTGCCCGAATTGCCGCTGAGCGAAGCCGAGCAGGCCGAGCTTGCGGCGCGCCCGCTATCCGCGTCTTCCGCCCTCGCGGATATAGCCATCGCCATCCGCGAGATGCCGAAGCCGATGCGCCAGCTCGCCTTCGCGATGCTGTGCCAATGGTATGCCATGTTCGTCTACTGGCAATATATCGCCTTCGCCGTCGGTCGTTCACTCTACGACACCGCCGATCCGCAAAGCGCGGCATTCCGCGAAGCGACTCTGACTGCGCAGCAAATCGGCGCCTTCTACAATTTCGTCGCCTTCGTTTCCGCCCTGGCCCTGATCCCCATCGTCCGCCGCCTGGGAGCGCGATCGGTCCATGCCGCCTGTCTCGCCGCATCGGGCGCGGCCATGCTGATGATACCGGGGATGGACGACAAGGCCGGATTGTTCGTCCTGATGCTCGGCATCGGAATCGGCTGGGCGGGCATGATGGGCAACACATACGTCATGCTGACCGATGCGATCCCGCCTGCGCGGACTGGCATCTATATGGGCATCTTCAATATGTTCATCGTGATCCCGATGCTGGTCGAGACGGTGACGATGCCGTTTATCTACGAACCCCTGCTGGGCGGAGATCCGCGCAATGCGCTGATGCTGGGCGGTGCGCTGATGCTCTTGGGCGCGGTCGCGACCTTGTTCGTGACGGCCGGGGGACGCCCCGCTCGGCCTGTCCCCCACGCTGTCACCGCACCGCCTGTTCCACCAGCCTAGACCGGTGTAAACGCCGGTCGAATGAGCGAGCAGGAAACTCCGAAGGCGCGTCCCGCCGTCCGCACTCTCAGCGATCTCGCGCGGATCGCCGGGGTGTCTGCGGGCACTGTCAGCCGGGCTTTGGCGGGCAACAGCCTGGTCAATACGGCCACGCGCGAACGCATCGTCGCCCTCGCCCGCGATCACGGGTTTCGACCGAACAAGATGGCGAGCAGCCTGCGCCGCCAGAAGACCGACGTGATCGGTATCGCCATCCCGCTGGGGCATGACAGCAGGCAGCAGATTTCCGATACGTTCTTCATCACGCTGCTGGGCCATCTGGCCGATGCGCTGACCGAGCGCGGATATGACCTGATGCTGCGCCGCGTCATCCCCGAGCGCGACGAGGACTGGCTCGATCGCTTCATCGGTTCGGGCATGATCGACGGGTTGCTGGTGATCGGCCAGTCCGACCAGTTCGATCGTATCGAGGACGCCGCAGATAGCTATCTGCCGATGGTGGTCTGGGGCAATCATGCCGAGGGGCAGCGCCATTGCGTGGTCGGCACCGACAACCGCCTCGGCGGCAGGCTCGCGACAGAACGCCTGATCGAAAGCGGCGCGCGGCATATCTATTTCCTCGGCGACACCTCCGCCGTCGAATTCGCTGCCCGCTATGCCGGTGCGCTCGATGCCGCCAAGCGATCGGGCGTGACGGTCACTCCGCTGACAAGCCACCTGTCGAGCGATCGGCTGGAAGCCGAAGTGGCCGCCAATCTCGATCGATCCTTCGAGCGCGGAGACGCCATCTTTGCCGCGACCGATACGCTCGCCATCGCCAGCCTGGCGCGGCTCAAATCTCTCGGCATCGCCGTGCCCGATCAGGTGCGGATCGTCGGCTTCGACGACCTTCCGCTCGCCGCCCAGACCACCCCGCCCCTCACGACCGTCCGCCAGGATATCCGCGCCGGGGCCTTCGCAATGGTCGATTTGTTGATCCGGCGAATTTCCGGGGAGGACACCGAGAGCATCGTGATGCCTCCGCGTCTGGTCGTGCGACGCACGGCGTGACATTGCGGCGGATACCCGACGGGGCGACAAACTCTACCTGTCAGGCCGGATTGCCGGAATTCCACTTCACCGGAATGCGCAGATAGGTGACGCCATTGGCCTCCGCTTCCTCGAACCGACCGGCGCGGATGTTGACCTGAATGGATGGCAGGAGGAGCTTGGGGACCGACAGGCCCGCATCGCGTTCCTCACGCATGGCGACGAATTCGTCCTCGCTCATTCCTTCGTGGATGTGGATGCTGGAGCGCTTCTGTTCGCCGACCGTGGTCTCCCAGCGATATTCGTCCCGTCCAGGCGCCTTGTAATCGTGGCACAGGAACAGGCGCGTCTCGTCGGGTAATTCCAGCAGGCGCCGAATCGAACGATAGAGCGTGCGCGCGTCGCCGCCGGGGAAATCGGCACGGGCGGTGCCGTAATCGGGCATGAAGAGCGTGTCGCCGACGAAGGCGGCATCGGCGACGAGATAGGCGACATCCGCCGGCGTATGGCCGGGAACGTGCATCACCTCGACCTCCAGCTCGCCGATGCGGAAGCGTTCTCCGTCTTCGAACAGGCGATCGAAATCCGACCCGTCGACCGCGAGATCGTCCATCGCGAAGACCGGACGGAAAATCTTTTGCACGTCGCGGATATGGGCGCCGATCCCGATCGAGGCACCGGTCTGCGCTTTGATGAAAGGCGCGGCCGAGAGGTGATCCGCATGGGCGTGGGTTTCCAGCACCATCGCGATGTCCCACCCCTTGTCCTTCGCGAATGCGAGGATCCGTTCCGCACTGCGCGTATCCGCCTCACCACTGGCAAGATCGAAATCGAGCACCGGGTCGATCACGGCAGCGATATGGGTGGCGGGATCGCCGACGAGATAGCTGATCGTATTAGTCGGTTCGTCGAAGAAGGCTTCGATGACGGGTTGGCTCATAATCTGACTCCATTAGCTCTTGCTAATATAGATCGCCTCGCTATATTAGCAAGAGCTAATGGAGTGAAGCGATGCTCGAACCGATGGATCTCGAAACCTTCGAGGCGAAAGCCAGCGGGGTTGCCGATACGCTGAAGGCGCTCGGCAATGCCCGCAGGCTGATGCTGCTGTGCAAGCTGGTCGAACAGGGCGAGGTCACGGTCGGCGATCTGGCGCACGATGTCGGATTGTCCCAGTCGGCCTGCTCGCAGCACCTTGCGCGGATGCGGGACGAAGGCCTGGTCGCCTACCGCCGCGAAAGCCAGACGCTCTGGTATTCGATCGCGGATGCGCGGGTCGAGACGCTGCTCGCCACTCTCTATCAACTCTACTGCAAGGATTGATGCGATGACCTGCCTTCCTCTCGACCCGTCCCAAGCCGATGCCGCAATGCAGGCTGGCGCACGTCTGATCGATATTCGCGGGACGGAGGAATACGCGCGCGAACACATTCCGGGCGCCACGAACGTCCCGCTCGATCGGATCGGCGAACTCGGCCCCGGCCCTTCGCCGGTCATCTTTCACTGCCGTTCGGGAATGCGGACCGAAGCGAACGCCGCGCACTTGGCAGCCGCCACGGGAGATGCCCAAGCTTACATCATGACGGGCGGGATCGATGCGTGGCGCGCGGCGGGGCAACCTACGGCGCTCGACAACAAACAACCGATCGAGATCATGCGACAGGTGCAGATCGCGGCAGGAGCGCTTGTCCTGATCGGCGTTCTCCTCGGGTTCCTGTGGTCGCCCGCCCTCTTCGGGCTGTCCGCCTTCGTCGGCGCGGGACTAGTCCTTGCCGGGACGACCGGATGGTGCGGGATGGCCGAGATGCTGCGCGCGCTTCCCTGGAACCGGCGCGCGAACGTCTGACCCGGCCATGGACCTTGCCACCATCATCGCCACGCTGATATCCGGCGGCGCCATCGGCCTGATCCTCGGGTTGGTGGGGGGTGGCGGGTCGATCCTCGCAGTGCCGCTGCTGGTCTATGTGGTCGGGATCGGATCGACCCATGCCGCCATCGGCACGGCGGCCGTCGCGGTGAGCGCCAATGCCATGGCCAGCCTGGTCGGACACGCCCGCGCCGGAAACGTGAAATGGCGCTGCGCGAGCGTGTTCGCGCTGGCGGGGGTCGTCGGCGCCGCGATCGGCGCGGAACTCGGCAAGGCCTTCGATGGGCAGCGCCTGCTCACGCTGTTCGGACTGCTGATGATCGGTGTCGGTATCTCCATGCTGCGCAAACGCCGCACGACATTGGCGCCCGATGTACGCCTGACCCGGACAAGCGCGCGCGTGCTGCTCCCCCGCCTGATCCCGATAGGCCTTTTGACCGGCCTTGCGGCAGGCTTCTTCGGGATCGGCGGCGGCTTCCTGATCGTGCCGGGACTGATGCTGGCCGCCGCGATGCCGCTCCGCTACGCCGTGGGCAGTTCGCTGATGGTGGTGACGGCGCTGGGCCTGACGACGGCCGGGTCCTACGCGATTTCCGGCCTGGTCGACTGGCCGATTACCGGCCTGCTGGTCGCGGGAGGAATCCTCGGCACCATGTCCGGCATCGTCATCGGCAAGAAGCTCGGCGCGCGCGAAGGCGTGCTCGAGCGGGGATTTGCCATCCTCGTCATCGCGATCGGGGCTTACGTCGCGATCAGCGGTTCGTGAATGCCGGTCAGCCGAGCTTCCTCAGGATCGCATCGATCATCTGCTCGACGCCTTCGCCCCGCGCCAGCGCCTGATAATTGACGATGATCCGATGGCGCAGCGCGGGCCTTGCCACGGCGCTGATATCGTCGCGGCTGACCGCGAAACGCCGATCGAGGAGGCTTTTGACCTTTGCCGCCAGGATCAAAGCCTGAATGCCCCTCGGCGAGGCGCCGAGCGAGACGCCGCGATCGACCTCTTCGGGCGAGTAGTCGCTGTCGGGCTGGGTCGCCATGACGAGCTGGATCGCATAGCTCTTGGCGACTTCGGGCACCGGCACTTGCCGCACGATGTCGCGGAGGCGACACAGGGTTTCCGCATCGCTCACCGCATCGATCGTGACCTGCGCGCCGCTCGTCGTCCGGTCGAGAATCTCGTGATATTCCCGCTCGGTCGGATAGCCGACCAGAAGCTTGAACAGGAACCGGTCGAGCTGCGCCTCGGGAAGCGGATAGGTGCCTTCCTGGTCGATCGGGTTCTGCGTCGCCATCACGCAGAAAGGTTCGGGCATCCTGATCGTGCGACGGCCCACCGTCACCTGCCGTTCCTGCATGACTTCGAGCAGCGCGGACTGGGTCTTGGGCGTTGCGCGATTGATTTCATCCGCCAGGACCAGATTGGCGACGATCGGGCCTTGCTCGAAAGTCAGTTCATGGCCGCCGCCCGCCGCTTCAGAGAGCATGGTCGTGCCGATGATGTCGGCAGGCATCATGTCCGGCGTGAACTGGATGCGCGAGAAAGGCAGATCGACCGCGCGGCTGATCGAGTTGACCAGCATCGTCTTGCCGAGGCCGGGCACCCCTTCGAGCAGGACGTGGCCGCCCGCCATCAGCGCGGTCAGTACGCCTTCGATCACCTCGTCCTGGCCGACCATCATCCGGCCCACCTGGTCGCGGATAGCGCGGTAGGTGGTGCGAAAATCGTCCGCCTGCTCCCGCGCCTCTTCGGCCTGGTCGCTCGGACGGACGCGTTGCTCGTTCGTATCAAAGGTCATAGCGTTCTTTCTCCCCCGATCGGCTTGCACCAGCCTTGCCGACCGTCATCCAATTCAAGCAGACCGAACAAGCTGATAGCCGAGGCCGCGCACCGACATGACTTTGACTGCGTCGGTTTTGGTCGCCAGCGTCTTGCGCAACCGGGAGATGATCGATTCCAGGGAATTGGCGTTGACGATCTTGTCATAGCCATAGACGCGCGCTTCGAGCGTCTCGCGCTGGATCAGGGCTCCTTCTCGCGCCATCAGGGCTTCGAGGACCAGCGCTTCCGAGCGCCGCAGCGACATCGGCGCATCGTCGACGAAGAACGATCCGCTTTCGACATCGTGCAGGATCGGACCGAACCGCCTGACTTCGCGAACAGCATCGAGGCGCCCGCGCAGCGCGGCCCGGATGCGCGCAACGAGTTCGCGCGGTTCGAACGGCTTGGCGATGTAATCGCGCGCGCCCAGTTCCAATCCGGTCACCTTGTCATCGATCCCGGCGAGCGCGGACAGCAGAAGGAAACGCTGCGGCCGCTTGTGGACTTCGGCGAAGCTGAGAAGATCCACACCATCACCGTCGGGCAACATCCGGTCGAGGAGCACGAGGTCGAACTCCTCGTTCAGCAGGACATCCTGCGCCATCGCCAGCGTATCGGCCCGATCCACCACGAAGCCTTCCCGCTCCAGATAGGCGGTCAATGTCTCCGCGACATCGGCATCGTCCTCGACCAGCAACAACCTCATCGCGCGGGCCTGATCCGCACTGGATGTCGTGGGCGAAGACGATGCCATGGGGCCGACGCCTGGATCAGAACGTCACTCTCGCCGATGCCATGAAGCTGCGTCCTTCCACGTTGTATCGCGCGGTATCGTAAGGGAGCGAGCCGACGACTGCAAACGGCGCATCTGCCTTGAAGATGTTGCGGCCGGACAGCTGGATGTTCAACCAGTCCTTCGCCACCCAAGATACCGACAGATCGACCGTGGTCAGCGGATCGACGCGCTTGATCAGCTCCGGGTTCACCTGAACCCCGGCCGCGTAATCCGAGTAGTAGTCGTTCTGATAGCTCGGCGTGTGATAAACGTAGAGGTTCGTGCTGACCCGATCGATGTTCCACTGGAGGGAGCCCACGATCTTGTACCGGTCCACCCCGAGGATCGTCCCGACCTGATCGAGCGTCTGGTCGTCCGACAGCGCGGTGGTTTCCGCCACGAGATTGTCGACATAGGTGATTTTCGGCAGGAACGTGCCGATATCCGTCGACAGGAAATAGCTCGCTTCCAGGGTCAGCGATTCGTACCGCGACCCGATGATGTTGTACCTCGTGTTGTTAAAGGTGGTGATCTTGTTGGTCACCGGATCGCGCGGATAGAAGAGCGGGAGTTTCAGGACCTCGATCGCGGGCAGATAGTAGAACAGCTCCCGCGTCGTCGCGAACTGGTTGCTGATCTTGTTGCGATTATAGGTCGCCGACAGGTTCAATCCCGACAAGGGCCCGGTCGGCTGCCACGAGATGCTGTAGAGCTGCTGGCGCGAGGTTTCGGGCAAGAGATCGGGATTGGGGCTGAAGGTGGCCGGAACGTTGTAGATCCGCGAGCCGCTGCTGGTGATCCGGCTGCAATCGCTCGTGCAGGTATAGAGCGGATCGTCGGCGATACCGATCAGGTATTGCTGCGTTCCCTGCACCGAATACAGCTGCGAGGGCGGCGGAGCCTTGAAGCCGCGCGTGAATTTCACCCGCACGTCGATCGTGTTGGTGGGCGACCACAGCATCCCCCAGGAAGGCGTGGTGCGGCCAAAGCTGTTCTTGCCGTAGATGATCTCGCCACCCAGATCGACCGGGATGCGATCGACGGTCCCGATCGCACCCTCGCTGCTCGTCACATCGTGACGCAGCGCGATGTTGAACAGCAGTCGACGTGCAAAGGGCAGCGTGTAATCCCGCCCGAGGATGGGCAGATTGACCTCACCGAAAAAGGCGTAGCGCTTGCTGCTCGGGTCGGGGCCCGCAAGCTGGCTGACGACCGTGTTCTTGAGGCCGGTGCGCGAATATTCGGCGCCCATCGCATAGCTGAGCGGCCCGGCCGGCAATTGGAACGCGTCGCCCGTCAGGCGCGCTTCGATATTGTCCAGCGTGCTGCCCAGATCGTCCACGACATAGGGATAAAGGAAGGTGCTGATATCGGCACCACCGCCATCGGACGTGCTCTTCCAGGGATTGAACGCCACGTTCGGATCGCTGCTGGTCAAGGCGGCGCATTGGGCGTCGAACGCGGCCTTGTAGGCGTCGCGCTGATTTTCGGGGATACGGTTGTTCGCGAGCAGGAAATTGTAGCAGGGATAGGTCGTGACGCCGTTCGTAACGGTGCGCTGGAAGCTGACGATGTTGCCCAATTGCTGCCCCGACCCTTCGGTCGAGCTTTCCGATTTGGTGGCGACGATCTGCAAGGTCGCGAGGTCGCCGAAATCGTAGGACAGCCCACCGGTCGCGCTCCAGTTCTCGCTGGTGTTGCTGACGTCACCCGGAACCAGCGTGCCATCGGCGATTTCCGCACCGGGGAAATAATAGACCGTGCTGCCGTAGGAAAACC
>Ga0208183_1000832_pt1 | contig 12195 bp, 14 predicted proteins | sample MalvirDeepMed_51_FD_184251 | JGI IMG/M metagenome (GOLD analysis project Ga0208183, IMG submission 184251) | Marine viral communities from the Global Malaspina Expedition - Malaspina viral metaG DeepMed_51 (SPAdes) (version 2) | ecosystem: Environmental > Aquatic > Marine > Oceanic | place... | reverse complement strand
GGCGACGGTGCCGTGATCTACGAGGGCGGCGAGAAGATACATGTCCTCTACCCCCACGGCATACGCTCCAGTTCCGATCCCACCAACTCCGGCTCCTGGTCATCCCTCACCACCATCGGGCAGAAGGAGTCCCCCATCGTGGGGCTGGCGGTGGAAGAGGATACCGATACCCTTCTGATAGCCAAGACCGATGGCCTCTGGCAGCAGTACTACGAAGCCCTGGATGAGGGCGGCAGGCTATTCGTGAGGAACCTCACAATCGACTTCAGGGGTAGCGGCCACCCCGGTAACTTCAGGGGCATCCACATCTGGAACAAGCTGGTCTACCTCCCCATGGGCAGGGGCGGTCTCCTGGAGTACAACGTCCAGAGCGGTGTGGCACGGGACATCAGCTTCACCCTCACGGCAGACGAGTTCACCGACCTCCACGGCGTGGTGCTGGCCATGGCCTCCAGCCCCTCTGCCCTCTACGTTGCCCTGAAGGACGCCTCTACCCAGGTGATACACATCCTGGCAGGCCACACGGTGAACGTGGACGGCGAGACAGACCTGCGCTGGGACATGATAGGAGAGGTAGGAGCAGGAGCAGCCGTCACCGATGCCCAGACCACCCTCTGGTACGACTCCAGCAGGAACGACCACTCCCGGCTGTGGATAGGGTTCACGGAATCAGGTGTCAGTGTCACTCCAAAGTTCATCCCCGTCGGGATCGCTGGAGATGATAAATCTGACGGCTACACCAACGACACCGACTGTGAGGCCGTCTTCACAGCATACGATGGGAACCTCCCCAGGGTGGACAAGCACTTCAGCGAGATGGAGGTGGAGTCGAAGAACCTGGGAGCAGGTGGCAGGCAGTGGGCATTCGACTACCGCCTGGACAATGACCCCACCTGGGTAAGCTGGGACACGGCAAGCGTCTCGCCATTCCAGACCATAGCCTTCCCACCAGGCACCTCCGGCAAGCTGCTGGAGATACGGGCCCGTCCGGCTATGACCAGCGTCGGCACCACCCCACCTGAGATAGTGTCCATCAGGGTGAAGTCACAGCTGCACCCAGACCCGACCAAGATATACCCCGTCGATCTCTACCTGGCCGACAACCAGATCATCCTCAGTGGAGCGGAGGGGGGCAGGGTGAAGGGAGACCTGGCCCAGCTGGAGACCTGGAACGGGGGGGCATCAGACCTTACGTTGACCACCCCCGACAAGGAGACCAGGCAGGTGATATTCCTACCCGGCTCCATGCAGAAGCAGGAGTCCTTCAAGGAACACGGCAGGCATCCTGAATACCATGTCCGTTTCCTGTTGGCCGAAGTATGACCTGCCTTCCAGGGCGCGTCCATTACTGGATACTGGAGAGTTCGCAGCAGGCTCTTGAAGCTGGCCGTAAGGGTACTAGCATGGGCATCTGCAAGCACTGTGAGCAGCAGAGGGAGTTTGAGAATAGCATCCCCGCCTCAGCAATGAACCACATATCACTGGACGGTAAGCCGTGAACTCACAGGAGCGTTATTGGGAGAGGTTGGAGAAGAAGATAGATCGGTTCCTAATGAATGACTTCCGGCACCTGGCTGAAGATGTGGCCAGTCTGAAGACAGCCATGAAGTGGGTCTACTCGCTCCTCTTCTTATTACTAGCAGCAGCAGTCGGCCTTCTTGGGAGGGAATTCTTTGATGGGTAAGATAAGACCGCAGGTTCTAACTGCCATCGTCTGCGCCACGGTTTTCAGCCTTTTCGCGGCGTACTTGGGGTATAAGATGATGGCCACAGAAATCCTAACAGGCCTAATCGGTGGCGTATTCGGATTCCTTGGAGGCGTCAGTCTGCGGATCATCGAGAATGAAGGCCCAGACAGTGAATAAGATATTGAAAGGCAAACACCCCAAGACATTACTAGAAGTATTCTCAGAGGAGGATGACATGCCTAAAGTAGGTAAGAAGCACTACCCGTACACCAAGAAAGGGAAAGCAGACGCAGCCGCAGCAGCGAAGAAGCCGAAAAAGAAGTGAAACCCAGTGAGGTCATGGGGAAGCTGGGGGAGTACCAGGAGTTAGGAGGGGAGGTCTACTCCCTGCCTGATAAGTTTGACTCTGCCCTGGTAGCAGTGGGGTGGAGGTTCAAGGATGGCCCCCTGGCTGTCTATGACAAGAACAAGGTGATCGGCATCCTGGACGCTGAGATGGGTGAAGACTGGGGCGAGGAGTTCTTTGACTTCAACGTCATTGGCTCCTGGATTGGAGACAGCACCCCAGTCTTCATCGAGTTGTGACTACAGACCTTCTAGGTCAGCTAGCCGTTCTACCTCCTCTTGATCCTGGTCAACCTGGGCCTGGGCTGCCCGTGCTGCATAGCTGCTCTTGCCACGGTCAGAGCGTTGCTCCTTCTCGATGGCCTTGCGTTGGCTGATGATCCGCTCGATCACCTTACCGGGTAGCCTCATCATCTCCCCATGCAGTTCGACGGTGTGAGTCCAGTGACCATCATCCCGGTGGGTCATTACGATGTAGGTATCAGTGGTATAGAGGTTGTCCTCAACATACCTGGCCTGCTCCTCAGAACTACGGAGACGCTCAACATATACTGGCCCCCGTTTGCGGTACTCTCCCGGCTTTAGTCCTTGACGCCTTCTGGATGCCTTTTCTTTATTAAGCACTACGCCTCTCCTGTGATAATTTCAGGTCAGAAAACCTGACCCTCATCATCATGATAACATGAATGAAAAGTATTGTCAAATCAAATACTGTCATTTCCATGACTGGGGAAAACGAGTTTTATGGATTTCCAGGCACAAAAAAAAAGCCCCACCCCCCGGTTGGGGGATGGGGCTTCTTGATCGGTATCCTAGTAGAAGGACACGCCGTCCATGGGAGTCGGGGGAACCAGGACTTCCTGGGGGGCAGCGGTGATGCGTAGGGTCTCTGAGGAGGTCTTGGAAGCCTCAGCAGCTGCCTCCATGATGGCTGGGCTAACCCCTGCCTTCAGCAGTTCCTCTTTGAACACCTTGCTGTTCTCCCGACTGGTCTCCGACAGGCTGATCTTGAGTTCGCCCACGATGACCTCGTTGCTGGCCAGTTCAGCCATGATGACCTTGATCTCGCTGGACGCTTCCTTGTCCACCTTGGTAGACGAGGCAGCTACGTCCCTGGCCTGACGCGCCTTGATCGCCAGTAGTTCTAATGCCGGGTGATCTATAATCATTTCCTCTCTCCTGCTTAGTCTTTTGTCTGCCTAGCTGGATGCTCATATATTCAATAAGGGGCAAGGAGTCCCGCTCCAGCTTCAGCAGATGCCATTCATCATCATGATATACCCCTGTCTATCCTGCTGTCAAGCCATCTCTCCCCAATTCGTCCCCATCTTAGCCTCTACCTTAATAGGAACAGACAGCTTCACTGCCGACTCCATGATCTTGGTGGCCCACCATATGAACTGGGGGGCAAAAGGGGCCTCCACTTCAAACATCAGTTCATCGTGTATCTGGAGCAGCCAGAACCAGGGGAAGCTGGTCTCCTCCTGGCCCATCCTTATCATAGCTGCCTTCAGTATCCCCTGGGCCGTGGACTGGATAGGCATGTTGATGGCTTGCCTCTCCCCGGCACCCCGATACCGCTTCACAGGGCACAGCATCTCTGGGATGTACCGGAGCCGCCCGAACATGTCGGTCACATAGCCGTGCTTCCCGGCGAATGCCCTGGTCTGATCCTGCCAGTCACCCAGTTCAGGACGTAACTGGTAGTACTCCTTGATGAACTTCTCGCAGGCCCTCTCGTCCCAGTCCTCCAGCCCCTCCTGGGCCATCTGGTTGTACAGCCCGTGGGGTGTCAGACCGTAGATGACGCCGAAGCCCATGGTCTTGGTGGGATACCGCTGCCAGCTGGTCACCTGATCCACGGGCACCCCGAATATCTGGCTGGCTGTCTCCGTATGGATATCCCTGCCCTCCAGGAACAGGTCGATCATGCTCCTGCACCCTGTCAGGTGGGCAGCCACCCTCATCTCGATCTGGGAGTAGTCGATGGCTACCAGGAAGTTGCCATCCTCTGCCACAAACGCCTTCCTGATGGCCTTCCCCAACTCACTGCGAGAAGGTATCTGCTGCAAGTTGGGTTCCTTCATGCTCCACCTGCCCGTCTCAGTACGGGTGACGTTGATGGTGGGGTGGATGCGCCCGAACTCGTCCACCTTATCCGGCAGGGTATCGCAGAAGCTGTCCTTCAGGTGAGCCAGGTGCTTGTACTCCATCAGCAGGGGCACCACCGGGTGGTCGATCTTGGGCAGTTCATCCTTGGACACAGACGGCAGCCCTGTCTCTGTGAACTTGCCGGGGGTGAACCCCAGTTCCTCAAACAGCAGCTTCCGCACCTCGTTGTCGGAGTTAGGGTTGAACCTACGGCCCACCCCTTCAGTGGAGAATATCTGCTCTGCCTTCATCTCCAGCAGTTCAAGGTAGTGCCGCCCCAGGTTGTTCAGGTAGGTGGAGTCCAGCTTGATGCCATTTCGCATCATCTCCAGGGCTATGGGCAGCGTCCTCTTGTCCAACTCGTACACATACCGAAGCCCCAGCCTGTCTATCTCCTTGTCCAGCATCTGGAATACCCTCAAGGTGGCGTCGGAGTCACGGCAGGCGTAATGCACCACCTCGTCCATGGGGACATCCTCTAACGAAGCGTCCCTCATCGGCCCCAACTCCCTCTCCACCTCCACCCTCTCCCTCTTATCGATGTTGTGCCACCTGGCATAGGGATCGACAGGCCCATCCTTCAGCCGCTTGCCACCCACCACATCGGCTATGATCCGCTTGATCTTCTTGGTGATGTGCTGTGGCTGCTTGCTGCTGGTGACCAGCCTGTTCTCCTTCTTGCTCCAGGAGGTATTCTCCAGCAGCGGAGGGTCTGGCACCTCCAGGCTGACAGCATCCTCCAGGTAGCCCATGGCTTTATCCTTACGGTGCCCCCCAATGGTCTCCTGGTAGCTGTCCATCTCCATGCCACACAGCCGCCATGCTAACTCCTTCAGCCCCTGGGGTAGTCCCAGCAGGTAGGCCATGAGCATGGTGTCATCGGTATTCTCCGGTAGTTCCAGGTACTTGGCGTCGAAGAGGTAGTTGTGTACCACGGCCCCCTGATACCCAGGAGCCATACCCCACTCCCCGGCCCTCATAAAATAGCCAGTGCCCGGTGTGTCGGACGCCTGGAACGACCACAGACCATCATCCACTATCTCTGTATCCCAGGCAGCCACCTTGTCGAATGACTTGGTCTCAGTCATCTCCCTGTAGTCAGGCTCTGGGTACTCGTCCTGGGGCACGGCTACCTGCTCCCCTCTCACCAGCTTACCCAGGGTCTCAAAGTCCCCCTGGATGTGGCGCATCAGCCGGGTGTCGTAGAAGCCAGCTGCCGGGTGGTAGACAGGCAGTACCATTGCCCCGTCCTTCTCAAAGGGTATCCCGTGGACATGCTCCACGTTGACCTCACCAGTCAGGTACTCGATAGCCACCCGCCCCATGGGCACCACGATCTCCGGCTTGAATGCTGCTATCTCCAGGTCAAGCCACCTACCGGCACAGTACCTGGCCTCCTCCACAGTGGGAGTCCGGTTGTTCCTGGGCCTGCACTTCACCGTGTTGGATATGATCACCTCGTCCCTGCTCAGGCCAGCCGTCTCCAGCAGGCTGTTCAAATACTCCCCAGCCTGCCCGGTGAAGGGCACCCCGGTCTCGTCTTCATTCCTACCAGGGGCCTCACCCACCAGCATCACCCTACCCTCTCCTGCCTTGGCAGGCACCGGCCCCTTGCACCCGTCTCTCAGGGCGCAGGCTGTGCAGCCACGGGTGGCCTCATACAGCCCTCTAGTTTGAATCATTTACCCCCTCCTCTATCAGGTGCCAATCCCTATCGTCGTTTAGTTCTACCCCAATCTTCTCCATGATCGCACCACAGTCTAGGCACTTCCACCGGGTAGAATTCCTTTTAAACCATGTTCCCATGTAAGGCTCCTCTACGAACCGTCCATTCCCGTGGTGACTTAGGCACCAGGCGAACTTGATCATCCCAACTCCTCGTCGATCTTGCTGGCTATGCCCTTTCCAATACCCTCCAGCTTGACCCAGTCAGCAGCTGAAGCATTCACCATCTCCCTGACAGTAGGCCACTGCTGCTCGATGGTAAGGCTCCTCTCCCACCCTATCCCAGTCAACTCCTTTGCCACTCTCCTGACCAATGATGGCCTCGTTAGCAGGACAGGGGACATGGGGGCAGTGTAGAACTTCTTGAGGCTGCTATGGGCCTCTGTGTCAGCGAAGAAGTCATGCACGCCCCTGACTATCCTCACCGTCTCCCGGCTGCTCTTGCTGTACTTGACGGTGACACCCATCAGGTAGGTCAACTCGTTCAGGTAGGCGTCCACCCTCTGGTAGGACATCCCGGCCCTGATCCACCTGTTGCCCTGCATGAACTCTGTGTCCTCACCGTCCTTGGTCTCACGCCAGATGGCCTCCAGCACCAGGAAGTAGTGCTGGAAGCCAGCTTCATGTGCGCTCTGTACCTGCTGGACATGCCTGCCGTCATTGATGCAGGCCACCAGGTCGGAGAACTTCTTCCTCTCTCCACAGACCCTCACCACCTCACCATTCACCTTGCCATGGAAGATGAAGTCCCCATACGGGATGGGGACTGCCATCGCCAGATCACCGAACAGCCGCACCAGGTCTCGATCATTGGCGGCTGTCGTGAGGTAGATCACGTTGACTGTACCAGGCCCAGCAGCATCTGCATGTTGAGACCGCCAGGTATGCCGCGTGGATCGGTGGTGGCCCCGGCATAGAGGTTCTTGCCCATGAGGTTGGGGTTCTGCCTGGATGCCTTGACCTCAGCGTAGAAGACCGGGCCTTCTGCTGTGTCCTCCCGGTGGGTACGGAGGGTGGCCTGGACATGGTAGGGGACATCCACCCAGCCCTTGGGTTCCGGCTCCCCTGTGTTGAAGTTCTTCTGAATCTTGTGGAGGAAGATGGCCGACATCTTGCTCTGATGCACCTTCCTCATTATCTCGCGTAGGTCGGCGTAGGCCACCCCGTACTGGTGGGGCTGCACCTGACTCATCTTGCCGAAGTGGGATAACCGACATATGTCATACGCTTCTGTGAAGGTGTCGATGATCAGGGTGCCCTCGCCCACCTCCAGAGCCTCGTTGACCTTCTCCTGGATGCTGGCCCATATCCTCCCGAACCGCTCCATCAACTCCTGGCTGCTACCCAGCCTCTCCGGCTGCTCCACCTGGTAGACCATCAAGTCCTCTCCCTGGAACTTATGGATCACGCCCTCTGTACCCACATCGAGGTCGATGTACATGATTGGCCGGGGTGCAGTCAGTGCCAGGTGTGACTTGCCCGTCTTGTCGGTGCCCTCGATGGAGGCGATTATCCTGGATGGTGCTGGCCCCATGGTGTTAATCCAACCGCTGCCTAGCAGCGAGTCTATCTCCTTTGTTACCATTTCTCCTCTCTTCTCTTCTGATTGGGGCAGCTTTGCACTGCCCCGGCTCTTTGATTAGTTTTACGCATCGCTCTCGATGACATGATTGCTTGCCGCATCTGCTGCAAGTTGCCCCTAAGAGACTCTCTCTGCCACAGATGACACAGTATGTTCTGACTCTCGCAGTCACTATGATCTCGTTGATGCTAGACATCTCTCACGTTCCTCAGCATCACCCAGTTCTCCACCAGTTGATGCGGTTCAAACTCGATACGGTACAGATGGAACGGGGAGTCGGGTGGCCCTCGTCTGGGGAGGTAGAGGATGGGCATCCAGAGGCTGGTGCAGCCACTCATATAGCAGTAGGCCATCGACTGCACCATGTATCGCCAGTTGTCCCGTGGATCGCTGGGGGATGAGTGCCGGGACTTGCACTCCACCACCGCTAGGGTGTGGTCTGGTGCCAGGGGAGAGGACAGGACACCATCCAGGCTGCCCACAATCCCATCAACGTCTCTCACTACCTGGGGGTGGAACTCCAGCCCCTCTGCCCTGGCCCGGTCTATTATAGTCGGCCTCGATGCCCATTCCCAGATGCGCCCCAGGGCCATGATGTTCCAGCCCTCTGCGCTTGGCTCCTCGTCCTCGTACCATGTATTGCCAGTCAGCTTGGCTGCACGGTTGACCAGCGTCGAAACGTGCAGCCTGCTATTGTCCCGTGGCAGTGGAGGGTCTGCTAGATCAGCAACCTCATTAAGACTTACGTCCATATGCTCCAGTTCCATCAGCCCCTCCTCAACCTATGCGCTGAAAGTTTCCTTATCCAGCGTGATCCCCACGGCTGCCAGAGCATCAACCAGGGACTGATCGAAGATGACGTTCATGAGTGCCTGCTGGTTACTAGCGTCCAGGTTCTGGTTGAACGCCTCACCCCCCAGCTGTTGCCGGGTCATGGAGCCATTCGCCGCAACCCCAGCCTGCACCAACTCCACTGCCTTGGCTACCATGTCAGCCGGAGCAGCAGCAGGAGCAGCAGGTGCCGTCCCGTTGACTCCAGGTAGAGTTAGCTGTCCCTGGGGTACGATCAGGGTGCGAGTACCTCCAACATTCATCTCGTCCCAGTAGGCCGACATCCCAACGAAGGTCTCAGACAGGTTGTCCTTGATGCTGGACTCTGGGTATCCCTGGTTGACGCACTCGACCACCAGCTTGTAGAAGTTACAAGCCTTGGAAAGCACCCCGCCCTCCAGCACCTGGCCGTCAGCGGAGACCGTGTAGCGGTCTGGTCGGCCTATGCTATAGACCTGTTCAAACTGATCCCCGGTCTCGTTCTCCAGAGTGATGATCGCAGCCATCGTGATTGTGGGTTTCCCCTGATCGTTCAACGATGGGGTGGGGTTGCCGTTCCCATCCTTGGTCATGTAGTGATGCTCCCCGAACTTGGCAGCGGTCACTGTCAGATAGCCCCGTGGAAATGCTCCACCCTCAGAAGCCTCAGAAGGCTTCAAACTCATTGGTGCCATGGTTTCTCCTTAAATCATTTGTGGAATTAGATCGACTGACTGCCGTGACACACGCTCCTGGAACCACTTTGGAGCAAAGTGCCGGTACTTGGGCCACCACCACCGCCAGGCATCGTCGATCACTAGCACCTGGCATTTATCGTCGGCACTGCGAGTGCCCCTTCCCGTCTCCTGGACGAGGGTCTCCATTGCCAACTGGGCTGCCCAATCTCGATTGTCGGCCATCCTGGCCCTTATCAGTGCCCCCCTTGTATCAGGGTAGGGCACCTTGCCCACCACGATGTACTCGCATTCCTCCTGTGGAAAATCCCAGCCAGTGGTCACGCTGGGAGAAACGAGTACAGCCGGAGCAGGGGCTGCCTTGAACTTATCTACCACCTCCCTCACATTCTTTGTATCGTGTACGAATATCTGGTCTTTGTATCTGCTGTTCTCTCGCAGCAGCTTGGCCCTGGCGTAGGACACCGTGAACACCAGCCCCTTCTTGTCCTGCCTGCCACGGATGATGTCATCTATCCTGCGAACCCAGGTCAGCATCTCCTCGTCGGTGACCCTATGGTCAACCCTCATCGTGTTGATATGGGTGATGGGTGTGTTCGACGCCGGGAACGGTGACTCTGCCTCGATCCATTGCGGCTTATCTATCCCCAGGTTGTCCACAATGTGGGGAGTCAGTATAGCCGATAGAAGGATGACTTTGGGAACCCCTTGGAACAGTAGATGGGTGTGATCCCTGACCCACAGCGGAGTCCAGGTCACGACCTCACTCTGCCCCATGTGTGTAACCTCCTTAACGTAGTCTGTTCTACTCATGGCGAGGGCTTGGCACTTCCTGAGAAGAGTACTCACCCTCCGGTGTTCCTCGACCAGGTGGCCAGGCACATCCGACATCATCTTGATGCGGTTGAACAGCCGGGTGGCCTCCTCCTTCAGCTGGGTGGTCAATCGGCTGCAATTTGACCGCCACTCATGGAAGTCCCAGTCCTCATGCCACTGGATCGTGGGCTTGTCATACCTCCCGAATGATATCTGGAGGAATGACTCAAGGCTTCTGCCTGCCAGGTGGGCCTCGTCCAGGATCAAGAGTTCTGTGTCCTTGTCCTGGGGCTGAAGGCCGCTGCTGTAGATGGACTGGGCCAGCCAGTAGGCGTAGTTGGTGACTACGAACTTGCTCTTCTGAGCCTCGTCCAGGCGGTGGTAATAAGGGCAGAGGGGCTTGGACTTGCAGTCATAGCCGCTCTTGCACGGTGCCTGATCCACCCTGGTCTTGGGCCACAGCAGGCACTCGTACTCGTTCTGCCCTCTGATGTCCACCAGCCCCATGCTCTGGAAGTCTGCCATCAGCTGGGACTGTAGCCCTTTGGTGCTGGTGAGGTAGACCGTCCGTCTATCGGCAAACCAGCTGGTCATCATAGCCAGCAGGGACTTGCCGAATCCGGTGGGTATGGACGCTGCCAGGAACTGCTTGGGGGAGTTGAAGAAGGACATCATCTCCTGCCAAATCTCCTGCTGTCCTGGATACCACGCGCCGAACTTCTCGATGCCTATCAGCTGGGATGGAGGAATCATTGCGCCTCTCCTGGCTTCAGGCTGACTGGCGCGGTGTCCTTCAAGAACATGAACCTGCTCACCAGGTGGAGTGAATTGTCCCTCATCTCCCCCTCCGGCAGGTCGGACATGACAGAGTAGGTCTGTTGAAAAGTCCTCTTGGCGTCCTGCATCCTCCCCTGCGACACCGCCTCTCCCATCATGCGTACTGCCTCCTCGACCATGGAGTTGAGTTCGTTGTACCTCCGCTCCCTGGTCACCAACTCCGACATCAGTTCTGTGATGTCCCTATTGATGATCCCCGGCTCCATGTCGTTCAACTCCCTGACTCCCTTGTCCAGCGCATGTCTCATGAAATCGCTGGTAGTCCTGAACGGGAACCTCCCCGACTGCACCAGGGCTGCTATGTCTACTGCCATCTCTGGCAGCACCTTGCAACTGAGTGATGCGCTGTGCCCATACTTGTTCGCCGCTGGTACTGGTCTAAATTCCATGCCGCTCCTATGTACACCGTAAAACTTTATTATCGTAAATTGAATACTGTATACCGTGTGACAGTATCCCTATTCTAGCAGGGTGGATATTCAATAACATATAAGTAGGGGATGAAAAACCCCCGGCTACACAGGAGAGAATAGCCGGGGGCCAATAGAGGAGGAGACAATCCCGATAGTGAGGAATGCCCTCACTTCCATCGTAGTCCCCTCGTCATCAGGAAATCAACCCCTGAAGAAACTGAAGAACCTACCCACCACCCCCTGCCTGGTTGGCTTGGCCCTCTCGATCAGTACCTCTTTGATGGCCTGGGGCATGACGGGTGCCTCCCGCTTAGACCATAGCCTCCAGCGGTTCTCCCAGGGGCAATAGTGGCCACGCGCCTCCACCGACAGGTAGAAGTCCTGCTGGCACGACAGGCAGTGCCACCCGCCTCCTCTCCTACCGTAGATCATGCCCCATCTATTGAACGGGTACAGCCCCGTCTTCAGTTCCTCCACTGGTTTCAGTTTGCTCCATGCTGGGTTCGTTGGAGTCATAATCTCCCTCCATTAGAAATCTATGGCACCGTGGACAGACCTTTGGCCGTGGCACCCGTGGCTGCCACTCGTATTCGCATTTGGGATTGGGGCATTTCAGCACAGTAACTTCACCTCCTTCTTGCTGAGTAGGATGCTGCCCCCCTTCCAGGCAGCCACCAGGACAGGGTTCTTATCGATTGGGCTGATGATGCCCACGTTTATGGGCCTGGTTAGGTCGGCCAGGCGCAGTGCTAGTAGTTGCTCCATTTCATGTCCTCCTTAGAGACACAGATACCCCCAGGAACCGCATGAGAAGCGATTCCTGGGGGTTGATCGGGGTATTGGGGCTGCTAGACCAGGACAGGGGCCAACTCCCCCTCAATGCCCTCCATGAGCAGCCTCATGGCAGAGTCATTCAACCTACGCCCGGTGCCAAACCAGTTGGAGTGGAGGCGGTTGGCCTTCTCAGACTCCCCACCCCTCACGCTCTTGTGGTGGGTGGTGAATTCGGTCACCCCGTTCAGCATGTCCCAGCGAGACCACCCCTCGTTGCCGATCCCCTCGCTGAAGAGGCGGTCAACCTCGACCATTTGGTTACGGACGCGGGTGCCGACTTCTTCTGGATTCTCCTGCTG
>Ga0208183_1000814_pt1 | contig 12393 bp, 20 predicted proteins | sample MalvirDeepMed_51_FD_184251 | JGI IMG/M metagenome (GOLD analysis project Ga0208183, IMG submission 184251) | Marine viral communities from the Global Malaspina Expedition - Malaspina viral metaG DeepMed_51 (SPAdes) (version 2) | ecosystem: Environmental > Aquatic > Marine > Oceanic | place... | reverse complement strand
GGTTATTGCTCCTGGCCTTGACCTCTATCAGGAGGAAGCCATCATCATTCCATGCAATGATGTCGGGGAACAGGGACAGGTGGGTGCGACGCACCTCATACCCTTGCTGGGTCAATTGGGTTAGCAATAGGCTTTCGGCCTTTGTCCCCTTGGCCCTGGGCGCACCTCCACCAGTGCGCCTCCTTGTCTTGCCGTTGACGCTGAAGACTTCCAGTAACGTCTTAGCCACGCCGTTTCCTGTCCTTCCAGGGGTTCCAGGGAAGGGGTTCCACGGGGTGCAGGTCTATATGGTGTCCACACTGGATACACCGCCAATACGGTTCCAAGGCATCCCAGGTATAGGCCATAGTACCCCTCATACACCTGGGACATTCCGTGATGGTTACCTCGTTCATAATCCCCCTCCCCTCTCGTCCAGGGATTGCGCCATATGCTCTCTCGCCCTGTTCGCGAAATTGTGGGCTAGATTGCGAAAGAGATACTGGGCAAGCATTAGCCTAGCTGCGCTGGAATCTATATTAAGCTGCGGGTGGATAGTGGCAAATTCCCTGATTTGCTCTTCAAACCAGCTTACTGTCACGCCCTGTGTCATTTGCCCCTCCTGGAGTAGATTGCCCCTTGTATCGTTTCCAACATCATCCCCTCCCCTCCCTGTCCCTCTGTTGTATTGTTGTAATGGGGGTATATATATACCCCCATTACAACAACAGATTACAACAGGGGTTTTGTGCCTAATGTTGTATTCGTTGTGTTGTGTTGTGATTATTGTTGTGATTCTATACCTCGTTCCAGTACATGAACGGCAGGGCGTACTGTTCGCCCCACAGTGTGCTATGCAGGTTCCCTGATTCGTCCCTCCAGGTCTTCTCCCTGATGAGCCATGTGGGGGCTGAATAGGTCTTGCGGGTGGTCTTGTCCCATATCAGCACCCACTCGCAGTCGGGCCATATCTCGTCTATATACGCCTTGTCTACCGTAAAGGCTCCCCCAGCCTTCCACAGACGGTGCGACTGATATACCCACTTGGCGTATGTCTTGGATTGAGGGTCATACTCCCCGATGGGTTTCTTGCCGTTGATTGTGGCTACCTGTGCTTTCATGTTTCCCCTTTCGGATTATGCCAGGATCATTGGCATGGGGATTGCGCCCAGCCTCTTTGATGCCAACTTCAGATATTCCTCACTCAGGTCTGTTCCTATGCTCTTGCGTCCTAGCCTCTGTGCTACGGCTACCGTAGTACCTGACCCAGCGAATGGGTCGAGGACAGTTGCTGGAACGGTGTCGGCGTTACATTCACAGGTGGGATTCCATCCCGTCGTAATGGGCATCGGTGCGCTACCGCCGAGATTACGCTTCTTTCCCCAGACCTGCGATTGTGGATGTGCATAAGCATCTGCGGTATATAGACCATCCTCGCTTCTACCCTGGGGTTTTTCTATGATACTTTCCACCTCTCGCTCCCACGGCTGACCGCACTCAGCACATACACCCTTCTCCGATGTCCCTGCCAGGATACATGGCTCGACCAGCTTCTCAGGGTATGTGGCGAAGTGGGCTTCGGGATAAGGGTGGGTGGTTATCTCCCAGACGGAGCGTTTGTTGCGGCCATCTGGTACGACATAGGTGTCACTCAATCCATTGCCTGATGGAGATACATTCGTCCCTAACGCTTGTCGTTTTGCAAAAGACTTTTCGCCTAAACTAATTACCGCTCCTGCATAAGATGCAGGCTCCTTTATCGCATCAGCATCGTAGTAGTACCTCTGGTTCTTGGTTAACAGGAAGATATACTCATGGGCCTTGGTGGGCCTGTCCTGTACGCTCTCTGGCATGGGGTTGGGCTTGCTCCAGATGATGTCGGAGCGTAGATACCATCCATCTGCCTGGAGCGCAAAGGCCACACGCCAGGGGATGCCGACTAGGTCTTTGCTGGAATAGCTATCCCCAAGGTTCAGCCATAGCGTCCCTGTGGGCTTCAGTACACGCCTCACCTCCCTGAACACCTCTACCATGTTGGCACAGTATGCCTCTGGGGTTGGTTCTAGGCCGATGCCCTGCTCCTCTAACCCGTAGTCCCTCAACCCCCAGTACGGTGGGCTAGTGACCACGCAGTCCACGCTACTGTCAGGGATGGGGAGATGCCTCGCATCGGCCTGGTAGAGCCGTGCAAAGCCGTTGTCGAAGTATGTCATGAAATGGCCTCCTTGATATATTGGGCTAGCGATTCTATCGGCTGGAGGTGTTCGTTGCCGACCAGGTAACCGCTGCCCCTCCAGGTCGGGTGTCGTTCCCTGGCAACATAGCAGTTCTCCTCAAAGGTCTGCCTTGTGAGCCACCCTGCAAACGCCACACGCCCCGTGTCGGCGATGCCGTCTACCAGGTAGGCCGCCACACCGACATCGCTCCGCATCTGGGGAGCCAGGTTGTAGAATGAGTACCCGGCTTTAGTCCTCGTGCGTATCTCTCCCTGCACTCCATTGATGCTGAAGTCGTGCGTATTCGCCCACTGGTCACGCACAAAGTGGCCCTCGGTGTACGGCAGATTGAACAACCTTACCAGCAGGGCGTATTCTCCCATCAGCCCCACCAGATGCAGGCCTGTGGGGTCGTAGCTGTCGCCCCTCACAAGCATCTTATCGACAGACTCGGCTTGCTCGTTGCGGACTTGACGGGCAATGGCCCGTCTCCGCAATATGCCCATCTCGTCCGCTGTGAGAGTAATTAGGATTGTGATTCAACGCCCCTCGTATCTTGTGTTGGGTGGGGCCAGACAGCCCCTCTCACGGTCGCTGAAGCTCCGCACTGCATCACGACCTCGGCAATTCAATCGGCGAGCAACCCCCACTGGATGGGACTTTCCAGGGGTAAAAGGCAGTTTGGCATACTGGCTCTGAGCGGTATTTACCGTGTCTGGCCCCGTTCCCACTATGTCGACCTAGCCCTGGCGATAAGTACCCCCACAACTACCCCTGCAAGGATAGCCCACCCTGCAACCCCTACCGCTATCCATCTCGTCTCTGGTTCCATGTGACCTCCTTAAAATAGCGCACCCTGCGCTGCGTTCTGGTATCCCCAATATCTCTCAGCGAGGAATGTCTGTGGCCCATCCTCAACACTCCACTGTTTCTCGTAGCCATGCTGTGCAAAGGCTTCCAGCGTGGCCTCAAAGGTCTCGCCCGTATCCTGAAATACCTTGCGTATCAGGACGGCTCCCAGGGCTTTGAGGCTCTCCAGATGTGCCGTGTCGATAGCCAGTTCCCCCCTAGAATGGAATGCATGGGCGGGCCGATTCAGACGTTGCTCATATACTCCATCAGGGAGCAACTCTCCCGTCATTTGCCCCTTTCGGTTGCGGAATATCACCAGATGGCCTCCTTGCTACTGTTCTATGATAAAGGCATTCAATGCCTCTATGTCCAATGCTGACGACCAGAGGTTTGCGCCGTCCCGTGTCTGGGTGAAGCCAAAGGACTCCATCAAGTCACGACGCAGCGATAGGTATGGTGTGACGTATCCCTTGTAGCCTCGCATGGCGTGAGGATAGTCTTTGCCCAGCCATAGGGCCACGTTCCAAGTGACCCAGTTCCGCCAGCCGCTGTACGCATCTCGTAATGCTGCGTCCACGAAGTGGCTATCAAGGCTCACCAGACCACCTCCCTCTTGAGAGGTCTGTGGGCCGTCCTTTGAAGTCCACCTCTACCAGCCCTAGTTCCTGCGACCGCGCCATTTCCCAATCAGCCCCCTTGCTCTCCCCTGGAATGCGCACAATTGCATCAGCCCACATCGACAAGAAGCTATCGTCTAACACCATGAACATATCAAGATTTAATCGGGCATCATCCTCCCAGTGATGAGTCATTTTATGTGGGACATATACCTGATGCCCATGCGCTAGTAAATCCCTGCCGACTGCATCGGCCCTGCGAACATTCTCGGCGATAACATCTTTCGGCTGCGTGTCTCCATATGGCCCTGCAACGTATATGCGCATTAGATTAGCATCTGAGCATTGCGCTCAGCATTACCTTTCATCATATTAGCGACGGCTACCTTATAATACTCAGGCTTTAGTTCCAGGAGCGTTGCCTTGCGCCCTAGTTTGATGGCCATGTATGCTTCACTCCCGATGCCGCCAAATGGAGTCAGCACCATCTCTCCTGGATTAGAATAGAGCTTGATACACCGCTCTATAGTGCCAAGCTGTAATGGAGCGATATGTTTCTCATCATCATCGCCCCGTGCCTTGCTGAATTGCAGCGTTGCAGTCTCTCGGATGCCGAGCCATATCCCATTAGCCCACTCAATCCAAGTCTCGTTATCCAGTTCACCGTTCTCGACTGGCTTGATAGGCACTTCGTTCTCTCCTGGCTTCTTGAATAACAGTATCTGGTCTACTAAGGCTGGCCTGGAATCGGCTGAATCTTTGCGGAGTTGGACAAACAACAACGCTTTGCTCTTGACCCGAATGGCCTGTGCCTGCGGATTCTTTTGGACAAATGCCCTCCCCGTGAAAATCCAGCCCTCTTGCTCATACGCCCTAATCACAGCACCTGGGAAATCTCGCAGGCCGATGTAGCCATCCCGTTGTTGCATAGCTGGGACATCACTGGTATGGACACAGGTCAATCGTCCTGGCTTTGTAACCCGCAATATCTCCTGAATGATGAATGCGTAATGCCCAAAAAATTCAGGCCAATCACGACTATTGCCCAAATCCCGCACGCTCGCTGTATAGGTGAATAGGTCAGCAAACGGAGGGCTATAAATTGAGAGGTCGATGCTGTTCTCTGCTATTTCTGGCAACCGCTTAGCAGAATCTCCCATTATGCCGAGCCAATTCTCGCCATGTTGCGTTTCTTCTCTGTAATCCTCTCGCACCGAAGCATTCAATCCTAGCTCTCCCTTCTCGTAATTCTTGATTTGCTCAATTAGCTTGTTCTTGAGACGCTTTGCCATAGCGTCCTTCCGCATGATGTTCTGATATATCTCCTCATCGGTGTCATTCATGACGACATAGACATCGACAGGTTTGGTCTGCCCATATCTCCACTGGCGGCGAATGCACTGATAGAACATCTCCCACGAATCATTGATGCCAAAGAATATGGCAGTGTGGGCGTTTTGGAAGTTCATACCGTAGCCAGCTATCTTGCCCTTCGTGACCAGAATGTTAAACTGCCCGTCTTGGAAAGCCTCTAGTGTGTCGACCTTGTACCCAATAGCATCTGACCCCTTCACCTCCCTGGCGTCGCTGCCCAGCATTGCTGTAACCTGCTGACTTTCGCGGTCAAGCCCACACCAGACGATTACCTGTCCATCACTAGCAGCCACCAACTCCAGGAGTGTAGCTAGCTTACTATCAACTGTGGCGGCTCTAGCCCTGGCTCTGTCGGCGATGCCGTGGAGTCCCGTGAAGAATAGCTGGTCATCGGGTTTATAATCGCTGCTAATATAAATGGGCGTAACGGTCAATGGCGGCAGGATAAATCCATCGTCGTCGTATCCGAGGTCAGATGGCTTTGTCATTGTTATGGCCCATGAAGCCAACCACTCGAAAAACGGCTCCTCAGCATAGTGCTTCAGTCGCCATTCTGTGCCATTCTGGTTAGAACCCTTTCGGCGGAATGCCATATCCCCATAGTGTAGCGTGTGCTCTTTATTGGCGTTGATGAAAAATGTAGCAAGCATCTCCGCCGCCGTACATATACCTAAAAACGCTGCATGGTTTCCCAATTCGATGTAGTCATTCGGGGCGGGCGTAGCTGTGCAGCACAAGCGCAATGGAACTGACTGACATACATCAATCAGCTTCCGTCTCGTTGCCCCCCCAACCGATTTGAGGATACTAGACTCATCGAGAACCACCGCTCCGAATTGAGAGAAGTCAAATTCCTCTATCATTTCGTAATTAGTAATCCAGATGTTATGGCTGGGTGTAATATCCTTCTGATTCCTGACATACCGCACATCCACATCAATCTTACGGGCCTCTCTGACCGTCTGCCGTGCTACCGATAAAGGGGCAATGATAAGAGTATTTTGTGCTAAGAGTCTGACCCACTCTAATTGGATGAAAGTTTTGCCCAATCCAGTATCCAAGAATACGGCACTCTGCCCCTTCCGCATGGCCCACACAACAATGTCCTTTTGCCACTCAAAGAGCATTGGATGAATAAGTTTTCTATCAATAATTATGCCCTTATTGCTAACGATATGCTGCTTAGTTAGCAGATAGGATTCATAGTCCGCATTGCCTTCAACCATTCTCGTTGCTGTTTCAATCACCAGACCACCTCCTTCTTGATAGGCTGTTCTGTACTGTCTACCTCCTCCACAATATCCTCCTCCTGGGGCTGTACCTCTGGCACAACCCCCTCCATGCCCTCTGGGGTGTTTAGGGCAAGATAGTTGCCCCGAACGTGCATCAGTTCAGACAACTTCTTGTATTTGTTGGTGTCGTTCCGCAACGCCCAGATGTAGTTCCGCAACGTCTCCTGTCTGGATTTATCCAGGTTCAACGTGGCTCCTATTTCGGCGATTGCCATCCTGTGATTAGGTGTCTCTGTTAGAGATGCCTGGAGTTGCTGCCACAGTCGGGCGTGTTTCCGCAGTTCTGGAATCAGGGACGCATCCTGTGCCGACAGCACCACCGCCTCTGGGTCGAACGGGTCGCCCTTAAACTCCAACACAAACCCCAGAGAACCGACCCCTGGGCCGTCGTTTTCTTTCTCCTGTTGCAATTGCATGGACAGCTTGCCCTGCCCCTCACTGGCTGCACTACGCAGCCTCCAGATATTCCTCGCATTGGCCCGTATATAAGGGGAGCCGTAATAGTCATCTCCCCTGTTGGTGTGATGAATGACGAGGCAGGGCTGTTCCAGTTGCCGTATGGCCTCGAACATCATCCCTACACCCTCCTCGTCGGTTATAGACCCACCGCTGGCCCGTGCCAGCGAGTCCACTATCAGGAACTGAATCTGGTGCTGTAAAATATACTCTTGGAGGGCTTCCACCATCCCTACCAGTGGGACGCTCGCTGGCATATACAGCATGGGCGACCCATCTACCCCCAGCCCTGCATCCACCCTGTGGAACCTCCTGCGCATCTTGGCTCTGGTGGTCTCGTAGTCGATGAGCAGCACGTTTCCCTTGATTGTCCCCAGGCCGCAAACTGGCACTCCATGATGTATGGCTTGGCCCAGGATTATCGCCAGATAGGACTTGCCGCTCCCCGACTGCCCATAAACAAGGTTGATGTCCTCGCTGAGCAGCCCAGGAATCCTCCACACCTCGTCCTCGTCTGAGGCATCCTCTGCGTACAGGTCAACGGGCGGTGTCCCTGCGTAGTACGCTTCCAATACCATCTCCAAAGCCTCATTGATGGTCGCTTTCCAATCGTTCGTTACAACTGGAGAACCCACCCCGAATATCCCCTTCATCCCCACATCTCCACTGCGCTCATTGCCTACCACTAGTTCGGCTATCTCCTTGGCAATCCTTTTCCTGGCGGTGTCCGTGGTGATAGGCGTACGGGCCTTGAATAGCGTATGCCACTCACCGTCGGGAGCCTCTGCGCTGACGGTGGCATGGGCCGAGGCTTCAAAATGTTTTGAATATAGTTGCTTGATACGGATACGGATGCCCCTGCTCTCGTCCTCGTATAAGAACCTGTTTAACTCCCTGAGTATCGTACTCATAGCCCCCTCCGCTCCTGCTGGGGCTGTGCTGGTTTGGCTGCTGGTGGAGGTGGGGGTGCCTCTCGCCTTGGCCTGCGCAAATCCCTGTAAGCCAAGTCCAACTCCTCCTCCAGTAATTCGTTACGCCGTTCAGACGCAGCTACCTCGGCCCTCCGAAGGCCGAGGTGCTGGCAGTCCATGCAAAGATACTCTGTTGCTACGGCATGGAGACCCCCGCACTGGGGGATGCCCATACGTCCTCCCCGTGGCGTGTTAGACATACAGACCCCCTGCGGCCCCAGCCTTGGCCCTGGTAGCCCCGTATAGGTGGGCGCAGGTCGAGAATGTCAGTTGCGCCTGTGGCAGGTTGACCTTCTCCCAGAGGACATTGTGGGTGTCCTTAAAGACATAGATGATGTACGCCTGCAGATTGTTCCACTGGGCAGCCTGTAGGCCCGACATCTCATACAGGGCCAGACTATAACCACCCAACTGTACAGCATAGCTGGGGTTGTGAAAGGATTTCTTGGTGCGCTTGGGCTGGCCCTTCCTGTCTAGTTCTGGCTTGCCGTTCACATCTGTTGGGTATCTAAACTCGTCGGTGGTCTTCCAATCGAACAAGGTCGGCACACCGTCCACCGTCCCTATGGCATCCAACGTCCCCCCATATAGCAGGGACGGGTGATACACCATCACCTCTGCGGAGTCCAGATGAACCCCACTCTCCATCATGTTGGAGTACCATGCCCCGAACAGGGGCGAGGCATCAACAGGCACCTCGCCTGTCTCCACCCATTCGTAGATATTCTCATGTAGGTCTTTGCCTATCTGCTGCGCCTCTTTGCCTGCCCGTTTGAATTCCTGCGGATTCGCCGTTTGCCTGTACAGCTTAACCGCCCAGGACATCAGCCCATCCGCTCCAGAGGAGTCGGCATACCTGCTGATGCCAGAGCAGGACGGCAGACCCAGGGTTTCCGACACCCTGGCATCTCCCGTCACCCTGTATATATGTTGTTCGCTTTCGCCCCGTGTGACTGTCTCCATCCTGATGCTAACTGGAGACATTGCGCACCTCGGTCAAGTCGCCGTAGGCATCCTGTGGGATACGCACCTCTGCCTCATTCCAGTAGCGGTCAATCTCGACTGAGAACCAACCCTCCACCGTGGACTTCCGCAGCTTGTCCACTGGCTCACCTTCGTCATTCAACAGCTTGCCAGCAATGGCGAGGTCAACGTACATCCGCACCCGTTCGGTGGCCTGCATCTGTGCAGTCCTGGCGTGAGTGTTCCACTGGTCGAACCTAGCCTTGAGGTCAGGGCGCAAAGCTAGCCCCTGAGATATGCCCTGTGAGGCGTTTTGAGGGGGGCTAGGCCGATTCTGGGGTGTTGGGTTGGGGTTATCATTAGGTGGCGGTGCAACAGGGGCTTCTTCGGTGAATACCACGCCCATTTCCTCTGCTGCTCTGACCAGATGCCCTGCTGGAGCCTCTATGGGTTCTACCTTCCAGATGTTGTGGGCATAGTCGCTGGGCATTATCTCCAGGGAGTAATAGCCACCGACTGTTAATCGCTTCCGATGGAAGTCCCTGGCTTCGTAGGTATGGGACTCGTTACCAACTTGGCACTCTGCCGTAAACTTTAGAAAGGACGCTGGTCGCCCTGTTTTCTTGTCGGTGAAATTGACCTGCTCCATATCCCCCAGGCTAATCACCGTGGCTTCTACCTTATATGTATCTGGCATGGTGGCCTCCTTAAACTTCTATGCTTTATTTAATACCCAGCTTCGCTCCTCGTCCGTCAGACGTTCCATGGGTCGGGGAACGCCAGAAATGAGGAGTCGACGTATCAATACGTCATACGGCTCACCGCCCCGCAGATAGGCTTTCAAGGCCTTCAGCGTGGCCCTGCTGACGGGGATCCTCGTCTCTGCTCTAGTGGTCAAAATATCACCTCCTCTCCTGTAAGATGGGCCTTACATTGTAAACCCTGGACAACCCCAAGGGGAAGGGAGGGCTGTTGCCAGCCCTCCCCTGCAACCCCTATACCGTCAGCAGGTCATACGCCCTCTGCCGTAGTTCTGCGCCGTTCCCGAACCATGATGCGTCAAGTCTGCGGTCATCCCTGTATGCTCCACCCCGTACTGGACGCTCATGGTCAACGTAGTAGGAGACGGCATTGTATGCAGCCCACTTCGTGCCAGCTATGCCCCCTATCGTATTGGTAGGGTGGCTCAACAGGTCAAGCGTAGTCTCGTACGACTTGAGGATGCGGTGGTCTTGGTCGGCATAGGTCTGGTCGGGCTTGAATCGGTACACCTGTTGTAGATAATCCTGCACCTCAATCACCGTCATGCGGGTGTTGACGAGTTGGTCAACCTGTCGGGCGAACATCTCATAGTAAGCATGGGCTAACCCCAGCACCTCCCTGGCCTCACTCGCTTTAGTTAGGACGTTCTTGGTATGTTTGGCATAGAAGCCACCCCCACCTTGTAGGGCTGCGCTGAGAGTGTTGGCACAGACCACCCTGATAGGGGTCAGGGCCATCCTTACCGCTTGGCTCCCGTCGTGGCTGTTGCTGAGCAAGATAAACGGTTGAACCACATCCCCAGGGACTATCTCAATATCCTCTGGTAGTTTAGCCAGCAAGAACACCTTGCGCCCTCCGAATAGACTCCCTGCCGTATGGTAGATGGCTTCTCCCATCCCCACCACCCCATCTAACAAGTTCGTGCCATCGGTATTCTGGAGGGGTTCGTAACCCTCCCCCATGATGCTGAAGACCTGTTGGGTATCCTCCCGAACAATAGCTGCCTTGCCAGCTATCTCCTCAAAGCCGCCGTGGCTATTCCGAACGTATACGGGCTTCTTGATGACCGTCCAATCCAGGCTCGCAGCAGCTATGGCCTCTGCTGCTGTTGCTGGGTTGTCCAGCTTGACCCCCAGGCCGTGCCAAGGGGTCGCCCCCGTGTACATCATCCCGTCCGTCGCTGTTATTCCTGCTGGCATTATCTAACCCTCCTTCTCTCTCTGTCGTCTCGACCGTCTTTGGGTTGCTCGTCTTCTGGTAGGTCGAACGTCTGCATCCACCGCACCAGAATCTTCCCTGCATCACGCTTGGAAAGGTAGAACTCGTCTGCCAGGTATTCGGCCCCGCCCCACATATTCGTGGTTCCACCGTCCCTGAGTGCCACGAGAAACTCGTAGTAATCCATCTCATCCCTCAACCAACTACTCGTTACCATTCTCTAACCTCCTCATGAATCGACCGTACGTTACGATAGGTGGATATATCGCCATCTCTGGCCTCGGCCCTTGTGCGGTAGCCTAATCGACGCACCAGTGTTACGGGGATGCCAGCACCACCGCCCCAGAACACGTTTGTGTACCAGAGGCCGTCGATGGCACTCCTCCTCACGTCCTTGTAAACTGGGTTCCCATTCTGGTCACGCATCACTCACCCTCCGTTTCCCAAACTTTGATTCATTACTGATGTCGGCCCTGTCCAGTTCTGCTGGCGAAATACCGTCTGTGCATACTCGTCCCGTAGCGTGGCGAGTTCCTTCTTCAGACGCTCGATGGTGCCGTCCCTCTCCAATATCGTCTGATTGTACTGGCGTAGCAGTTCTCTATACTCCATCACTCGGTTCTCAAACGCCGTAACATACGCTTCGGGTCTGGGTACTGGAGGAGCCGTAGATACTGGTGGAGCCGTGGGTGCGGGCTGCTCTGCATACAGGCTCTCGATGTGAGCCTCTGCATAGGTATGGTTGCTGGGCGGGTCGCCCTCTGATGGCTGGGCTGCTGTCTTAATCGGCCCCCTGGTGCGGGTCTGCAACATCGGGCGTATGGGGATACCCATCTCCCGCTTGATGTTCACAATACTTCCTGCGCTGGCCTGCAATAGTCGCCGAATCTCTGCACTCGTCATCCCAGCCTGGATAGCCTCCCGAATGTCCTGCCGTTTCTGCTCTGTCATGTATGCTGGCACTACGCCCTCCCCTCCAGGGAGTCTTTGATAGACTCCTTCGCTCCTGCGATGCTGTCGTAATGTGGACATTCCTCATCCGACCACGCCATCCCTGTCGGGCTGTGGTATGTCTGGATGTACCACGCACCCCGATGCCGTCCCTCCTCCCAATTGCAGCGGATAATCCGCTGCCCCCTGTACGTTGTCATCGTCCTGCCTGTTCTGACCAATGTGGCCTCCTTCAACTGCTCCTGAGATTTGACCAGTCCTTGGGACTGCTGGCCTGGGCAGTTACACCAGGGGGCGTGAACCCCCTGGCCCCTCCTGCGTCTAGGCAATCTTATAACCTGCAATATCTCCCATCCGATTGATGGTGACCCGTAGCGCACCGCCCTTGTCCAGCCCTGTCAGCACCTCACACTGTGTAGCTGTCAGCCCACGCATGGAAGCGTATCCAAAGGGCCGTTCAACGTGCTGCTCATAATGCGCCAGAATATCAGGAGGAATAACAGTCACGGGTTCGGTTTCCCGTGGGCGATACTCCACAATCCGCTTCCAGCCCTTGAAGGATGCCCGAGAGTATCGTCTGTCCTTTACAACGTACCAAGCGTATCGTCTCATCATGGCATCCTCTCCGCCCGCTCGTTGTAGTAGGCTTCCCTGTCATCGGGCATATCGTCAACGGCCTGTCTGTGCATATCCATTTCGGCCGGGTCGTATCCATACATCTCTAGGATTGACGATGCAGATG
>Ga0208183_1000805_pt1 | contig 12478 bp, 16 predicted proteins | sample MalvirDeepMed_51_FD_184251 | JGI IMG/M metagenome (GOLD analysis project Ga0208183, IMG submission 184251) | Marine viral communities from the Global Malaspina Expedition - Malaspina viral metaG DeepMed_51 (SPAdes) (version 2) | ecosystem: Environmental > Aquatic > Marine > Oceanic | place... | reverse complement strand
CCACCCAGGCCCGGCCACCACGCCGGGCCTTTTCTTTTGCCCTGAGAATTGATATATAAACCGCTTGACATTCTAACTCTCAGAGTATATAATAAGGCTATCAAATAAAGAGAGGGGAGAACAAAATGACTAACGCAGAGATACGACAACTAATAGCCCGCAGCTCAGGCGATGTAGGGAAGCCAATCTCCCACGGTGATAGGCGGACTCTCCGAGATTTAGGATACATGGAAGTCAACAAGGAAATGGGCCGGAATGATTTCATCCTCACGGATACAGGGAAAGCAATGCTCCAGGATTATCGACTAAGCGGGGAGCCAGTCCGAGGCAGGAGGGAGGGATGGGTAACTCCTAACTCCTAGGCTGGCAAAACGAGCGGCTACCACCCAGGCCCCGGCCAAGTGCCGGGGCCTTTTCTTTTGCCCTGAGAAAGGAATCGGAATATACTGGAGCCATGCAAGATAGAGTAAAAGAGCTTCGTCGGGTGCCGGCGTCAGAACTCAGGGCGAACCCCAAGAACTGGCGCAGACATCCACCAGCGCAGAGGGCCGCACTCCACGGCACTGTAGACCAGATCGGCTTCACCACGCCGCTCCAGGTGAGGGAGCTACTCGATGGCTCGCTGGAGTTGATTGACGGACACCTGCGGCTGGAGGAATTTGGAGACGAAACGTTGCCCGTGGTGGTGGTTGATCTGACCGAAGAGGAAGCCAAGGTGGCCTTGGCCACCCATGATCCGCTGGCGATGATGGCCCACGCCGACCAAGACCAACTCCTCAACCTACTACGGGACACCCAGTTTGAATCCAAAGCGGTCAACGATATGCTGGAGGCCGTCGCCAACGGGGAACGGCTCCCCATGCCGGACTTGACCGAGCCGGTGGACGGCGGCGATCGTTTGGTGGGATTATTGTCGGCCCGGTTCCTGGTTCCGCCGTTTAGCGTATTGGATGCACGGCAAGGATACTGGCAAGAGCGAAAACGGGCGTGGTTGGCGTTGGGATTACAAAGCGAACTAGGACGTGGCCGGAACTTGTTACGATGGTCGGACACCATATTGAGGAGTGGTTCACCGCTTGGAGCGATTGCGCCTAATGAGGCCGGACCAAATGGCATATTGACCAGGACTGGTCAATATAGCACATCAAACGATCATGGCCGGCCCATAACCTCCAACGGGAAGGCTGCGGCAAACCGGACCAACAAAGAAAATATCCCCGGATATTATTATAAAAAACAAGCGGGGATGACCGATGAGCAAATCATAACTGAGTATCAATCGGGCTTATTAACTGGCGGGACCAGCATCTTCGACCCGGTCCTGTGCGAGATCGCCTACCGCTGGTTCAGCCCTCCGACCGGGTCAATCCTCGACCCGTTTGCTGGCGGGTCAGTTCGGGGAATAGTCGCGGCTTATCTTGGGAGAAAATATACCGGGATCGACCTGCGACCGGAGCAAGTAACAGCCAACCAGGAACAAGCCCAGACCATCGTCCCGGACAATATGCCCACCTGGATCGTTGGCGACAGCCGGACGGCCATCCCGACCGAAGAATACGACCTGATATTCTCGTGTCCGCCTTATTACGACCTTGAACAATATTCGGCCGATGATGCCGACTTGAGCAATGCCGCCGATTATGACGCGTTCATTCTTGGTTATCGGCAGATCATCCAGACAAGCGTTGACCGCCTTCGCCCGGATAGCTTCGCCTGTTTCGTGGTCGGGGACATCCGCGACAGTCACGGCATCTATCGCAATTTTGTGGGCGACACCGTGGACGCCTTCCAGGACGCCGGGGCGAATCTATACAACGAGGCGATACTGGTCACAGCGGTCGGGAGTCTACCGATCCGGGTGGGCCGACAATTTGCGGCAGGGCGCAAGTTGGGCAAGACGCATCAGAACGTCTTGATATTTTATAAGGGCAATCCCGACCGCATCAGGGAGCGCTTGGGTGAGGTAGACGTATCGGACGCCCTGAGCTTGTTTGAGGCTGACGATGTTTAACGCTCCCATGATCGAAGAACATCAAGGGACCATCGTCGTCAGGGACGATCTAATTCTCGGCGGGACTAAATCCCGGTTCCTTGTTCCGCTCTTTGAAGCCCACCAGGAGATTGTGTACGCCTCGCCAGCTTACGGAGGTGCCCAACTATCCCTGGCCTATTCCGCCCAGTTGACAGGCAAAGCGGCCACGGTGTTCGTTGCCAAGCGTAAGGAATTACACGCGAGGACTCAGGAGGCCCGATTGGCCGGGGCGAGAATCCATCAGGTCGCGCCCGGTTACTTGACCAACGTCCAGGCCAAGGCCAAGCGTTACGCCAACGACACCGGAGCCTTTTATATGCAATTCGGCGGCGGGTCCGAGGCTATCAATATCCTGGCGGATGCCGCCTCCCAAGTCGCCCAGCAAGTCGGCCCTCTGGACGAGGTCTGGTGCGCGGCTGGGTCCGGAGTCTTGCTGAGAGCTTTACAACAAGGACTCCCGGCCAAGCGTTACATCGGCGTTGAGGTCGGCCACCACTTATCCGGCGGGGAGATCGGACAAGCGTTGATAATGTCCAACCCTCTGCCGTTTGAGCGCGAATATAAGGGGCCGGTTCCCTTTCCGTCTTGTCGCAACTATGACGCGAAAGCCTGGGCCGTTTGCCAGGAGCATGGACAAGGGCGCCGTTTATTCTGGAATGTCCTCGGCCCATCGCCAACCCAGAGCATGATGGGACTTGAGCCGAAGTTGGTCACTGGTTAGGTCGTGGCTTTACAGAACGGAACCAAGATAGGCGCCGAATTAAGACGCTCCCAGGTCTTGCAATTGAAGCAGGCCGGGGCGTCCGAGCAAGCGATTGCCGAACAGCTCGGCGTGTCCAAGACCCAGATAAACAACGATGTCAAACGGCGGCTGGCCGAGATTCGGAAGGGTGATACCGAGGCGGTCGAGCAAGAATATACCCTCCAGAAGTCCCGCTATGAACGGCTCCTCCTCCGGTGGTGGAGCCAGGCCACCGGCCCCGATGATACCCTGGCGGCAAGGGCTACGGGGATCGTCCTGGACATCCTCCGGCGACTTGATACCATCGGCGGGCTTGTACCAGACAGACCGCTAATCCAGCTCAACCAGGATAACCGGCAGATAATTCAGAAAGAATCTATAAGGATCGACGTTGGCGACATCACCGAGGCCATCGCCGTCTTGCGAGATGCTGGGGCAGTCCGGGTGGGCAGCAATGGACACGCTTCAACTATCGTGGACGGATTACATACCCCATAAGCCTACGCCAAAGCAGCTAGCATTTTTGCTCCTGGAGAACCAAGAGGCCCTATACGGCGGGGCGGCAGGAGGGGGGAAGTCGGACGCCCTGCTAATGGCGGCCTTGCAGTATGTTGACGTCCCTGGTTATTCCGCTCTGCTACTCCGGCGTTCGTACACTGACCTATCGTTGCCGGGCGCATTGATGGATAGGGCAAAAGCGTGGCTGATACCCACATTGGCACATTGGCGGGATTCGATGAAAACCTGGGAATTTCCCAGCGGGGCAACGGTTACGTTCGGCTACCTGGAAAGACCAGGGGATGAGTACCGCTACCAATCCACAGAGTTTCAGTTCGTTGGCTTTGACGAATTAACCCAATTCACGGAGACGCAATACCGTTATCTATTCAGCCGGTTGCGCCGTTCAAATGAAGTGGATGTCCCGCTTCGTATGCGCTCCGCCAGTAACCCTGGCGGCGTGGGACATGAGTGGGTACGGGAGCGATTCATTGACGCACAGGGCTCAATCGAGAGCCGTATCTTTATCCCTGCCTCCCTGCCGGATAACCCATACCTTGACCAAGACGCTTACCTGGCATCACTGAATCAGCTAGACCCGATAACCCGCCAGCAACTCCTCATGGGCGATTGGTCAGCCCGCCAACCTGGGAGCCTATTTAGGCGAGAGTGGTTCCCCGTCGTGGAGGAACTGCCCGTGCAGATAAACCGGTCTGTGAGGTTTTGGGATCTGGCCGCCACTCCTATGCGCCCTGGCACCGACCCAGACTATACGGCGGGGGTGCGGGTAGATTACGGGGTAGATGGGCTATATTATGTGGTAGACGTGCAGCGGATGCGGGGGACGCCTGGAGAGGTGGAGCGGCTGGTTAATCAGACGGCCAGGATGGACGGTATCAGCACCCAGATAGTTATCGAACAGGAGCCAGGAGCGTCAGGCGTGAATACGATCCACCACTATGTGACCAGGATACTGCCTGACTACACGGTCAGGGGCCAGAGGTCTACCGGCTCCAAGGTGGAGCGAGCGGGACCGGTAAGCAGCCAGGCCGAGGCCGGGAATATACGGTTATACCGTGGCCCATGGCTGGGGCCGTTCCTTGACGAGGTGGAGGCGTTCCCGTTAGGCGGGCATGACGACCAGGTAGACGCCCTGTCGGGGGCCATGATGCGGCTCAGGGCGAGCCATTCGCCGGAGCCGCTGGTCCATCAGTTGGTGGGGCAGCGCAGAATGAGTGCTGCTGATAACCCGCTAGGATTAGACCCTGACAATTCAAAATATTGGGATAGGTAGGAGGTAGGGTGAAATGGTAATCACAATTGATGACCGGGTAGAAGCCCAGGAATTAACGAATAGGATAAAAGCTAATCTGGATAATCTTGGGGAGCTTCTTGCGGAAGCGAAAAGCAAACGTGTATGGAGAACCTTGGGCTACGCTTCGTGGTATGCCTACGTCCGCGAAGAATTTCATATCCACTGGAGTTACGCAAACCGGCTCATTCACCAGGGGGAGGTGAATCGCGAACTTGCTAGTGCGGCTGGCCTTCCGGCGCCCATGGGCGCCGATCCATATCTTCCTGAACGGCAAACCCGCCGGATTTCACCGGCGGAATTACCCGAAGCTGCTGAGCGAGTGCGGGAGGCTGTTACGGCAGGGGTTAATCCGGTACTCGCCATGAAGGATACAATTAAAATAGCAGCGATGGAACGTGCTGCCCTGTCATCTTTTAACGACCCCACCGTCCAGTTAGAGCGCCTGAACCATGCTATTGAGACGATGCGCCAGAAGTGGGATTTAACCGCTATTGTGCCAGCCATAATAGAGATCCACGGCAGGCGTGACGTAGACGTTGAAATAGAACGGCTCTCCATGAATATCAATACACTGGTGGAAATTCGAGAAGTAATGATGGGAAGTTTAGCCAGGGAGGCCATATCATGAGCGAGGCTTGCACACAATGGATAAGGAACATAGAAGCTCAGCACCTGCCACACCACGGGATAGAGAGATTCCCTGCTTCTGCTGATGTGGCTTATATGATTAACGTGCCGGTAATACGGCAGCAGGTCCAGCTAATGCCTCCGTCGATGCAGCAAATATTTTTGACGAAAACTATCCCTGATATTGTCCGGGAGGAAATCGCTCGCCCTAAACAAACCATCTACTACCCTGATACAAAAAAGGTCTTGATACGGATACGTCTTTACCCCGCTTTTATGTGGGGTGGAGATTGGCACTATCAGCACCGTGATGGGATTGATGCAGATATTGCCCAGCAAGTTTACTTTACCCGACTGAAACATCAGCGATCTATTGGGGTCCACGTTCATTTTGAGCAAGAAATGTTCCACAATCTGCGCGCATCTGGCGGAACGATGGCGGATCTAGATGTGCCTGTATTCGTGGAGAAGTTCCTGTACGAACATCCCGAATATAGTCTGACTTGAGGAGACAGAAATGGTTTTAATGGCCAACGGCTTGAACCCTGTAGCGGAGTCCCTAATGCGGTGGATACAACTACAGGCAGATGAACGCCGTGGCGATTACGAGCTAGCCCGCCAGTATTACGGCGGTGAACATGACACCGCCCTGACCGACCGGCTTAAAAAGTTCCTGCCCCCACGGCTGGCGTTCCGGGATAATTTTATGAACGTGGTGGTTGACGCCCTGGCGGAGCGGCTAACCGTGATGGGGTTCGACTCCGGGGACGAGGAGTTGAGCGAGTGGGCCTGGAACCTCTGGCAGGCTAACCGGATGGACTATACCCAGGTGGTCGTCCATACCGAGGCGATCATGGTGGGGGATAGTTACCTGCTCTGCGACTGGGATGATAAAAGGCTAACCGGATGGACTATACCCAGGTGGTCGTCCATACCGAGGCGATCATGGTGGGGGATAGTTACCTGCTCTGCGACTGGGATGATAAATCCCAGCGGCCCCGATGGACCCAGCAGATGGCAGAAATGATCCTCCCGCACTATAACGAGGTTACCAGGGAGATAGACTGGGCATCTAAAAAGTGGGTCCAACGCCCCGAGATTGGTGGGGAGCCGGAGACTCGATTAAATATATATTACCCCGACCGGGTAGAGAAGTATGTTGCCCGTGGTGGTGTCTGGAGGCAATATCAGGATGAGGCTGATGAAGTATGGCCGGTGCCGTGGGTAGCCTCCAACGGGGAGCCTCTAGGTATCCCGATTGTCCATTTCAGGAACCGCCCGATGGGCGGGGACTTCGGGCAGTCTGAGATTCTGAACGTGATACCAATGCAAGACCTTCTCAATAAAAGTTTAATCGACTTGACGATGATAATGGACACCCTGGCGTTTCCCCAGAGATACACTTTAAACGTCAACCACGGGGCCAGCCGCTTGGATATACTCCCTGGCAGCGTGACCGAATTTCATAGTGAGTACGACGGCGGTTCTGTGGGCCAGTGGACGGCGGCAACAGTGGATGGGCCTCTACGGACTATCGAAACTTTGGTCCAACATATCGCCGGCACGACCAGGACGCCCCAGCATCTATTCCAGGTGGTTGGTGGTATGCCGTCCGGCGAGGCGTTGAAAACCGCTGAGTCTGGGCTGGTCCAGAAGGCGAAGCAGCGAATGGTCAATTTCGGCAATAGCTGGGAGGACTGCATAATGATGGCCCTCCGCATCCAGGCCGCATTCGGCACAGCGGCGGTAGAGCTAGGGGATACTATCATCAGCACCACCTGGGATGACCCAGAAACCCGCAACGAGCAGTCCCACCTGGAATCCCTAAAGTCGAAGGCAGAACTGGGCGTGACCAAACATCAGCTATTCCGGGAGATGGGGTATACCCAGGAGCAGATCGACCAGATGGACATAGACGGCTCCACAGAGCGGCAGCAGGAAACCAATATCGGGGCTGAGATACTCCGCAACTTTAATGCTGGAGAGATTTAATTGCCCGGTCCATCCGACGCACAGAAGGCCGTAGAGGAATTCCAGCGGCTGATGGTGGCACAGGATGCACGGGCCTCCGCGTCGGTGGTGCGGGCCTATGCGCCCGTCTACCGCCAGTTACAAAGGGACACCCGGGAACTGGTACGCATCGCCCAGGAACGGGGGCTGAAGCCCTGGCAGGTAGGGCGGATGGACCGGATGAAAGACTTGAACCGGCAGTTCCTGGCTAGCACCGCCAAATTCGCCGACGCTGCGGGGGATACCATCACCAATAGCCAGCGGGCGGCGGTGGGGCTTGCCAGACGTGGAGCCGAGCAAACAGTGGCGGCGGGCCTCCCTCCTGGGGTTAGCATGGAGAATCTGGCCAACGTGGGGTTAGGGTGGAACCGCCTGCCGGAGGAGGCGTTTACCAATTTCGTTGGGATTGCGGCTGATGGTAAACCTCTGGGCAACCTCCTGGCACCATTAGGGCCGGAGGCTGCCGAGGGAATAAAGGACGCCATCGGCACCGGCATCGCCACGGGGAAAGGTCCACGTCAGACCGCGGAGCTAGTCCGGGTGGCGGCAGGTATTCCCCTCTCGAAGGCCCTGCTGATAACCCGCACAGAAACCAACCGGGCGTTCAGGGAGGCCACCCGCCTGCAGTACGCCAACAACTCTCAGGTCGTTAAGGGGTATCGTCGATTGGCCGCCCAGAGCGACCGCACCTGTATAGCCTGCATCGCACTGGATGGGACGCTGTACGCCCTAGACGAGCCGCTAAACGAACACCCAAATGGCCGCTGCGCCCTGGTGCCAGATACCATCACGTATCAGGACTTGGGGCTTGACGTGGAGATGCCGCCCCAGCCGGAGGATGCGAGGGGGTGGCTGGCACGGCAGCCGGAGGCCGACCAAAATAAGATACTTGGGCCAGAGCGGTTACGGGCCTACAAGGCAAAAGAAATAGAGCTTTCCCAGCTTTACACCGTGAAGCCGAACACGGTCTGGGGGGATGCTGCGGTTGTAACCCCACTAAAAGATATTGTAACCAAATCAGGGATGCCGCTGAATGAATGGTTAGCAGCCACGAAGGTTACTAGAGTCCCCCTTAAAAAACCCAGGAAACCTAAAGCAGTACCGCCTCAACCCAAGCCCGCACCTAGCCGATTCTCTAAAGCCGCCGAGGATTTGGATGCCCTGCACACATCCCAACTGGGCGACCCGGTTTCTATGCCCATCACTTCAAATGCACAAATCCTCTCCGCTACGCCAGAGGGGGAGGAACTGCTCCGAGCGGTTACCCTATGGTCCAGTGGCGAGAACGCACCAATGCGGATCGGAGCGCAGAAATGGATGGAAGGCAAGACACGATTTATCGAAGGGATGGCGGAAGATGCAGGAGTGAAAATAGGAGAAGCAGCCTCAATCGCACCACGAATCAACCAGCCAGTGTATCGGGGTATTCGGGTGAGAAGAGCAACCATTGATGAAGTTGAGGAACTATACCCGAAAGGGAAGGTGTATGATGCTCATATCTCCAGCTTCTCTACCAGGGATTCGATTGCCGAGAAATTTGCTGGGAAAGGAATAAAAAAAATCGAATCCCCCACCGATGAGGTATCTGTGATATTTGATCTAGAACCTGGGGCCAGAGGATTAAACATCGAGCCGATCAGTTCATATATTGGGGAAGCTGAACGCATCGTATCAGGCAGGTTTGAGGTTATTGGAACCCGGCGAGTGGTCACGCCAAATGTCGAAGGGACAGGGCGTGAAGGAACGAGACTCCATGTTAATATACGGCAAATTACACCATTATTTAAGGAGGCTCCATAATGCCAGATCCAGAATCTAGGCCCGTAGTAGGATTAGATGGACAGCCTTATCGGCAACCAGAGGCGGCGATAGCGGCCATGTTTGAAGAAACAAATGCACAGGCTAGAAAGCGGGTAGCCAGGGAAGAAATAGAGGAAGAAGAAGCAGCGAAGGCGGCAGCAGAGGAAGAAGAAGCGGAGTGACATCGCTGGCCTGCATCTTTGACACCCACTGTGCCTGCCAGTTGGACGGGTGTTTATGCCCCTGTCATAAAGGGGCATAAAAAGATTCGGATGGAGGGAGCTATGGAGTGTTATAGATGCGGCTCCGAGGAGCTAGCACTGGCCCCGCTGTGGCCTTACGAGCGGGCCACCTATGGGCAGATCAATATCGTCATTCGCCAGTGCCGGTCCTGTGGGCTAGAGCAGAATCATTGCGGATACGACGAGCCGTGCGACTCAGATAAAGCAGCCCAGGCTGCGCCCTCGGTGGATTACTGGGACGATAAGGCCGTCAATCCCCCTGCCCGCTGCGAGGTCTGCGGTACAAGATATTGTAGTGAAAACCACTAGATTCTGGCATTAAATCAAGCGTAAGATAAATCCGGAGGGATTGTATGCCCAAGAAGAATGGGTACAAGATGCCGGGTCGTGTGAAACCTGGCCCTCCAAAGGATAAACGGCTGAAACAAAACCGCAACCCTGCGGGTATAAACAGGGGAGGGAAAAATGGTAACCGATAATGCGGAACCTACCAACGAAGCTGAGGTAACCCAGCCAGCAGCCCAACCTGAACCGGATGTCCCTGCCAAAACCTTTAGCCAGGAAGAGGTCAATCGACTACAGGCTCAGGTACGACGTGAAGTGCGGGGACAATTCGGGGACTACCAGCAATTAAAGGATCGGGCTGCACGGGCAGACGAACTGGAGAAGGCTCAACTGTCAGACCAGGAAAAGCTTGAGGCTAGAGCGATCGAAGCCGAACGCAAAGCCGCAGCAGCAATCGAACAAATCGCTTCTGCGGTGATAGCCTCAGAGGTCAAAGTGAGAGCCTCCCAGTTGGGTATTATCGACCCTGACGCAGCCTACCTTCTGCTAGACCGGACTAATCTGAGCTATGCGGAGGACGGGAAAGTGTCGGGGGTGGATGACGCCCTTACTCAGTTGATGGAAGATAAACCGTATTTGAAGGGTTTACCAAATCGTGCGCCTAATCTGAATCCCCAGACAGGCGAACCTGCTCCAGCTTTACGGCTAACTGCCGACCAGTTGGAAGCAGCACGGTTAATGGGCCTCACTCCAGAGCAGTACGCCCAGGGATTATAATCCAAATCGGGGGTAGAACCCGTAAGGAGAAAATACAATGGCTGCAAATGGTTTTGAATGGCGATATAACGTAAGCGGCGGCAGGCCGCTGATTTTGACGTTCCTTATGAAAGATAGTGAGACTCTAACCCGTGGTGATATGTTGAACCTGGAATCCGGCGAGGTAGATCTGATGGTAACGACTGACGTTGCTGCCGTGGGTATATTCGTCGGGCCTGAAAACCCGGATGATGCAACGGACGGCGAGCCTGGAGTAGTAAGCGGAACGGATTCAACGACCGTGGTTAAGGCGATTGTGAACCCCGATGCCGTTTATGCTGACAGGAATGATACTAGCGCACGGTCGGCCGGCGCATTGTTTATGCTGATCGGAATGATACTAGCTCACGGCTAGCTGGCGCACTGCTGGATATTTCCGGTGCTACTGGGGCGCAAACTGTAGCGAGCGCAAGTAATAACGAATTCGTTGTAGTCGAGCGCAAACGCCAGTCGTCCGACGAGACTCGGGTTATGTTCACTGCTCCGACTCACTATCTGAGCAAGGTCCAGTAAGGAGTAACAATGCCTTTAACGAGTGGCAATTTTGCCGACTTGCTTAAACCCGGACTCAAGACTATCTTTGATATTGGAATAGCATCCCGGCCTATGCCGATGATTGACTTTCTCTTCAAGGTTGAAAGTTCGACCCGATTCCAAGAGGAGTATCAAGGCATGGGAGCGCAGGGGCTTGTCACGGTGTTCGACGGGACGGTTCCCTACGTAGACTACGACGCTAATTACCGGACTGACATCCGGAATTATGAGTTTGCACAGGGCATCCAAGTGGAGCGCAGGCTTGTAGACGACGACCAGTACAACCAGATAAAACAACGGGCGCAAAACATGGCTGAGACGTTCCAAAATACTCGTGAAACTGACGCTGCAAACATTTTTATCAACGGATTTACCGACTCCGGGACGAACAGGATGGGCGCATCAACCAACGGGGCTGACGGCGTGGCCTTACTCAGTGCCGCCCACCCGCATAGCCCTGCCAACACCAACAATACCCAGGCTAATGAGGGAACGCTGGCCTTGACTATCGGCAACCTCGACACGACCCGGCAGGCCATGCGTAATTTCACCGACGATAAAGATCAGCTTCTAGGGATAAATCCCGATATGCTACTGGTCCCGCCGGAGCTTGAGCGCACGGCAACCCAACTGGTTAGCGAGCGAGCTATCTACGAACCGGGTTCGGCCCAGTACGATGTCAATATGTTCGCTGGCCGTTTCCGGCCTGTGGTATGGAACCGGCTGACCGATGCGAATGCGTGGTTCTTGATTGATTCCACGTTGATGAAACAACACCTTATCTGGCAAAACCGTATCTCCCCTGAATTCGCCGAGGCCGAGGACTTTGATGGACTGACGGCCAAGTTCCGTGGCTATATGAGATACGGCATCGGCTGGACTGACTGGCGGTGGATTTACGGCCAGAACCCTAGCTAATAAATCTAAGGCAGAGCTGGCGAAGGGGCGTGGGTCCTCCATACTGCGCCCCTCGCTGGTTCCTGTGCGGAGGAGCTGGTTATGCCTACTAATTTTCCAAGCGGAGTAAAAAGCCGTGGCGTTCCCGTAGAGGGACTTGGCGGCATTGGCTCTCCCCTACTCACCACCGGCGATGTTTACCACGTAGACAGCGGCGCAGATACCGCCAGCAATAACAATGCGGCGACTAACCCCAAGCAACCAGCGGCCACCCTGGACGGGGCGATTGGTAAATGCACCGCCAACAATGGCGATGTTATCCTCATTGCTCCAGGTCATAGTGAAACCCTTTCGGCAGCGGGTGCAATCACCTGCGACGTTGCGGGGGTGACCATTATCGGGATGGGCGTTGGGGGCAGCCGTCCGACATTTACGCTGGATACTGCGGCCACGGTGGACATTGATGTCACGGCTGCTGACGTCCAGATTCACAATTGCATTTTCAGCATGAACTACGCAGACATTGCGGGGGTATTCGACCTCTCCGCCGCTGGGTTCGTGCTGAATAAATGCCGGTTCGTGGACACCGCCACAAATATGAATTTCGTGGAACTGATCGTTTGCTCCTCAACGGCTAACGAATGCGACCGGCTGGAGTTCACGAACAACTATGTATCATC
>Ga0208183_1000774_pt1 | contig 12933 bp, 8 predicted proteins | sample MalvirDeepMed_51_FD_184251 | JGI IMG/M metagenome (GOLD analysis project Ga0208183, IMG submission 184251) | Marine viral communities from the Global Malaspina Expedition - Malaspina viral metaG DeepMed_51 (SPAdes) (version 2) | ecosystem: Environmental > Aquatic > Marine > Oceanic | place... | reverse complement strand
GATATGGGTTGAGTATCAGATAGGGTTCTACGGCCGTTAAAACGGCCTGAAATTGGACAAAATAAAGCGCAACCCGTAAAGGTTGCGCCTTATTGTTGGGGCTAGGGTTTAGGCTTGCAAAACCGGAACCACAAACCCGGTTGAGTCTTTGGTAGCCTTGCCCTTATTGCGTAAACCTACCACAACCCCGGCAGGATCAAGGAATCTAAGGTCATTAATATCACCGTCAACAACCTTAAAGCCTTGCCATGTTTGCGGTAGTGGCTTCTTATTTCCGAATTTATCCTTTCGGTTTGATACCCCGAAAACCACGGCCACATTAATGCCTTGCTTTAATAGGTCTAAAGCATGTGCTTGATTAGTTGGAGTTTCGGCACGGCTATAGGTTAGGTTGTAGGGTTGATCTTTTGCCCGGTTTGGGTCCTTGGTGTAATCGTAAAATTTGAGATCTTGGAACCTATCCATTATGGATTCATAGCGCTGGCCATCTTTGCTAGTAAATGGCATTCGTTCCCAAGGTAGATCACTAGTTCCATTTAATCGGACCGTTGGTATAAAGCCCTTTCGGTTAGCTTTACGAATGAATGCGGAAAGCTCACGTTCTAGGTCTAGGAAATATTGCGTCCGATTGCCGAATAGGTAATTAGTGCGTCTTATACGTGCGGTTTGCACTTGGGTTTGCTGGCCACGGCCAGCCGTAAATAGGCAAGCGCTAGAGCAACCCGGAGTAGCAAACTTACAGACATCTATTCCACTGATCTTGTGCGGCGCCAAGTACTGGACCGCAGTCAAATAACCTACCTCTTCGCCGTGTATCGTTTTCGCATCGTTACCTACACTTAACAGTGCCATTGCTATGCTCCTACTATCAGAATAGAACGAATGTATCACACTTCCAGAAATTTTGACATACCTATACCGTTAATGAGCCCGGGACTTAATGTTGTGGCTTTGGCCAAAAGGGCCGGGGATTAAATGACCGGGCGGGGCCCGATCGCATCATGCGTAATTAGGGATGTTTGATCCCTTGCGAACATAATTTATTTTTATTAGGCAAGGGAATCCTGAAGGGGTAGGGGGGTGACAAAAGGGTGGTAGATGGCGTACATTTTATTTTATATACGCGCACATAGCTTCAAATTAGGAGGCTCGACATGCCACATCAACCGCAAAAGAAGAAGACTTCACCAACAGCAGCGGGCAAACAACGAGCCAGAAAATATCTAAGAAGTGAGATGAGAGATCCTGATCCAAGGAAGGGAATGCCTGAGAGTGATGTGATAACAAGGAAACTAGCATCAAAACGTGAAAAGATTCTTGCTGCTCCTGTTAGGAAAAGGCCGTCTGACGTTCTTTCGGTGCAAGTACCTCGCGGTATAAGTAAACAAGCCCAGATAGCGAAGAGAATGTCTCCTGAAAAAGCAGAATTAGGTAGGAGATGGGGAACAACTGGCACTGGGATGACAGCAGGCAGGGGTAAGGTTTATGTTAAAGGGCGCCCGTATGTTGGTGAACCGGGGGAACGGGGCAGGCTCAAATTACTGATGGAGACGCTCACAGCTCCCTCAAAAGGATTTGATGCTAAAGGTTACAGAGAAGTGCATACGGCATACGAAGGGAAGGCAGCACCAGAACTACAGGCTAAACGAAAGCGTAAAGTTCAGGCACGTGCTACGAGTCCTCGCACACAATTCAGAAGGACTGAGGCCAAGAAGTACGGGACCAGAAAACGATAGCACTTACTGAGGAGGAGAAGAGATGAAGAGACTACGTGGTTGGGCTGTTCTCCGTGCGGTGAGAGCTATTCTCAGGAGGGTAACGGGTATAGTGGCGTTGCTGCTTGCAACGATTGGGTTTATGAGTTTTACGGTAAACCCGATGCCCTGGATTGTTTCGTTTCTTCCGATCAGTTATGCAGGATTCTATATTGATGCTGCGTATATCGAGTCCCTTCTTGTCGCAACCCAGACTGACTATGTTGTTCTCGGCAGTGTGATAGCAGTGTCACTACTGCTTGTTCTGTCTGCCGTTATCCTGCTTGTCCAAAGCCCCAAGCGTGCGCTGAGAGGGTTCATACGATCCCCACTAAGCACCTTCAGAGGCGTTGTACGAGCAAGGGACTGGCTTCTCGCCAAGGTTGAGTACCTCAACTCTGAATCTGCCAAGTGGAGGCAGACGTTTAACGTACTAAAATCTCCTTTTTCCTTACTCCGAGCAATGGGATTCAGCCCGCAGATGGCGATGGGTTTGCTTTTTGCTGGGTCAGCGGTTGGAACTGGAGTGGTGGTCAATGAGACTATCCTTTCCGAACGCTCGTTCAAAGCCGGGGATGCCGGAATTTATTTGGCTCCGGATGACGTCCCTGTGAGTTATATGTCTGACCCAGAACAGGATGGCTATAACACGTTACGCATCGACTTAGGGGCCACAAGTGTACGGGAGATAACCATCGAGAATGTGTCAGTGGGAACGGTATTCACTGGCTCTGCGCTCCCATCAGGGGAACAGAACGTCGTGGATATCGGGGGCAATACCATCTCAGGTGGTACGAATACGAGGCTTGAGATAGGCCATCTTATCTTTGAGAAATCGAGATGTAAGAAGCTGACGCTCACCGATATACAGGCACATACACTGATCGTCAGGGGTAATGCCAGCGATGGTCAGTCGCTTGCGCCATCCGCAGGAACGAGCCGTATGCTTGCGATAGGTGGTGGAAACCAGCAGGCTGATGCGATGATCCATTCTGGAGGCACTTTTGACCGGATTCTAATTCAAGCTCCCACTTCAGGTGTTAATGGCCGAATCGGGACGCTGCGACTTTCCAACCTGTATACCAAGGGTGGCGAGTGTGTGCTTACGAAAATCACAGCAGGAACAATTGAGATTTTGCTCAATGAGGTGGGCCAGGGAAATGGCTTTAGTACTAAGGAATTTGTTATCGCCACTAACGTAACAGCAGCGAACATCACGCTGGAGGATAATGTAGAAGTAACAATAGCGGAGCCAGCAACACAATAAGCTGTGGTGACCACCACAGCTAAGGAATAGGAGCATATATGACAGTATTGGAAGCAGTTGAACACTGGATAGCGATGAATGTTATGGATGAAGTTCTGCTGGCTGATGGTTTTGAAGAGGCATTTCTTGGTGTATCCGAGGTATTCGGAAGGCCACCTCTCGCAACGTATGACAAGGAGAAATGCATAGAAATCCTTGTTCAAAGAGATGAGATGACGCATGAAGAAGCAGTAGAGTATTTCGATTTCAATGTCACAGGTGCTTGGGTTGGAGATAGTACCCCCATCTACCTGACGTTATGGAAAACAGGAAATTAAATGGAAAGAAGACACCCTCTATGGCTGTTCAGGTAGACCACAGGTTATTTGACAAGCAATGGGAGTTCTTCTCCGATGAGGCTCCTTTCAGCGCTGCGGTCTGCGGTATCGGTGGCGGGAAAACACTTGTCGGAGCCCTTAAAACTCTCTCGTATATGCAGCAGTATCCCGGTTCTCTCGGTATGGTTACTGCACCTACCTACCCGATGCTGCGCGATGCAACACTCAGGACAATCGAGGAAGTCTTTCCCAAGGGAGCATATACGCTCAATATCGGGGATATGACAATCCGCTATCACAACGGTTCAGAAATCCTTCTGCGTCCTACAAGTGATCCTGACAGACTCCGTGGACCAAACCTTGCATTTGTCTGGATGGACGAGGCTGCGCAAAGTGATGAAGCAGCATTCCTCGTACTCCAGGGACGGCTCAGACAGCCGACTTTTCCACATAAACTCTGGATTACCACTACCCCGAAAGGCTTTAACTGGGTCTACAGGGAGTTTGCACAGGAACAGAGAGCGGATTATGCCATGCACCGGTGGGCAACAAAGGATAACCCGCATTTGCCGGAGTCGTTTGTACGTCAGCTTGAGGAAAGCTATGACGCAAGTTTTGGACTCCAGGAACTGCTTGGAGAATTCGTCCTTGTTGGTGGAAACCCCTTCTTTGACGGCGAAACCCTGCGATCTATGCTTGATGACTGCCGTGATCCCCTGAGAGAAAGGCTCGGAGCTATCAAGATATGGAAGAATCCCTCACCTTCCGGACGGTATGTTGCCGGGGGTGACCTTGCATGGGGCCAGACCGGTGCATATTCCTGCCTCGTAATTGCTGACTACCAGACTGGTGAAGAGGTTGCGGAAATACACGGGAGACTACCTGCCGAGGAAATGGCAAAGATGAGTGTTGACCTGTGCAGGGAATATAACAATGCGTTTGCCGTTATCGAGGCAAACAATGAGGGCGTGAATGTCGTTAACCGGATGATGGAACTCGGATACGGCGGGAGGATGTTCCACCGTGATCCTGAAGGCGCAGACCGTGTGCCGGAAATCGTAAGGATGCGGCTTGGAAGAGTCCCGAAACGTCCCGGGTGGACAACAACAGGAATAACAAGACCGATTATGCTCGGAGATCTTCATGCTGCTGTACGAAACAGGGAGATCGTCATACATGACCGAGATGCTGTCAGTGAGATGCTGACGTTTGTACGCGACGATAAAGGGAAGCCCGGACCTGCTGAGGGACAGTATTCAGACAGGGTGATAGCATGGGCTCTTGCAGTACAGGGGAGAAAATGGGCTACATTTACATCCGCTTCTGCAAACCAGAGGAGAGAGGCTCTTACGGTGCGGCGATGGTAATGCTTTGGGTTATCGCTTTACGAAAGATGGCTGCACTGCGGAAAAAGCTATTGCATTAAGACCTAAGTTTAGGTGTAGACTGTCACAAACCATGCTATATGAGGATGGAAATGCCTTTAGATCCGACTGAAAAGCCAACTGCTGAAACGATCAAACGGGAACTCCAGCATTATCAGGAAATCTGGGGTGAAGCCCTTGATGTTATGAAGAAGGCAGATTCGTTCTACTGGAACCGGCACAATATATGGACATGGTTTGAAACACTTGGAAATCCTATTCCTGATGCCGTTGCAAAGCGTTCCCAGTATCATTCGGGAAGAGCGCACGCTATTATCAAGCACGCTGTTGACGCGAACCTGGCGATCATGCCGAAATGGCATCGTGAAGCCGGCAGTATTTCGCAGTCGCACAAGGAAGCGGCAGACCGGGTTGAGAAAGGGCTTTCTGCTGCGGTGAGGGATGCTTTTCTTGTAGCGTTCTCGCATCCTCCAAAGGTAACCGGAAAGGACCTGCTCCTTCATAACTATGCGGTGATTTATGTAGGACTCGATGCAGAGTCACTGACAAAGAGACCGGAAAGAAAGCGCGGAGAAAACCGTGAAGACTTTGAAGAGCGTGAGTACCTCTGGGAAACACAGCGTTCAGGATGGAACCCGTTTAGGATTGAAGCAATAACTCCGGGCGATGTCCTCATGGAGCCGGGAATCAAGGTTCCCAAGAGCGCCATACGCCGGCGTAAGATCAGGGCATATGAACTCGCAGACCTGACAACAACGAAAGCCAAGGTGCTGGGAGATGTAGTCAAAATCTACGATATTGTGGGCGATCCCTATGAGGAGATCGAGGTTGAGGAGCGCTGGAGCCAGTATCATTATGCTATTTCAAGGAGCGGAAGCGAACTCCTGTGGGTTGAGGATAATACCTGGGGATTTCAGCCGTTCATGCACACGTGGGGTGGCGATGCATCGCTTCCTGTAGGAGAAACATTTAACCCAAAGTGGCTTATCGAGCAGAGTGTCCTGCATAACGCAATGGACACGGTAGTCATGTATGAGCAGTCGGTGGCAGCAAACCACCAGCTTATCCAGCGTACCGCATTTGCCAAGTTGGGCTATGTCGGGGATGCCGCAGAGGCTGCACAGCAGCTTGAGGGAGATATCATTTCCGGAGACCAGAGCCAGTGGTGGGCTGAAGTCGTACCGCAACTGGCCCCGCAGTCCATGCAGCACGTTTCGATGCTTAAAGACGCTATCGAGGAGATAACGTATTCCCTTGCGATGGCGGGATTTGCCCAGACTGGCGTTGATACGGCTACACAGGCTCTGATACAGAGCGAAGCCGGAAGCCGGAAGTCTATGGCAATCCGGAACCAGATGGAATATCTCTATTCAATTGCGGGATCGAATATCCTGCGGCTTGTTGTCCGGATGAATGAGGAGTATCCCGATATAGAAGGACTCATTATCGGAAAGGATAAGCTACGTGTTACTGATATTGGGAATAACTTCAGGGTACAGGCCAGTTTTGAACAGGTTGACCCTGTTGTCTTTGCACAGGAAAAGCAGGATGCACGTGAGGAACTACGGCTCAGGCTGATTGACCGGATGACGTATCACCGGATTGCACGCCATGAGGATGCAACAGGTATCGAGAAGGGGATTATCAAGGACATTATCCGAGAGATGCCTGATGTACAGAACGAACTCCTGCAACTGGCACTGAGGGAAGAAGGGTTCGGAAATCTGGCAGATCAGCGCCAGCGTGAAGAAAGACTAAGGGCTATGGTTGGTGCTGACGGGCAGACCCCGCTCTTCCCCGGAGGCCCGGGAGCCCCTGAAGGCGCTCCTGAAGGCCCACCACCCGGAGGGATTCCGGGAGGACCACCTGGTGGGATTCCGGCACAATCACCCGTTCCGGTAGGGCCGGGAGTCCCTGGTATGCCACCGGCACAGGGTATGGAGGGTATGGTCTAATGGCAAACAGAAGTATTTATACAGAAGCTGCGCTGGAACTTGCAGCGGAACACTTACAGATGCGGAGAGAATCGCAGAAGATGGCGAAAGACGTCATACCTTTTGGCGAAGAGAAAGTAAGTAAGGCCAAGCTCCAGAGAATGCTTGCAGATAATCCTACCTTGCGGAAAACAATGCTCCAGAACCCTGCAACAAGGGAACGAGTCATTGATATGTACCGCAGGAAGGGAGCAAACGATGCCGTTTGATGGCCAGCTCAGAAGAGAAAACGGTAGATGGGAATACTATATTGCCAGCCCTGATGAAAGTGGGGAAATCATAGGATGGATTGCCATTTCGGATTTGCCGGGAATTGGTATTGCTGTTAGTCGTGAATTAATAGAAAAAATGCAGGATTTTCAATCCGTTTCCGGTGGTCAGGGAATGCAGACCCTCACGGATTGGGATAACAAACCGTGGGATTGGCCAACCTTAGTAGGGGCCTCTCAAGAAGATCCGCGTGCCGGGAGTATCGATCAGCGTTATGAGGTTCTTTTTGCTGGGCCGGAAGGAACATCGCTTACCGTTGACGCATTAGCTAAGGCTGCTGCTGCTGCTACTACTAACCGAGGCTTTCGCGAAGAGGATAAACCTGAATGGTGGGAAGCGGTAAAACCTATGTCTGGGCCGTGGACTGAACTCGGCAAAATTGATGGGGAGTTTGATCAATTTACTGCTACCACTGAATTGAAAAATGCTTGGGATATGTACCAAACACTCTACCCAGAAGAAGCATCAGAAGCAAAAGGACCGGCTAGTGCTAATGCCTATTTGAATCAGCAAATGGCTACTGCATATCAAGACTATGATAATGCTATAGCAGCCGGAGATCAGGAAGAGGCTGATAGGCTTTATGCAAAAATCTATAGACTGCAAATGGAGAAACAACAACTTGCTCGTATAGGAGAGACTGAAGAAGCGCCTCAAGCAGCCCCCAGAATGACACTTGATCAGGCTATCGATGATGCGATCCTGTCCGGTGATACAGCCAGGGCATCAGAACTGATTGCAGCCAGAGACAGATCTGAGGCCGGTAGCGGAATGACGAGAAGTCAGGCAATACAATATGCGGCTCAGTTTGCACAAACATCAGATGAATTTGACAGGATGCTTGCTGCAATAACACAGCAATACCAGCCACAACAACCTGCCGGGCCAACCCCAGAGCAACTACGACAACAGCGCTTGGCTGATATTAGACAGTATATTCAGCCAGCACCCTTCCCAGGTGGGCCACCAGGAACCGGTATTCCTACGCCACCACTTACCGCTACTGGACAGGTAGCTACACAGCAAATCATTCCACCCCCACTTCCAATCCAAGACGATCCCTTTGCAACAGGAACTGCTACCACTGAACCGGTTCGACAAGGGGTAGTCCCGGGAGAACCCTTTATTTCTACTCCTGAAGAGGTTACAGAAGATCCCTCGTTAGGTTTCTATGCTTCAGGACAACCCTTCGATCCCAAATTAGCGAGAACGAGAGATATACAACTTTCTCCCGGAGGTGTTCCTATTATTCCTGTACCTGCGGGAACTAAATTCGCAGAAGGAACGGCTGGGTTTGCTGGAACTTATGATCTCAGTGGTATGCCGAAGTCACAGAATCAGCTTGCTATCGATGCTGAACTTAAACGGCTTAAAGAGATACAGGCACTGCATACTTCAGAATCCGGTACAGGCTATACCAGCCTCTATGGAGGCAAAATAGATCCTGTGATGGAAGCAGAACACAACAAGCTGCTCCAGAACCAATGGGACAGGGATAACCCAAGGCTTGTAGCGCAGCGACAACAACAACAGACCGGCGCACCACGTTTTGGAAGCGGGAAACCGTTTGAGCAGACTCTTATGAATATAAAACAGGGCAGAACGCAGCGTAAATTAAGTTCGCAAAAGGCAGGACGAACATTTAAATTCGGCTTGTCATAGGGAGAAGCATGGCTAACGGGAGAGATACAGTCCCCATTCAGACCCCTGAGTATCTGCGGTTGAGGGCGCTTGCTGCACAAAAGAAAAAACAGGCGCAACAAATCCCCGGTCCTTTTGGGGGTGTAGCTGAACGCCGTTACCAGATGATCCCCCCAAAGTATCTTGAGCGCATGAGTCCAAGACAACGGGAAGAAGCAAGAAAGCGTCTTGAGGAGAATGAGCGTAGACGCGCAGAGATACTTGCTCAACAGGGTGGGGTCTATCCACCACAACAACAACCCGGATTTATTCCGCGAATGATACAGAAGACAATACCGCCAGCGATTGAAAGATTTCATCGGTATGCGGGGAGACCGTTAGGGGCGATAGGAACCGCGCTTACAGCCCCCTATGGAACAGCAGTAGTAGGAACCGGAGCGCCTGCTATGGGCGTAACTACGCCATCAATACCTGTCCTGCCTGATCAGAAAGTACTTGAGAAGATCTTAGAAGACTATGGAGGAGAAATCCCTCTTCCTAAAACTGCGGAAGCATTTCGTAGTGCAATTGCTGCTATCCAGACAGAAAAAGGGCTTGACTGGGATGCTGCTGTGAGTGCATTTACAGATGCACATGATGTGCCGGAAGGATATGTTGGAGCAATGGAAGGTTTGCTTTCCCTTTTTATTCCACCTGGTGCTTTTGGCCCTCTTGCTGGAATAACCAGAGGAACTGTTAAAGCTGGTGTTGGTGGCCTTACGAAGATCGCTCCACCTACTGCCAGAGTATTGGGTGCAGGGCTTAAGGCTCCGGCATACATGGCAATGGGAACGGGTGGCGTTGGCGGCCCTCGTATGCCTAGATTCGGGCCTGGAAGAGAAGTTATTTCTCCTCCAACACCACGAGGTGATGACGATGCCATAAGAGCGCTTAAAGGAATGGTTAAGCCAGAAGGCGTAAACCAACGTATGTATGACGAACTAGTTGAGTATGCTCCCACATTGTCTGATGCACAATTAGACGAAACTATAAGTGCTTCAGAAAAGATGATAAGAGGACTAAAGAGACAACCTGGTGCGGCAACTGATCCTCGGAAGGCTATAGCAATCCATGAACTGGGGATCAGAATAGCTAAAGCTGAAAAAGCCAGAAGGGTTGCAGCACCCACCGCAGCAATCCCCACGCCCGGTGCAATGGCCGTTGACGAGATGATACAGGACGGCAATAAGCTGGCCAAATGGATGCAGAGGACTGGAAGGCAACGTGGATTGCTTAGTGGGAAAGCGTTCAACATAGAAGAACTCAACATGGTCCGACGGGGTGTTCGTGCAGAGAAAACCGGCAAGGGTGTCGGGATTAAAGATCGGAAAAGTGTATTCGACGCACCTATTGGGATCCCTCTGACTCCCGATGAGGCCCGTATCCTTGGTGCAGATTATCATGTATTTAGAGAATGGGCGAGTAAAGCAGGACTGAGAAATACAGACCCTCAATATGTCAGTGATGCTCTTTGGCTTGCCGAGGCGAAAAGAATTGGCCTTAATGCAGAAGAGTTGATACGGAAATATCCCGACTCATTCCCAACAAGGAAAGCCACACCCCCCGTCACGCCCGTTGCTAGGGCTGGTATGCAAGCTCCCACCCACGCACAGTTACAGGATGCTATCTCTGCTATGCCAGAGAATGAGTTAAATGAAGTGATAGCCTTAGTGGCTGATGACGTATTTGAGATTATTGGTTCTGGGTCGGGAAAGGCACAGCGATGGGGGGTTTACTATAAGGCAAAATACGGCGACGAGGGCGTTCCGAGAGGGTTAAGGTTCCTTGGTTCCACAACGGCACGTTTTGGCGGCGATAAGACAAAGGCCGCTGCCGAATCGTTTGCCCGTGAGTTTGGTGTACGTAAGAAACTGAAGGAGGCTGTTTCGGAGCGAAATCCAAAAATTTTCGATGCTTTAATCCGAACAGGCAGGTTTGATGTCCCCACCCCCACCGTCACGCCCGTTGCTAGGGCTATTGTTCCTGACGACCCTAACAGGTATGGCATACGTCCGAATGACCCTGAATATCCGCCGTTACGCCAACCTAATGGCGCACCAGTACGAGGCACACCGATTTCACCAGATGATGCCAGAATCCCAGATGAAGTCTATCACGTAACGACTAATGCTCCTGCCGTGAGGTCAACGGGGCTGTTGAGGGCTTCAGGAGAAGGTGGTCTTGGTGGAGATGAACTAGACGCAATAGTCTCATTTACTACAGATAGGGGAATAGCTAACCAGCTTGCTGATGACTTTAGATTGGCATCTGAAATTGCCAATATGCCAGAGGACTCATTGGCTATTGGCGAAAGATTACTAAGGCAAGCAACCGAAGAAGGATGGGGCGAATCTCCGGGCTTCAGCAGGCTTGTTGCACTTGCCAGAGAGGGCAAGCATAAAAGAATAGCAAAAGATTGGCTCGTTGATTACTTTGGGCAAAGAGCGGCAGCAACACAGAAAAGAAACCCAATACTTTTAGGTGATGCCGAGAAGTTCAGGGGTTGGAACCCTGCTAATATCGAAGTTATACCAGTCCCAAAAACGTCTTTGCGTACCGGGGCAATGGTTACTGATTTTGACGACGCTTTTGGGATCGACGAATTTGGCATAGGACTTAAAGAGATTCGTGTCTACGGGGATGTGCCTGTCACCCCCACCAAAGCAATCCCCACGCCCACTGCTAGGGCTGCTGCACCTGTCGATACAATGGTCAATGATATAGCAAACAGGTTAGGCCATCAGGTAAAGAGAAATCCTCTTAATAATAGAGAATGGGTATTCACTGATGAGGCTGGGGAACTTACGATCAAAGCTGAACTTGCTCCATCTTTAGGAGATCCAAATAGAATACGGCTTGTCTCTATGGCATCTCCATCGAAAGGTCTAGGAAATGCAAGCAGGTGGATGGATGAACTTGTAAGTGTTGCTGATGAAAATAATATTGCACTTGAATTAAGTGCCGTGCCTTTTGGAAGAGCAAGTGGAGGGCTAACTAAGCGGCAACTTAAAGCATTTTACACAAAGCGTGGATTTAAGTTTGAGCAGGGATCAGACAGTGGAGTAAGAGGGGCTAGGGGTCAGACATTAGACCCTTCCGTTACCACTACAGGAAGATTTCGATTGACCTTTGGGGACGAAGCTATAGCAGCGGAACAGGGAATCCCCACGCCCGGTGCTGCAATAGCAAAAGAGCCTTGGCAGATGACTAAGGCAGAGTTTAATGCTGCCCGTGTAACGAAGCAGCAGATGTTAGACCGTGGCGCGGAAGGAAATCTTAATAGTGCCGTAGAAATACAAATGCCTATCAGTCGCATAGAGGGGCTAGAGCCTATTCCAGCAATGGAAGGCGGTTATGTGCCTGGGAGGCTAATAACACAACCAGTTGAGATTAGGTATGAAAAAGACCTAGACCAATTTATTTTGTATGCGGGGAATCATCGAGTCCAACAAGCTAGAATCAATGGACAGAGTACAGTTCCTGCATTTGTAGAGGGCATTAAGTATGAAGACTTGAAGCAAGCAATCCCCACGCCCACTGCTGCAAAAACTGTGAAAAAGATACCGGCTAAAAAACAGGCAAAGTCATCTGATGCACCTTCTTCTGTTAAAGAGGAATTACCTGAACGATTTGTAAAACCAAATAATCCTGTAGTCACTGAAACACCGCCGCCAAAGGCAGCGCAAGGGCCGCCAGAGCCTATGGATGACGGGAACTTCAACAGGAATAATTTCGGAGGGGATGGGCCGCCACCCAAAACGACCGCAGAACCCCCAACCGGACCGGACGATATAGTTCTTGACCTGACGGACACTAAAGAACTGGAAGAACTTATTTTCACTGACGATTATTTCCGGAAAATCATACAGTTACCGGGAATGCGTCAAACCTTGGGACATTCCAATCCCGCTGGTGCAGCTCGTACTCCTATGGAGAAATTTGCTGCGCTGCGTACGTGGTTGATGAACGAGTCAACAGAGCGAACTATCAGGGCAATGGGTCATATCGATAGGCACGCTGAGGACACGTTATTTGGGCCGTTCACTAAAGAGCGTCTGATCAAGAAAGGCCCGCTTAAAGGACTAGGTCTTAACGATATCCGGACATACCCGAAACGGTATGCGAAAAAACTTACTCCGGAACAGACTGAATGGATAAAGCAGATGGACGAGATTGAAAGAAGCAAACTGGCTTCTCTAGAGCGTAATGAGGTAGAAGTCAACCTGCTGGGATTTGAAGAAGGTGGCCAGTATGCTGGACGCCGAT
>Ga0208183_1000769_pt1 | contig 12989 bp, 2 predicted proteins | sample MalvirDeepMed_51_FD_184251 | JGI IMG/M metagenome (GOLD analysis project Ga0208183, IMG submission 184251) | Marine viral communities from the Global Malaspina Expedition - Malaspina viral metaG DeepMed_51 (SPAdes) (version 2) | ecosystem: Environmental > Aquatic > Marine > Oceanic | place... | reverse complement strand
GCTTTAAGGGTTCATATGGCTAGAAAACTCCCCCATTATATGATTCCTGCAAATTTTATAATAGTGGATAGCTTTCCCCTGACGGCAAACGGAAAGATCGATTATACTTTGCTTCCAGACCCAACATCAACAAATGAACCACTTCCGGAACAATTAGGACCAGAAATTGAAATGGAAAAATTACTCCTCAAGGTTTGGAAAACAATTTTTGATAACCATGCTATTAGCCGGAAAACCAATTTTTTTGAGTTAGGAGGAGATTCAATTACGGCGGTCAAAATAGTTTCCCGATTGCGTGAAGAAGGGATTGCACTAAAAGTTACGGACCTTCTTACCTATCAAACGATCGCACAAGTAAGTCTGTTTGCAAAATTTGAAAACAGCACACCACAGGATCAGGGAATACTTTCAGGAGAAAAAGAACTTCATCCTATAGAAAGATGGTTTTTCGATAACGCTTTTTACAACCCAAACTTTTACAACCAATCAATCCTGCTGGAACTTCACAAAAAAGTAAGCAAAGCAGAACTTGAAAGGGTTTTTTCAATGCTTATTGCACATCACGATGGTTTACGGCTCAACTTCGACAGGGAAAAACAGCTCCTTTTCTATAACAATTCACTTTTAGAAAAGAAATTTAAAATTGACACTATACGAGAGAACAAACCTTCATTCAATTTGAAAAATGAATGCGTTTCGTTAAAAAAACGATTTGTACTCTCCAGAGGATTTCTAATTAAGGCGGCATTAATACGCGGAAATACAACAAAAGACAAATTGTTTATCACTGCTCATCATCTAATTTTTGATGGTATTTCATGGAGGATCTTCCTACAAGATCTCTACAAGATCATTACCAATACCAGCACTTATCGTCTGCCCCAAAAAACAGCTTCACTAAAAAGATGGTCTCGACAACTCACTACAACCGTTTTTAATGGGGAACAAGAATACTGGAATTACCATTCAGGTGGCGACTTTTGCTTACCCCTGGATTCAAATCCAGAGAATTGGAAGATGGCCAATGCTGCAAAAATTAAGGGCGCACTATCCAAAGATGCCACCCAGTACCTTTTAAAAGGTGCAAACGAAGTGTACAGAACAAACGCGCTAATCCTGTTGATAACCTCTCTGGTACTTAGTTTGCGAGAGTGGACTGATCTCTCTGATTTTACCATTGAACTGGAAAATCAGGGAAGAACTCTTGACGATATAGATGTTTCCCGCACTATCGGTTGGTTCACCATTCTACACCCTTTGCGGGTAAAGATAGATCAAAACGAGGCTATAGGGACAACAATTAAAAGGACAAAAGAATTGATCAAGAACATTCCGAATTTCGGAATGGGTTACGGAATGCAATTTTACAAGGAAGGAAAAAAGGTGTCTGTTCCTCAAATGAGTGAGATACGATTTAATTATTTAGGGCAATTTTCTGAGGCGCTATCGAATGATTTGTTCAAATTTAGTGGAGAGGACATTGGTCCGGAAACTGATACAAACAATAACTTTACCACAAAGCTTGAATTGAATCTCATGGTTTTAAATGGAAGTCTCAATATTGAAATGGTATATAATAATACTGCCCATAAAGAAAATACTATTCAAAAGTTTCATTCCAACTTTTTAGGGACCATTTACACTGTTTTAGATCATATTCAGTCTGAGAAAGATATTCATTTTACGCCTTCGGATTTTGAGGCTGTTGAATTAGATCAGGTAGATCTTAATAATCTTTTCGGTTAACGTGCTATAGCCTTTATTGTCCGTTATTGGATTAAAGTGTTCATAATCGGACAGTATTTTAATTACGAAATATTTTTATATAACTGATTTTCAAAATATTACATTTATTGTTTAGTTGGCACCATCTTTGTTTTTAAGAAGTATATACTTTTAAGACCACCTATTACTATGTTACGTCACAACCTTGTTATTTTCTACAGGACATTTCTCAATAATAAAATGTCGTTTTTTATCAATTTACTTGGACTCTCTTCTGGTCTAACCTGTGTTATTTTGATATCGCTCTGGGTAAATGATGAATTGCAGGTGGACCAATTCCATGAAAACAATGAGAGACTATATCAGGTTATGCGCAGTGTTCCTCTTGAAATGGAAGGGATAAGTACAAGTGAAATTACCCCTACCCTCCTCGGGGAAACTGCTGCTAGCGAAATTCCGGAAATTGATTTTGCGGTCACTACTACACCTAATGAAGTAAGAACCTTCACCCATGAAGATAAAGGCTTTAGCGTAGCCGGAAAATGGGCTGGGGAGAATTTTTTCAGAGCATTCTCTTATACCCTTATTCATGGTGACGAAAACCAGGTACTTCAAAATAAAGAATCGGTAGTAATTTCCAAAGATTTGGCCACAAAGTTATTCGGCGATGCGGACAATGTGATAGGCAAGGCCGTTGAGATAAAAGATTGGGGAGACTTTGTGATATCAGGTGTATTTGAAAATACGCCAAAGAATTCTTCGGATCAATTTGAATATGTATTGCCCCTTATCTATTTAATTGATCGATTTCCAGGTTTTAGTGATTGGGGAAATAACTATCCCAGGACTTTTTTTGTCTTAAACAATACTTCCAACATAGAACTGCTCAACAGTAAGATTACCACGCTAATACGCTCAAAGTCAGTAAGTCAGGAGGAGGCGGTTCTCACTACTATTCCGTATTCGGACAAATATCTGCGTGGCTCCTTTGACAATGGTATTCAAACTGGTGGCAGGATTACTTATGTGCGATTATTTGCAGTTATTGCGTTGCTTATCCTCATCATAGCCTGTATTAATTTTATGAATTTGTCCACTGCGAAGGCAATGAGAAGAATGAAGGAAGTAGGAATCAAAAAAACGGTAGGATCTGGGAGAAAATCCCTCATCTTTCAGCATTTTTTTGAAGCCGTTCTAATGACTACCGTTTCGGCTGTGGTAGCCATAATACTTACCCTGCTAGTATTGCCTATCTTCAATGAAATTTCAGACAAAGCTCTTGATCTAAATTGGTCCCTTGCCATTGTGGGGTACATGCTACTTATCATTTTGGTAACGGGTATCATTGCAGGAAGTTATCCTGCACTTTATTTATCAAGTTTTGATCCGGAAGAGGTGCTAAAAGGGAACGTCAAAGGATCTATTGGTGAACTTTTGGCACGGAAGGGTTTGGTAATCTTTCAATATATAGTATCCATAGTATTAATCGTTTCCGTTTTTGTTATATACAAGCAACTTGATTTTATTCAGAATAAGAATTTGGGATATTCCAAAGATGGCCTGGTTTACTATCCTGCCCAGGGGAATATTACCAAACATTTGGAAACTTACCTGTCTGAAGTGAAAAAGATTCCAGGGGTTATCGATGCGTCCAGCATGGACAACAATTTCTTCTTTTACCCCAGAACCAACGAATTGGAGTGGGAAGGCAAATCCCCGGATAGAAAAATAGATTTTAACCAACTGGCTGTAAATACAGGTTTTATTGAAATGCTAGATATAGAAATGAAGGACGGAAGAGCATTTTCAAAAGACTTCGCTACCGATGACACAAAGATCATCTTTAATGAAACAGCTATAGAAATGATGAATCTTAATGATCCTATTGGAAAGTCAGTACAGCTATACGGTCAGAACAGGAATATTATTGGAGTGGTTAAGAATTTTCATTTTGAATCCTTACATCAAAACATTGGCCCGCTGTTATTTATTCCCACAGCTGAGAACAGTGCCAACTCAATAATGGTGAAGATAGATGTAAACAATCAAAACAAGGTCCTTGAAAGCTTGGGTCAACACTTTAAATCTTTTAATCCGGGATTCTCTTTTGATTTCAAATTCGTTGATGATGAGTACCAATCCAAGTACTCGGCAGAACAAAGGGTTTCCAAATTATCACGCTTCTTCGCCATATTAGCGATAATAATTTCTTGCCTTGGGCTTTACGGTCTTGCCGCTTTTACAACTGAACGAAGACGCATGGAAATAGGAATAAGAAAGACCATGGGTTCTTCAAATTCAAATATTTTTTATCTCCTTTCGCTAGATTTCATAAAAATTCTTTTAGTGGCTATCCTGATAGCACTACCTATAAGTTACCTTATTGCCCGGCGATGGCTGGAAGGCTATTCCTACCGGATAGAATTGCAGATATGGTATTTCCTTGCTGCAGGTTTAGTATCGCTCATTATCGCAATTTTAACGATTGGTTTACAGATTGTTAAAGTGGCAAATATAGATCCGGTTGATTGCCTGAGGGAAGAGTAATTTTTTTTTAAATTCATTTTCTTGTTAGCTGCTTATTAAAAATAGCAGTTAAACCTTGGGACTAAAGCGTAGTCTCCGAGCATAAATTTACATTTTCATAACCCGTACCATTATTTTTCATGGTTAGAGACTAACGTCTCCCGGATTTGTTTATTCAATGCTCACTCAATAGTATCAATACTGTCCTTAATGTGTATTGCAAACAAAATACGCTTCGCATGAAGCTATACTAACGACCTATTATCTCGATTGTCCGGTATATCCTCCGGTTTTCACTAGTTCGAATCCTTACAACTTTTAGACTAAAATGTCAATGGAAAAGCAATTATCCAAATCCAATGTAGCAGATATTTTTGAACTCAACATGGCGCAAAAGGGAATGCTGTTTCATTATCTCGATGATTCCCATAAAAACCTGTATATAATACAGGTATGCCTTCAACTAACAGGAACATTTGATATAGCACTTCTTGAAGAATCTATAAAATCTGTCCAGGTGGAAAACGAAATATTACGCTCAGTGTTTGAATGGGAAAAAACCTCAAAACCTATTCAAATTGTATTGAAAGAAGTACCGGTTAACTTCTACTATCAAGACATTTCATCTGATAATGGACCCTGGCAAATTACAAGAGTAGAGGAGTTTATTCGAAAGGACAGGGAAGAAAATTTTGATCTTAGAAAAGTCCCATTTAGAGTTAACATCCTAAAACTTCAGGATCAGTCTTTTCTACTTGTCATTACCCATCATCACATTCTTTATGACGGGTGGAGTACCGGAATATTGCTAAAGGAACTTTTTTCGACGTACCATGCGCTCAGCCTGTCAAAATGGAACAAGAAAATCACAAAACCAGACTATAAGACGATACTCCTTGCTACAAAGAAGAAGGATATTAGTGAAGCATCCATGCTATTCTGGAAGGAATACCTTTTGGGGTACCAAAAGAATACTTTTATTATCCAAAGGCAACGGCATGAAAAAAGTCGACCTCAACAAAATATAGGTGAGTTACTTATAAAAACCTCCGTTACGGATTTAGACAAATTTGTAAGTTCTCATAAGGTTACAAGAGCCTCCGTTATCTACACCGCCTATGGTTTGCTAATGCAGAAGTACACAAACCAGGATGATGTGATATTCGGAACACCAATCTCCAACAGAGATGCAGCCCTTGTAGGCATAGATCGTGTAATGGGTAATTTTATAAATACCTTACCTCTTAGAGTGTCTTGCACAGCCGACCAAACGTTGCTCGAAGTGGTTAAAAAAGTGGGTAACGAACTCATTGTAAGAAACCAATATAGCCATACTTCCTATAACGAAATAAAAGAAATTCTCAAACTCAAACCCAAGTATGAACTTTTTGATTCCATACTTGTAATTGAAAATTATCCCTTGGACCTGAAAGCGATAAATGTAAATACCGAATTTACCATTTCGCTAAAATCTACTTATGGCGATACCGGCTTACCAATTGTCATACACGCATTTTTCAAAGAGGTACTAGAAATAGAGATCATGTATCAAACAAATCTCTTGAGCGAAGATTTTATACTAACGTTCGCAGAACATTTCAAATCAATGTTGCAAGCTATATTGAAAGCCCCAGAAAATACTGTTGGATCATTGGAATATTTGACACCATTGGAGAAAAAGGAACTTCTTTTTAAACACAATAATACAAAATGGGAAACCGTAAACAAAATCACCGTATTGGATCTATTCCGGGCACAAGTCAAGAAAAATCCTTCAGCAATAGCTGTCATATTTGAAGATACGGAACTTACCTATGAAGAACTAGATGAAAAGTCAGATGCACTTGCCCATTGTCTCATTGAAGAATATGGAATTCAGCAGCATGATCATGTGGGCATATGTTTGGATAGAAACACTTGGTTGGTTATTTCAATCTTGGGAATCCTAAAGTCAGGAGCTGCTTATATTCCTATAGATCCGGAATATCCTTCGGAGCGAAAAAGAAACATTAGTACCAAGGCAAATATTGCATTGTTGCTCACAGAGATGTATTACGCTTTTGACGTGGATTATTACAATGGTCCTGTCTTAGCCATAGATGTTGAATTCAACAGTGATAATTACTTCACTTCTGCCCCACATACAAAAGTATCAGCTCAGGACCTCGCCTATGTCATTTTTACTTCTGGATCCACTGGAAATCCGAAGGGGGTGATGGTCGAGCATGGCTCCCTTACTAATTATATCTGCTGGGCACAAGATTATTACGTCGGAAAGGATAGTGGTAACTTCCCGTTGTACACCTCTACAGCTTTCGACCTTACGGTGACCTCTATCTTTGTACCTCTAGTTAGCGGAAATAGCATTATTGTCAGCAAATCTCAAGATAAAGGTGAGATTGTTGGTGACCTACTCTTGGATGATCGCGTTGATATCATAAAACTGACACCATCACATCTCAAGGTCTTGCTTGAAAACTCCAACTCCCTTCAACTTCAATCTATCAAGATGAAAAAACTTATTGTGGGAGGGGAACAACTTCCCACAGCTTTAGCTCAAAAAGTTCATGAAAGATTTGCAGGAAAAGTAACCTTATACAATGAATACGGCCCTACAGAAACTACGGTAGGTTGTATGATTTATCAATTTTCAGGTCAAGATCACACCTTTTCTGTTCCTATCGGTCATCCCATTCGAAACATCCAAATATACCTTTTAGATCGCTATTTACATCCAGTTCCAAATGGTGTTGCCGGCGAGCTTTATATAGCTGGTCTAGGTGTAGCTAGGGGGTATTTGAAAAGTCCGGATCAAACCAAGGAAAGATTTCTTGATAACCCCTTCTTTCCGGGTACCCGCATGTACAAGACAGGTGATGTAGCCATTCGTCTTTCCTCCGGGGAGATAGAGTTTCTAGGTAGGGAAGATAATCAGATAAAATTAAGGGGGTACCGAATAGAACCCGGAGATATAGAAAATCAACTTTTATCGCATGAGTCCATCCAGCAAGTGGCAGTGCATCTTATGGGAAAGAACGAAGATCCTTATCTGGCATGTTTCTATGTTGCAAATAATACAATTGAACCGGAAATGCTCAAAAGCTTTCTACAAAAGAAATTGCCTGATTATATGATCCCTTCGAGGTATGTGTATCTGAAAAAAATGCCCCTCACCTTAAATGGCAAGCTGGATACTACTAAGCTTCCTGACCCTAAAAGTTTCATGTTCGCAACAGAACAATTTACCCCACCAAGTACGGAAAATGAAAAAAGAATTGCAGCTCTATGGAAAGAAATTCTAAACATCAAAGAAGTTGGTGTTAACACTGATTTTTTCTTAGTAGGTGGACATTCACTAACCGCCACACGCCTGGCCAGCAGACTAAAGGATTCCTCAGGTGTTAACATTTCGGTATCTACCATATTTGAGCAAACCACTATACGACTTCAAGCAAAATATATTGAAGAACAACAACCAGCAATACTACCAAAAGTAAAAAGGCTGGAAAGTGACCAAAAGTTTAGGCCTTTATCCTCCGGACAAGAACGACTTTGGTTTATTGATCAGTACGAAGGAACCTTGCAATATCATATGCCGTTGATATTGGATTTTCAAGGTAATCTGGATACAATCCTTTTTGAGCAGTCGGTTAGGGAAATAGTAAACCGGCATGTTCCCCTCAGAACAGTCTTCAAAACAAAACAAGGAATTCCATACCAATACGCATTGCCAAAAGACAGTTGGAAAATGGAAAACTCCGAAAGTATTAAAGGACTGTCCGATAAACGGGTCCGTGAGATCATCCATCAAACTGTCCAAAAAAGATTTGACCTGGAAAAAGACCATATGCTCCGGATTAAACTCCTGGAGGGCGAAAGCGACCTTAAAAAAATTATAATTGTTGGTCATCATATTGCTTTTGATGGCTGGTCCGTTCCCATTTTCTTAGGAGAATTAGAAACCATTTATAGATCGTTAGTGACAGCATCTTCCATAGTGCTACCGGAGTTACCCTTAGAATTCTTAGACTTTAGTTCCTGGCAGCATGAGCATTTAAGCGGGAACTTCCTTGAAGAGGGGTTGCTTTTTTGGGAAAATCATCTTAAGGACGTAGAGCCAATTGATCTACCACTCGACTTTAACCGGCCAAAACACATCTCGGAAAGGGGAGCCAACCATTCCTTTACTGTAGATAAAGATACTACGGCAGCCCTTTCAAAGATCGCTGTTAAAGAAGGTGCCTCAATGTTCATGATGCTCCTAGCTGCCCTTAAAGTACTATTTTTTCGCTATAGCGGTCAAAAAAACATCTGTATCGGAACGCCTATTGCCAACCGGGAACAAACTGAAATTGAGGGACTCATTGGCTTCTTTGCGAATACCATTGCCCTAAAATCTGAAGTACATGCTGAATTGAGCTTCAGGGAATTTCTCCAACAGATAAAGGAATCCACACTGCTGGCCTACGCAAATCAACAAATCCCCTTTGAAAAAGTTATAGAACGCGTTGTAGACCAAAGAGATTTAAGCAGAAGTCCGTTGTTTCAGGTAATGCTAATATTTCAAACCGAAAAAGACCCATTTGAGCTCCTTCTTGATGAGGGGACTGCTTTTAGAGCAGATTGGAATGCCAACACGGCCAAATTCGAATTGAGTTTTGAGGCAGTTTTAAATAGTGATGAAATAGAACTCACCTTGAATTATAGCACGGATCTATTTAAAGAAGCTACGATAAAAAGGTTAGGGCTTCATTTATATTCTTTGTTGCATTCTGTTGCAGCTAACCCTTCCGATCAGTTAGACAGGTTATTGCTGATGACTAAAGCGGATACCAAAGATCTATTCAAGTTTAACAACACCCAGGTTCAATACCCCGAAAACACTACGGTTATTGATCTGTTTAAAGAACAGGTAGAACTCAATCCTAACAATATAGCGGTTGTCTTTGAAGGTACTACTTTAAGCTATGGAGCACTGGACAAAAAGTCCAACCGGCTTGCCAATTTCTTGTTAGGCAAAACCATTAACGGGAATAAGCTTGTACCTATTTGTATGGATCGTTCACTGGAAATGGTCGTAAGCATACTAGGCATTCTGAAAGCAGGGATGGCTTATGTTCCTATCGATCCAAATTATCCCCAAAATAGAATAGACTACATTTTAAAAGATACCGGAGCTCCTTTGGTTTTAACTGTATCAAAGTATAAAGGCCTATTTAGTATTCCCTTATTAGCGGTGGACCATCACCTTGCCAATGTTGATCCTGAAACAACCCTTTTGCCTCAAGAAATAAGAGGTACTACCTTGGCCTATGTCATCTACACCTCAGGAACTTCAGGAAACCCAAAAGGGGTATTATGTACTCATGCAGGACTTTATAACCGGTTGTTATGGATGCGAGATTATCTTGAGATTTCTGAAACCGACATTTTCCTCCAAAAAACCACCTTTTGTTTCGATGTGTCCGTATGGGAGTTTTTATTACCGCTAATTACGGGTACCAAAATGGTACTTGCCAAACCGGAAGGACACAAAGATCCCAACTATCTGCAAAAATTGATCGATACCGAGAAGGTGAGCATTATGCACTTTGTCCCTTCTATGCTTGCTGCATTCTTAATAGATGTGAAACAGGATTCCTGTAAAAGCCTCAGAAATGTAGTATGTAGTGGGGAAGCATTAAAGTCTTCAACCGTAGACGATTTTCAAAGGAAACTTCCGCTCGTTAAGCTTCATAATTTATATGGGCCAACCGAAGCTTCAATCGATGTGACCGCAATACCGCTCCAAAGAAGGGATCGGGAAATCGTGACCATTGGAAGACCGGTTTCAAATACCCAAATTTATATTGTTGACCAGCACAACAAGCTTCAACCTATTGGAGCTATAGGAGAACTCTTGATAGGTGGGGTTCAGGTTGCGGATGGCTATTTGAACAGATCAGATTTGACCGCCCAAAAGTTCATTACGAATCCTGTGAATGATATGGGAACATCTAAAGTTTACCGAACGGGAGATTTGGCAAGATGGCTTCCCGATGGCACCATTGAATATATAGGAAGGATAGATGATCAGGTAAAGCTTCGGGGGTATCGGGTGGAACTTCATGAAATTGAGGTTGTCATGGAAAAATGCAAAGGGGTAGCTCTGGCAGTGTTGCGACTGTTCACAGACACTAACGGAAATTCTTCATTACATGCCTATGTACATCCCGATAAAGAATATAACAAGGCATCCGTGTTAGCGGAATTAAAGACCACACTTCCGGAATACATGATCCCATCCAGCATCACTGAATTGCAGAAGTTTCCACTTACTCCAAATGGTAAAATAGACAGAAAAGGATTACCGGAGCCGAACGTTTCCACTACTCAAGATAGAAAGTTTGAAGAGCCGGAAAGCACAATCGAAAAAAAACTTGCCAGTATCTGGCAAGAGTTACTCAACCGGGAAAGAATAGGAATACATGACAATTTTTTTGAGTTAGGAGGCCACTCCCTAATCGCGATACAAGCTTTATCCCAAATCAATGAAGTGTTTTCCGCAAACATCTCCATCCCCGTATTTTTTGAGCTGGCCACAATTGACAAAATTCAAAAGTACTTGGAAGTCATCGCTTCAGTAAATAAAAGAGAACACAGTCCAGGTGTAACCACGATCGAGTTATAAAACTACAGAAATGATTGAAGAATTAGATGTTCGCTCAAGTGTGCTTTCGTTATTGAGCGAAGCCGCACAACGTGGAGTCTCCGCTTTCATGGAGGGTGATAAACTCATGCTTTCGATTGCAAAAGGAGTTGAGGTTGACCCTGACTTCATAGCTAAGCTAAAGCTATGCAAGGAGGAAATTAAATCGGTCCTCCGAGAAGCGTCTATGAATTCACACGTTGCTTCGCTTACCGAGCGAAATATAGTCCCTTTTAATCGTGAAACGGCAGAACGGATTCCTTTGTCCTATGCTCAGGAAAGTTTATGGCTAATTGATCATTTACAGGGCAGTACGCATTATCACATTCCTCTTGTGTTTAAAATAACCGGAGAAATAGCCCCTGATATTTTAGAAAAGGCTTTTGGCGAAATAGTGAACAGGCATGAAAGCCTAAGAACGGTCTACAAGGAAGAAAACGGAAAAGTATACCAGGAAATACTACCCCAAAATCAATGGGAATTAGAAATACTAAAAAGGTCTAACAACAAAGAGAACGAATTAAGAAGAGTACTAATTCACAAACCTTTTGATCTTTCCAAAGATCATATGTTGCGGGTAACGCTCATAAAGCAAAAGACGAATCAACATTCCTTACTAGTAGTAATTCATCATATAGCCGCAGATGGTTGGTCCCTCCCCATTATAGTCAATGAATTCGTTGCCCTCTACAACACCAAAATAGACAATAAACCCGCAAAATTACACGATATTAAAGTACAATATGCTGACTATGCCTTGTGGGAACGAAAATACCACAAGGGGGATTCTTTCTTGCATCGTCTGAAGTTTTGGGAAGAAGAACTGCAAGGTGTTGCTCCCTTAGATTTTCCTACTGACTTTGCCAGACCTACCATGCAAAGTATTGAGGGCAAAAGCTTTAGAGTAAAAATAGAAAAAAGCCTTAATGAAAAATTAAATGTCTTCTCAAGGGAAAGAGAATTAACACCAAATACACTACTGCTTAGTGTTTTTAAAGTACTGTTGTTCCGTTATACCCAACAACCTGACATTGTCGTAGGAACACCAGTAGCGAATAGGATGAACCCCAACTTGACGCCTCTCATTGGTTATTTTGTCAATACACTTGTGTTACGAAACCAATTGCATTCAAAAATGAGTTTTAATGAGATAGTGTCTGCCGTTAAGACCACCACCTTAAAGGCCTATGACAATCAAGATGTTCCCTTCGGAATGTTGGTGAATCGAATAGCAACCACGAGGGATAGCGGTCATCATCCCCTTTTCAATATTATGTTTACTTATGAATATGATAGAGATAACAGTGCGATGCAACTTGGAGCTGCTCAGATGTCTTTGGAAATCGCCGAATATACTATTTCTAAATTTGACCTTACCCTAACCGCAAGTGAAACAGCAACGGGATTAGAACTCATTTTCCAATACAGTAAAGATTTATTCCTACCGGCAACAATAGCAAGAATTGCGAATCAATACATCAGCTTATTGCATTCAGCTATTGCAAATCCAGATCTTTCCCTGGCAGCACTACAAATGTTACCTCAAGGGGATGAAACGGAGCTAATAAAAAGATTCGACAGAACGACCATAAATTATCCTCAAACAAAAAACATTATTGATTTTTTCATGGAGCAGGTTAGCCTTCACCCGGAAAAAATAGCTGTTGATTACAAGGGCAGAGTACTAACGTATAAAACCTTAGATGAAAAAAGTAATCAGTTAGCTTGGGCTTTAAAAGCCTTAGGGGTTATTCCTAACATGGTGGTGGGTTTGTTAACCGATCGTTCTTTAGACACCATTATTGGTATGCTTGGAATTCTCAAAGCGGGAGGCGCGTATTTACCGATTGAAGTGGATTACCCCATTGATAGGATCACCTACATGCTGGAAAACAGCAATGTTCAAATATTGATTAGCGATCAACCTCGGATTAAAGCTCCTAGCAGCATAAATCAACTTCTTTTTAACGACCTTCTTGCGCGGTCATGTGATGTGACCCCTCCCGAAAACATCAATAGTCCCCATGACCTATGTTATGTAATCTACACC
>Ga0208183_1000768_pt1 | contig 12992 bp, 13 predicted proteins | sample MalvirDeepMed_51_FD_184251 | JGI IMG/M metagenome (GOLD analysis project Ga0208183, IMG submission 184251) | Marine viral communities from the Global Malaspina Expedition - Malaspina viral metaG DeepMed_51 (SPAdes) (version 2) | ecosystem: Environmental > Aquatic > Marine > Oceanic | place... | reverse complement strand
TGAGGACTGAACTCTTCAAACGTAACATCCCTTTGGGAGCAAAAGTCCTTGAGGTCGGCTGTGCCTCAGGGTTCTTCCTAGACACCATCAAGGATGACTACACCTGCTACGGGACTGACTTCAACCCCGACGACGCCGCTTACGTAAGAGATACGTTGAACCTCCCCTGCGACGAGGAAGATTTAGACGAGTGTTTTCCAGGGGAGCAGTTCACCGTCATCTGCGCCTTCCACGTCTTGGAACACCTACCAGACCCCGTAGGATGGCTTAGAAAGGCCAAGGAGAGGCTGATAGGCGGTGGGTGGATATATGTTGAAGTCCCCAACCTCATCAACGCTCTACTGGCGTTGTACCAAATCCCGGAGTTCCAGACCTTCTTCTACCGGGAGCCTCACGTCAGTTACTTCACCATGTACGCATTGGCGGAGATGATGGGGAACTTGGGATTTGAAGCCAGGGTGACTCAGAGACAGGACTATTCCTTCTACAACAACCTGAACTGGTTGATGACCAAGCAGCCTCAATCGGACGCTCAGGTGGCAAGGAATCCTCTCATGCCAGTTCCGGATGGACACCCCGCCGCTGAGGTAGTGAACCGATGGTTTGTCCGGGTTAACCGAGAGTACATGACCATGTTAGATACAATGAAGGCTGGCGATACTCTCATTGGTTTGGCTCGAAAGAGGGAAATCTAGATGTTAAGGATGAGGAAGGACAGCGAACAAGTTCCCGACCCAGACCGTGCGTTAAGGATGTGGAACACCTGGGACTCCCCTACGGTCGAGACCAACTTTGACATGGGGCAGGAACAACCAGAGTGGTTGGTGAACGCACACAATACTCGGTCTGGTCGGATCTTCATGATGGGGACTGGGCCTTCGTTGATAGAGCAGTTACCCATACTCCATAAGCTCCAAGATGAACAGACCTGGACGGTCAACCGGATGGGTCATTGGGAAGATTTACCCTTCACTCCAACTCATCATGGTTTTGCGGAACCTGGCCCTGTCTTGGACTGGGGCAGAAAAGTTCACCCGATGTATGACTACCCCACCGCATTGAATAAGATAGCGGTCCATTGGTTCCCTGTGGTTGCTCCGGGCTGGTTGTGGGCGCTCAAAGCCCATGATGACATCCAGATAAGGTGGGAAGGCTTCATGGGGTTGGGGGAGACACTGCCAGCTTTACCTTCGGGGTGGGCATCGCCATTGACTTCATCACAAGTAGCAGCGTGGCTTGGGTATACGGAGTTTTACTTTCTTGGCGTGGACACGACCCAAGAGGGACAGGCGTGGGACAAGGAAAGAGGAAGAACTGCTCAAGTACGGAGTATCCTAACGATACTGGAATGTTTCGACCGGGCGAAGTGTCAGATAGAGAAAGCAGGAAGGAAAATATACGACTGCACTCCCGGTGGAAGGATAAACCAAGAAGGAATACTAGAATACGTCCCCTTGGAGGAAGTTCTTGCGGTTAAGCTCTAGCATATTGATTGTTGGTGGTGGGCCATCTTTAGAAGGGCAGAAAGACTTGCTCCGTCACGTTCCCTTTGACACCTTCGCTTGCAATAGGTTCACGCTTTGGGAAGAACGTCCGTTTCTCCCAACCTATTATTCCTGCTCGGCCAATGCTGTGCTGCGAGACGTGGAACCAGCCAATCCTCCTGCTGCTCAGAGAAGGTTCATGGTCAGTAGGCGCAGGGACCAGCTTGAGGGGTGGGAAGGCTGGACGCCGGTGTATAAGAAAGAATGGCACGACCTGCTTATACCTGGTGTTGACGAGCCGTTAGTCCGTGGTGGAGCCACCATGCCAGGGATAATGGCCCAACTAGCAATATGGATGGGGTACACCAAACTTTATTTCGTTGGCATTGAACAGAAGGGTAGTGGTCACGTCTACGACCCGGAAGGACACCTTCGGGTGCATTATTTCATCCCCGACGAGGACAAGCTATTTGCCCATTGGCGAGTGATTAAGAACACCTACGAAGATATGGGGATTGAACTGACTGACTGTACCCCCAATGGAAGGTTGAACGGGATTTTGGGATATGAGCCGCTCAGCGAGGTGTTTGGCAATGCAGCCATCCCAGCTTCTTAACATGAAAGACAGGGGGAAGGGACGTATCTTCGTAATGGGGAACGGCCCTTCCTTGATTGACCAAGTTCCTCAGTTGAAGAAGATGCCAGCCGAGATATTCTTTGGCTGCAATTCTCTGTTCTTCTGGGAAGATTTGCCAGTAACTCCTAGGTACTACGGCATAACCGACGTTTATGAGAAACAGTACATCGATAAACTAGCGTCTATACTTCCTAGGCATGTCTGGGCTTTCAACCTCCAGTGGCCTGGCGGGTACAACCATGAGCGGTTCATCCCAGTTGAGAAAGCTCATGACAGCATCCAGGTGCGTAGTTCTGGTTCAGTGGGTTTGGGTGCTCATCTACCGCCCATCCCCACGGCTAGGACTACGCCCCTCACCTTGGTTCAGTTAGCTTTTTGGTTTGGCTATCGGGATATTTATCTTCTTGGCGTGGAGCAGACCAGGGGATACTGCCACAACCCTGAAGCTACGGAAACGATGAGGGGACACGCCATGCCCCACGACCACAACATCAAGTACAAGATGGCTATCATCGGGTGTGCCGATAAGTTAAGACAGGACGTGGAAGCGGTTGGGGGGCATCTGTGCGACTGCTCTCCAGGGGGAGTTTTGAACCCCACGGGCAAAGGGTTGCATCCGGGACTGCCAGTGGAGTACCAAGTACCACCGCTTGAGTATAAAGAGTTGGAGGAAGTATGTGGGAAGGACTAAAGGTAGCGGTCACTGGGGGTAATGGGTTAATCGGCCAGCCCATGATTGAGGAGTTAAATAGGCTGGGGGCGGAAGTTATCAATATTGACCTCCCCAAGTACGACATCCTTGTCCTTCCAGACTTGTTCGACCTTCTGAAAGACCAGGAAGTGTGCATCCACCTAGCCGCTAATTCCAACGTCGAAGAGAGCAGAAAAGCAGGACGAAGAGCGTTTGAGGTCAATGTCCGGGGGACGTGGAATGTATTGGAAGCGTGTCTACTCAACGAGGTGGGGTCTGTTGTGGTAGCTTCCAGCAACCACGTCTACGGCAAGCAAGAACACTTCCCTGTGCCAGAGATCGCTCCGTTAAACCAGTTGGACACCTACTCAGCCACCAAGGTCTGCGCTGACGTGGTAGCTAGGTCGTACGCCCACAACTACGATCTGCCGGTGGCCGTGATACGAAACACCAACTGTTACGGCCCCAGAGACGTACACACAAGCCATATCGTTCCAGGGACCATAACCTCCATCTTGAACGGCGAACCCCCGGTAATCCGCTCTCAGGGCGTTGTGAAGAAGGGCTATCTGTACGTTGACGATGTTGTTGATGCCTACTTGTTGATAGCCAAGTTGATGCTAGAGAAGGTCATTCCGTTTGGGGAGGCGTTCAACGTCGGAGCCATCCCGGTGTCGGCGCAGTACGTTGTTGATTTAATCCAAGACATCATGGGGGACACTTCGGAGAAGGTCATCAAGGGAGAGCCAAACGACCAACACGACGAGGGGATGGACTCGTCCAAGATTGAAGGGCTGGGATGGAAGCCCAAATACTCTCTGTCGGCGGGGCTTCAGCGGACGATTGAGTGGTTCAGAGAGCAACGGCTGGTGAAAGCATGACTTTAGCCATCGTACCGGCCAGAGCCAACTCTAGGGGTATCCCAGACAAGAATTTAACTATGTGTGCTGGGAAACCTTTGTTGGAGTGGACCATACGAGCAACGCACGATTCGGAACTTATTGCCGAATGTGTCCTTTCCACGGATATTCCCTATGAGAAGATACCGTCGAACGTCCTTGTTTATCCTACGCCAGAGATTAGCGATAATGCACAGATTGAAGATAGGCTAGATGAGATTATCCGAAACTCTAGTTGCGATACTATCGTCCTTCTCCAACCAACATCACCAATCAGGACTGGGAAGCAGATTGACGAGGCTATTCTTCAACTACAGAGAGAGGAGGCTGACTCTCTAGTGAGCGTTGTCCCTGACCATTCGCTGGTATGGACGGACATGGCTGGGAAACCATTGCCGAGTTATGACGTAGCCAACCGTCCAAGGCGCCAGGACATGAATCCGCCTCACTACCGAGAGACTGGGAATATCTACGTCTTTACCAGAAAGCATTGGGAACGTACTCGTTGTCGGTTAGGTGGTAAAATATCCCTATTCGTGATGCCAGAAGAAAGTGGCTATCAGGTTGATACTCCGTTCGACCTCTGGCTTTGTAGTGTCGTGTTAGAACGGCAGAAGACACTAATTGAGGGGAACGTATGGTGATGGGTTAGGTTTGCACATGGATAAAACCATGCTCAGGGGATTTAGGATAGCGACATGACCAAGAGCAATGTTTCACAGAGCGATTGGCCCAATACGCACTACGATAAAATTTCTCTTGGCATCGTTGGCATGTAAACCAAACACCATTAGCACGAGGGTATTTTTTACCAGTACGCTCTATTCGGACATGCTCCGCATGACTGGCAATTAACTGTAAATTCTCGATACGGTTATCGTGTTTGATAGAATTAAGATGGTGCACTAGTTCTGAAGGTTGAAGAAAACGTCCAAGGTGTTGCTCCATAACAAGACGATGTTCCCGCACATAATTGGCATTATTAGCAAATGGATGCTCGGGGGATTTAACAAGGATATAGCCATCTGTGTCAGTAAAACGCCCTCCCTTCCATCGCCCATTACGTTCCATTGGTAACGATGCTTTAGAACGACGTTCAGGAGATTGCTTCTTCCCTTTTGTTTGGTGCCCCAGTAAATACCGAATGGGGCCTCTGATACGTATCAATGCGGGCGAAAGCATTTTATGTATAACGATGCCACCACAGCCACAACCGCAAGGTGTTTCCATAAGAGGTATTATATGAGTGCTGATATAGGATTGCAAGGGCGCCCTGTAATGTTAGGTAATATTCCTTGTGGAAGGGAATATCCTCCAGTTCTAGTGGCAGAATTAGGCATCAATTATGCCTATAACGAAAGCGAAGATTTCCTAGGCAATATTCTTTCCATGATTAATCTTGCAAAGATGGCAGGAGCCGACATAGTTAAAGTACAGAAACGCACTCCTAGAGTTTGTGTTCCTAGAGACGAATGGTATAAGTGTCGTTCTACTCCCTGGGGGGAGATGGATTACATAGCCTATAAAGAGAAGTTAGAGTTCGACGCCGTGGCCTATGACACCATCAATGCTGAGTGCAAGAGGCTGAAAATACCTTGGTTCGCCTCGGTGTGGGACTTGGAATCTCTTGCCTTCTTGGAACCATACGACCTGCCTTGCTACAAGATTGGCTCCGCTAGTCTGACAGACTGGGAGTTGGTCAAGGCTGTCGTTGATACCGGCAAGCCAGTTATTCTTTCCACGGGAATGTCCACGGAAACAGAGATATTCCGTGCTGTCTGGCACATTTCGAGGGCGTGGGATAGGTTGGTGCTGTGTCACTCCACATCAATCTATCCTTGCCCTAAAGAAAAGTTAAACCTCAGGATGATTCAGACCCTCCAGAGGGACTATCCCAAACTTGTAATCGGGTATTCAGGCCATGAGATAGGGGCTAGGATTACCCCTGCCGCTGTTGCCTTGGGAGCGTCGTACATCGAGAGACACTTCACCCTAGACCGTCGGGGATGGGGGACGGACCAGGCTGCTAGTCTTGAGCATTGGCAGTTTAAGGACATGGCGGATAGAATACATGAGACATGGTTCTCTCTTGGCGATGGTATCAAGGAAGTCTATCCCGAAGAGGAAGCCAAGAAAGTAAGTCTCCGGAGGACTCCCGATGCCAATGACCAAGAAGGGCAAGAAAATCAAGAAGGCAATGAAGAAGCAGTACGGTGCCAAGAAGGGTGAACGGGTCTTCCATGCCAGCCGAAATAAAGGCACCATCAAAGGAGTTGACCGTGGTTAGTGCGCCTCCAAAGCCTAAACCCCCTAAGCCGTGGCAGACTCGTCGGACTCGTGGCAAAGGAAGGAAGATAAACTACAAATGAAATCGCCGGTCTGGATTGAGTATTGGAATCCTGCCGAGCAGCATGGGCATCTTCTTCTCATCAAGGGGGAGAACGAAGACATACCCATGAGGGCTTTGCTTGTCGATATTGAGGAGTACGCTGATGAACTGGCTGGGATGTTCTTGCAGTGCAACGAAGACCGTCACGGTGGAAGAGGTCACACCCATTCTACGGACGTTGTTAGACTGGCTTACGAAGCGGCAGTCTTTCAACTTCTAACCACCGACTACGAGGCTGAGTGGTCGGAGATAGAACGCCGGGAAAGGATATACAAGAAGTGGGGCGGTCAGGTTCCGGGGATGGTACTTCAACCGTCCATCGATGACCCGAAGCAGTGGGAAGCCCTCATTACCGATAAGGAAGGGAACCCTTCACTTTACAAAGTTAAAAAGGGTATACTAGACGATATTATGAAACCGCCCTCAGAATACGGGGCGAGGGAGAATAAGTACGGGTCGGGTTGGACCCTGCCCAAGAAGTAGGAGGCTCAAACAGTGGCCGCCAACGTAGAGAACACATTCGTAGCAACCTCAGATACCTCCGTAGCTACCGGACTGAGGGTGTTGAAATGGCTCCTAGTCTCCGCAGGAGCGACAGGTGGGGCGTGGCAGATTAACGATTCCACCGACGATTCAGGCACCGACAAGCTCAGTGGCGTAGCCGCAGCAAACTCCCAGACCTTCCTCCCCCTGCTCAACCTCGAACTCAAGACCGGTCTGTACGTTGACATTCCAGGGACGAACGTCACCTTGAGTGGTGGCTTTTCCTAGCAATGCAGTCGTTCATCAGAGGCAATGTTGTCTTTGATGCGGGGCTAACAGACGTGCCGACAGCGGGGACGAGGGTAGCATTAAGCACCGATGGTGGCCTCCATGCGGATTATCGTGTCTTTTGGGCACGCTTCCGTGGGCGTCCTGGAAACACCGGCGTTGTTTATATAGGTATTAGCGATGTCTCCGCTTCACATGGCTGGTCTCTAGAGAACAACGACGATACCGGGCTGGAGTTACCCATCCCCCAGGGTAGCTCCATCCCTTTAGGTGATATTTACTTTGATGCGGCCACTAACGGCGATGACGTTGAGTGGGCGATTTTATATCAGGCGTAGGACGACATGCCGAGCACGAATTGGCAAAATATGAGACGGGAGTTCGCTAGGTTCGCTGGCTACTACGACATAGTCGGCAAGGACGGGGCTGCGTGGACTACCACCACCGACATAGCAGCAAGTACGACAGTCGTATCCACCGAACTCAGGGACGCTGGGTTTGATGATTTTGGTTCCTCTGGTTCCGGAGACGACTCCATTGAGAACCTGTGGTTCTACCTCTTAGGTACAGCCAACGACAGGTTCGTCCGGCGGGTGGCGAGTTACGATGCTTCCGTCGGTTCTTTGACAGTAACCGGGACTAACCTATCCGCCGAGACTGGGGCGATGGACTTTGAGTTACATCGTTGGCATCCCATCATGTTGAGAGATAAGGCCAACGACGTTAGAAGGTCTGCATTCAAGGTGTTGAACGTACCGCTGACTAGGTATCTATTCACCGCTAGGAACCAAGTACGGTACGATGTTCCCAGTGCGATTGTGGGCAAGCCCGACGCCATCTATCTCTACAAGGGGATACCAACGAGTCACGGAAATAATATCCTCAGTAATGGTGACTTCAGTGCATGGACTTCTGGTGCCGCCGACGATTGGACTGCTACCACACTTGATATTGCTGAGGAAGCTGCCACGGCTAGTCCGTTCAACTACGCTACGATAAGCGGTTCTTCTGTACGGTGTACCTCACAGACTGGTAGCACAGGGACGTTGCTCCAGACCATCTCAAGCCCAGGGACTCACTCAGGCCAGAGGATTAGCTTACAAGTCTGGGTCTACTGCCTTACGGCTGACGTCGTATCCACCCAGTTGACCATCAACGGCACGATTAACCTCGGAGCCAACGCTGATGGAGGGTTGCATAAAGGCACCGGCTGGGAATTGCTGACCCACTTCGAGGACATGCCCGTTACCGTGACTACACTGACGGCGGGGATAAGCGTCCTCTCCACCGCAACGGACAACACTGAGTTCTACGTGGATTCGGCTGTGTCTGTGGTGGGGCCAAGACAGGAACCTGAGACTGCCGCAACCATGCTCCGGAACTGGGACTACCGGGACGACATGCAAGGCTCGACGTTGAGGCAGAACATCGTCTTGCCCTACGAAGTCCCTGATAACTGTCTACTTAGGATTGAAGGGAGAGGATACCTATCTTCAGTATCCGCAGAGACGGACACGATGGAGATAGCCAAACCTCAAAATGACATCTTCTACACCTTCATGGCTAAGGAACTGTACGAAGAGTATGTCGCTCAAGTACCTGACGCTGACCGGAGTTTCAGTCAGCAGCGGATTGCTAGCGTAGCTAGGCGGTTTGATGACCTACTCTCAGAGTCGATGAGGCCTCCCAAGATGCCTTTGAGGATACCTGACGGGGTATGACCACTCCATCAAAAGGGGCACGTCCCCATCACATAACTTTAACTGACCGGAGTGAGGGCAACGAAGTCCCGCTTCGTGTGCTTCAGGACGAAGACGGCCAACTCATGTACGAGTGGTCGCTTGCTCCTGCGTTAGCTCCTGACGTAGAACCGCAGGACGTTTCCTACGCCCAGTACACGCCTGATTTAGAGTTATCGTGGGGACAGGAAGACTGGTCGGGTGGGGCGCTCGCTTTCTACTTCGACCCTCAAAGACCGAACATGTACGGCCTAGCCGACAAGGTCTGGACGTTAACACCTAATGAATTATCTTTAGGATATTCTCCCAAGGAAGTCACCTTTGGAGTGAAGAACGGGGCGGCGCAGCTTAATGCCACCACCGGATGGACGGCGTCTGGGGTGACCCTCACCTCAGTCACCACAGCGCCGTTCTCCGGCCCCTATCACTTCCAGATGGCTTCGACTTCCACCAACGATTACATAGAGCAGGACTTGATGGCTGACGACCAAGCAGCGGCAACGCTGCAGAGTCAGGCCATCACGGTCGATGCGTATGTCAGGGGGTCCGCTGCTGGTGGGGATATGCGGGTGCAGATTGTGGAGACCGGGGGTAGTTCTACTCCCACCACCAGCGGGACCGCTGTCACGTTAACGACGAGCTACCAGTTAATCACCGCCACAGTGACCCTACAAGCCGATTCTACGGCGGTAAACATAAGAATCCAGTGTTCCACCACATCATCGGATATTACCGTCTACGTGGACGGTATCAACATGTACGCCGGTACTGCCATACCCAACGCCAAGGGTTGCCGGATGGTGCAGATGGACACGGACTTAATCTGTGTCACCGACCGGTCGGTGTGGAAGTTCAACGAGGACGAGGACTACTGGGCGTTGCAGAAGGTTCATGGCGCTGCGATTACTGGGTTTGAACTGTTCGACCAGAGGTTGTTTGTCGGACAGGGGGAAGCGACTGTTTATCAGTACAGCGACGCCGACGACGCCACGACCTGGACTGCTTCCAACCTTGGGGGGACTCAAGACAACGCCAACTTCTTCGTTAAGGGGTTGAACGCCAACAACCAGTGGGCCTTGGCGAAGACGTTGAATGACGATGACGTTCACCTAGCGGTGGACCCGTTGAACGGCGGGTCTTGGGGGGCTGCGGTTGAGGTAGGGAAGGACGACCATCTGGTTCAGCAGGTCTATGAGATAAACGGTTCCATCGGGATAGGCAAGAAGGACGGGTTCTACCGTTATCTGAGCAATCAAGGGAACCGGTTTGAGAACGTCTTTCCCACAGGGAGTGCTCCTTCGCACAAGAACTTCGTCCGTGGGGTGATGCACGGCGGTAACTTCTTCACCGTGTCTGGTGAGAATGGTCTTTGGAGATACAACGGGGAGAGTTGGGAGAGCTTAGACCACCTGATACATTCTCCAGGGTTCAGCGAGATAGGCGATGACGTTAGGGCGATGGGGACGAACGGACAGTTTCTATTCCTCATCGTTGGAGACTTGAACGCCGACAGCATCACCAAGGAATCGTGGCTACTGGCGTTGCGGGAAGACTCTAGAGGATGGACGGTCCATACCCTAGCCAAGATGGTTCTCTCAGATGCGGTGGACATCTTCTGCCACACCCCTTCTGGTGGTACGAACTGTTACATGTACATCAACGGGGACGTGAACGACAAAGCCTATTCCTACCGGATTAGGTTCCCTGATAGAACGACGACTCCGAGGTTGGCTACCAACCCTGATTTGGCATTGTCAGGGACTCTTACAACTTCGTACATGGACTGGAACCGTCCCCAGGTGAACAAGGTGGTTAATAGATATGCGTTGATGTCCGAGTCCTTAAGTTCAGGGGCGCAGACGGTCACTGTATCTTATGAGAAGGACAACGAGACTTCCTTCACCAACATCAACTCGACCTCTTCCATCTTTGGTGGGAGTCCCCGTCAGGCAATAGCGTTGAATGAGAACGTGTCTGGCAAGAGAATTAGGTTCAGACTGACCTTTGCCACGACCGATGCGACCAAGACAGGGGTGGTCAAGGCAACGGTAGCAGATACGACTTGGAGGCCCAATAGACTAAAGAGATGGAACATCGTAGCCGCTCTTGAAGACAGGGTAAGAGGCCAGATGGGTGTAGCTTCGGGGATACCCATCTCAAGACAACTGGTAAGATTAAGTCTGTTGAAGGACGAAGTACCACCACTTAGAATAATAGATATTGACGGGACCCTTCACAGAGGGCATATCATCGACATGGCAGAAACTCAATATAAGGTACACCCTGCTGAGGCAGCGTTAAGGTATTCTAGGGCGGTTAGGTTGACGTTAGCCCAAGCACTTACTGTGACAGGTGAGGCTTGGGACTCTGGGATTAGGTGGGACGAATTTGTTCATGGCTAAATTGGTGATAAAGGTAATGCTTTATGGCTAACTCATCAACCGTTTCTAGCGGAGAGCTAGCAACTGCGGCACAATACAACAACCTGCGGGACGACGTTCTAAGCGTCACCACCGGACACTTACATGACGGTAGCAACGGTAGGAACGATGGTGCGTTCAACCTGAACGTTGGTGGGTTGCCGTTGACGTTGGAAAACACCACCGACGGCGTATCCAACCAGATTCTCCTTCTTCGGGGTGATAACGCCACTCGTGCTGACAACGACGAGATTTACATCACCCTATCAATGGATGATGACGGTGGCAATTCCACAGAGTTCGTCCGGCTTTCAGCCCTAGCGACAGACGTATCTGACACCACCGAGGATGGTCAGTTTGACATTGACGTGATGATAGCGGGGACACTGACCAAGGTGGCCCACTTCAACGCCTCTGGCTTGGATTTAGCTGCCTCCGATAGCCTCAGCGTCAATGGAACCAACATCCTATCGGACTCCGCTGGGACGATGACCCTTTCCAATATCGATGCGCTTGATGCCACCACCGAGGCGACTATCGAGGCCGCAATCGACACGGGGGCCAACCTCACATCTATACAAGGCTTGACCGTAACTCTCGCAGATGCGGGTGCGGACGCTATCTTTGGTTGGGATGATACTGCTGGTGCGTATGAGAACCTGACTGCGGCTGAAGCGGCAGCGGCAGCGGGGCTTGGGACGTCTGATAGCCCGACTTTTGCTGGCCTGACCCTGAACGGCAACCTGTCGATGGGCGACGACGACCTGATTGTTAGGGACGTTAATGCCGGACTAACCGCATCTACTACCCAAACACAGGGCCAAGGTGCCCTCACCGCTGAGATAAACGAGGTCGCCACCGTTGCGAACGCAAGCGATACTGTAACGCTCCCCACGGCTGCCGCCGGACTTCACATCACAGTCATCAACAATGGGGCAAATACTCTGCAAATCTTCCCGGCTTCTGGGGATAACCTAGGTGCTGGGGCAGATACGGCTACTACTCTCGCTGCAGGCAGTGAGGCAGTCTTCATCGCCTATGATGCCACCAACTGGGAGCAGGACCCCGGTGCCGGGGGGTCCGGCCCTTCCCAAGCCACCCAATCCGCACTAAAAGCCGAAACTAATGAAAATACTTATGCCCCGCCTGACCTGATTAAACATTCGCCTGGGGTGGCTAAGGTGTGGCTGCGTTGGGAACAGTCAGGAGTGCATAGCATTACGGCGTCCTACAATATGACAAGTGTCACGGACGGTGGTGCAGCGGGAGACACGGACCACCTGTGGGGTGTTGATTTTTCAGGTATCGGTGTCTACACGATTGTTGGGGGAGCGGAAAACAACGGAACGCTGGGGACAACCGCTAGTTCATATGCGGCTGGCGGTGTCACAACGATTACCCGGGATGCTGGGTCGGGTACTCCAGTAGACTTACTTGATATGACCTTGGCTGCCTTTGGTGACCAATAATGAGCAAGAAACTGATTACCTGGGTTGACTTGGAGGGGCGTTTTCGGCGTACCGCTCTAGCCTATAATGATATACTCCGACCGCCTAACGAGACAGAAGACGAGCTAATTCAGAGAGTTTGGAAAAAGATTCTTACTGTTCCTCAATACAACCTACCTCCTGACCACCCGTACCATGTGGTTGACGAAGAAGTTCTGAGACTTAAAGTTGTTGCGTGTTCGGGGCTAGACTTCCGCTATCCTGTATTGGCAGATGTTGACGGACGGCACGACGCACAGCAAGGTGCTTGGGAAATGGACACAGATGGATGTCCCAAGGTCAATATGCCCAAAGCCCGTGGTGTACATATGGACAAAATTCGTCAAGTGCGAAATCTAGAGTTAATTCGATTGGACATTGATTCTCTGAGAGCCGTTGAGGCTGGAGATGAGGTGGCTAAGGCCAGAATCGCTACTGCTAAACAGACGCTCCGGGACATACCGCAGACCTTTGA
>Ga0208183_1000759_pt1 | contig 13129 bp, 21 predicted proteins | sample MalvirDeepMed_51_FD_184251 | JGI IMG/M metagenome (GOLD analysis project Ga0208183, IMG submission 184251) | Marine viral communities from the Global Malaspina Expedition - Malaspina viral metaG DeepMed_51 (SPAdes) (version 2) | ecosystem: Environmental > Aquatic > Marine > Oceanic | place... | reverse complement strand
CAGATACGACTCCTGAAAGCCGCTGGTGTATTCACTAACGCCGACCACGAATACTTTGCGAGCATCGGGGTCGAGAGCGGATAGTTTCGCGGCAGCGTCCACGTATTTCCACTCGTCGTCGAGGTAGTTCTCGTGAATACGAGAACCGCTCGAGAACTCCACGCAAAGCGTGAAGGCAGGCTCGGGAACATAGTCGTAGCAGGCTTCCACTACGAAATCTTCCCCATCGGGTCTTATGTTCGCGTTCATATTTTCGTTCTCCAAAGTGCGGTTTTGAAGCGTAAGGTTATCTCCCCCATCTCCGATGGGGGGATAACCATAGGGCCAGCCCCCTCTTCGGGATATTCGCGTTGGAACGGGAAATGTTCGCAAGTTTCACTAATCACGAACATCCCATCCCTTCTCACGAAGCGCATCCAGAACTCCCGATACACGCTCGGTTTCCTGAACCTTCGCCATTCCATCACGTGCCTTCGCAATCTCCTGCGAAGCGAGGCGAAGTGGGTTTCCCCAACGGTCCCCCGTGATGTGTCCGAACATCACGTTTTCACGAGTGGTGCGGTCAGCGAAGCGCTGCATTTTGTGTTTGTATGCAGGCTCACTGCGCTTCATTTTGCGAAGCGCAAGTCCGTTCACGAGTTTTCGCCGGGTGGTCTTTGCATTATATGCTTCGTGAAGCCACTTGGTGTAGCACCCCCACTCCGTGTTCGTGATAAAGCGTCCGTTCTCACGAACCACATCACCCCACGAGTCAATCAGGAAGTGCTTTGCGATAAACGGACACTCATCCTCACGAATGTTGTTCATCCGCTCACGGTATGCACACCACGCGGTTCGCCACTCCAAAATCTGTTCGGGAGTGAGTTTCATACGTTCTGCGACAATACCCGAAAAAGGGCGAACAGGGTGTTCCCACGTCGCATCGAGAATTGTGTGCTTGCGCCACTTGCGCTCACGAACAGTTTTCTTTAGGACGGGAACAACCGGCGCAGCAGTCCCCGAACGTATCGCCTTCGCAGCATCGCAGGGTGCAGGCACAGGCTCACACGCCGCGACACACGAAGGGTCGCTTGCTTCGATTTCAGCCATTTCGTCGTGGCTCATCGGTAGCACTTCACACGCGAGGAAGGTTATAAGCCTTTGGATTAGACGATGAGGTCGAACGCGCCCGCATACGTCGTGAAGCCGCTTCTCGCTTGCCCCCTCCAGCGGCGACCACAAGCGGCCTCTTTGTGAAAAAGAATACAAATATTTGCGGAAAGAATACAAACATATAGGAACAGGCACGTATCGGTTCACAATGTTCCATACACCTATGCAAATGTTCCTTCGGACAATCTTATACGCAAATGTTCCATACACATATAGGGAATATTCTATAAACGTTCACAAAGAACTTATCTATCTTCGATGTTCATATACGTATACGTTCCTATATACTTCCTATATACATATACGTTCTACGAAGTTCTCTAAACGTTCACAGAATGTGAACCTAAATGTTCGCCAAAGGCTTCTCCAAACGTTCACAAACACCCAAATTCTCACTTACTCTTTACGAACTTCCGAGTAAAACACACGAACATCGGGAGAATTTACGAACATTTGGAGAAGCCATTTCCTTCCCAACGTTCCCAAATCCTTCACAATGTTCGTGAGTGCGCGAATGCGCGAATTCGTGAAAGCGCGCGCGGGAACGCGTGTATTCGCGAACGCGGGAACGCGCGTCCTGCATTCGTGAACATCTCGGCAGCGGTTTTTCGCGAAAGTTCACCGACAGGCGACCCACAGGTTCGTGAATTCGTGAAGTGGAAAGTTTTATATGGGGAGTATATAAGGATGTGCGCGGGAATTCGTGAAAGTGCGCGCGGGTCGTGTATGTTCGCGGATACGCGGATGTTCGCGCGCTTCGTGAATTCGCGATGTTTTACCCCTATTCGTGAATTCGCGGCTGCGCGATTGTTCGTGCGCGTTAGCGCGTGTTCGACTTCGTGAATTCGCGAAATCGAAAAAAAAAATAAAAAAAAGGTTCGCGAACTCCGCGAACATTCGTGAACCGCTTCGCGTTCTGCTCGTATCATAGCATTCGCGAATTATGTTCACAAACGTCCGCTTCATTGTTCACGAACCTTTGTTCCTGAATACACGATTTTGCGCATCCTTTCGCGGCAATTCGCGTATCACAGTCCTCATTCGCGTCGTTCATCACGACCACGACGGGGAATACGCGAACCGCTTTCGCGGGTTGTGCGGCGGCACGACTGTTCGTGCCGCTGGTGTGTTCGTTCGCAAAAGAAACGTGCGTCGCATTGCGAACATTCGAGCAGGTTCATACACGTGGTGGCCGCCCCCGAAGGGGCGACCGGTTCGTGTCCTGCCTATGCGAAGAACGACCCGACGGGGTCGTTCTTCGTGGTCGCGCCGCCCCCGAACACGGTGGTGGGCGGCATTTGTGTCGCAAGCGACACGATGGTGTCCTTCCATCCGGCGGTTCCCTGCTTCACGCTCACGAAGCGGTCTTCGTGTATTGTGATTGCGTGGATGTTTGTGAACGACCCGTCTTTCTTCACGCCACGTATGAGTGCGTAAAGGCCGTCCTCGGTCGTTTTCCCGTATGCGAACACATCGTGCCGGATACGGAAGCCCTTACCGTCCGCGGACCGCTTCGTGCAGTATGCGGAGGCTACACGAATTGCTTCGTGTATGCTGTCGCTCCCGCCCGCTGTCGCGAGGGGGATGGGCTCGGGTCGTGGGTCGTTCACGGAAGGCACCGCTGTCGCGATTGCCTGCGTGGGGATTTGTGGGAGCGAACCGAAATTGTTCGCGGCCCACGCCCGTGCGGCGTCAACGCCGCCCATCTTCGCACACCATTCGCGAACGGTTTTCACACCGCACGCGGCTTCGGCGTCCGCGATGGTCCCTCCCGAAAGCAGGGCTTGCATCGCGATTATGAACCGGTTTCGCGATTTGCCCTGCAAACGGATGGGCAGGTTGTCCTTCGCGACCTGTGCAAGGTGCGAGGGAGTCACCGTGTTCGCGACCTTTACGGACGCGTCCACGATGGGCTTGCTTGCCGCTGCCTCGAGTTCGCGAAGGGTAGCCACGGCGTTTGTGAGCGCCGTGAGGACCCCTGCGATTACGAGGGCGACCTGTTCGTGTGGGGAGGTAGTCATTTTCTCACCGGCTACATACACGCGAGGAAGTATTTAAAACTATGGTTCTGACGACGAGGTCGAACGCGGGCGTGTGTATGTGAACGAAATCCTCGCACCCCATTCGGCGGTTGCCGAACTTTTGCCCACGTTCACGAACAACACGGCGCGGCGCGGGATGCGCGATACGTGGAGCGCGACGCGGGATGCGGGTTTCGTGATGCGCGATGCGGGTCCGGTTCTGGTTCACGAATACGCGAATACGTGAATGTTCGCGAGTTCGCGTGCGCGAATTACGTAGTGAGCGCGCGGGACAAGCACTTACGGATAAAAAACATAAAGAAAATAAAAAGACTTGATGGTGGGGCACCACTGCTTCTGTTTAAGCCCCGCAGTGGTGGACCCCGGTTGGCGTATGTGGGGCAGTTTTTAGACTTGCCTAGGTCTTGTCGTCCTCGAAGTCCTTCTCCTTCAAGGTGAAGCCACCCCGGCGAAGGTGGTCGCCGAGCCTCTCCTTCTTTGCACCGAAGTTCAGTGGGTACCAGAAGATGTTCTGGTATACGGTGTCCACAAACTGGCGCTTTCCCCCAGCGTATAGGCGGTATATGTTGCGGTCCTCTACGCAGAACACTGCCTTTATGCCGTAGGTCATTCGCAGCATTGTCTGTATCTCCTGCGAATAGTTGTGGTCCTGTACGGCACGGACCACCTTGTCTCCGGACCAGTCTCCGATGTACTTCTGCCGGCTGGTCAGGTATCCGGCTGCTGTTATCCACATTTTGCGGATGTCGTGTACAACCATTGGTTGTGTTTCTCCTCTAGTGCATCGCCACTAGCACGGATGGGTTAGCTATCCCATCAGCTCAATGATACGGTTACTGTAAGGTGGGGGAAGGGGCTTTTTCAGCCCACCCCTTGACCCCCGGTTTGCATATGTCGGGCTATCTGTGTGCTGTGCTCAGTCCACCTTTTCCAAGGTCATCCGGTCCCAGCAGGTTCCACAGCAGTGGTGTCTGCTGGTCAGGTACCGAATGCGGTTGACCTCGGATAGGTCCTTGTCGCACATTTCGCACTGTTTTGGCTCTTTCATTTTTGAACCAATAAGTCAATAATCGTAAAGTCCCTCTGGGGAGCCGGTTCTGTCTCGGCTCCCCGTCATTGGGTCTTGGTTTCCCTTGAGTCAGGTCTTGCTGCTTAGGCAGGTCCTTGTCATCGGAGTCGCCTAAGCCACTGGCCTACTAGGTTGCTACACCATTGTTCGGCGTCATTGTGGTGGGACTCAAAGGAAACCGGTTTGGAAGCTCCCCGGTAGACTAGGACTCCGGCCGTTGCCATCATTGTCCCAGCCTACTCAGGGCTTCACAGTCTCTCGGAAGCCCGGCACAGAAGATTTGTGCCATCGTCCGATGTGCCCGAGAAGGCCGCCCCAATTCTTGTCAGACTGCCATCGGCTAAGCGATGAAAAAGTCTTCCCGGTGCCGTGAGTTCGGCATCCGGCGACAAGACAGCGCCACTGTGGCGCTTCTCCACCGATGAAAGCACCAGCGATTGCGAACTGCGCATTGGTGAGCGCCACCTTTCGGCTCTGCTCGGCCTGTTCCTTAGTCGGAACGGCAGTTGCTACCGCCGGGACCGGCGCAGTCTGGAAAGACTGAACCGGTTCGGCAGAGAACAGGGCAGCCCCGTCGGACTCCGAAGCCGCCCCGGCGACCGGCGGCGCCTGCTTCGCAGCAAGACCGTTAGCCGTCAGGAGGACCACGACTCTCTCAAGGAGAGTTCGGATATCCAAGAGGACTGTGATGGGTTTTATGTCCGAAGACATAAACGCATCCCCCCTAAAAAACCCCCCGCTCTGGTGCCACCCCACAGGGTGGACTTATCCTTCATCGCTGGCAGGGGCATTGGGCCCCATTAGCCACCCCTTACGGGGTGGCATCAGGTTGCCCGATTATCTCCCCATACAACCCCCGGCTACTCCGTAGGAGTAGAGCACCGGTTGCTTGCCGGCTGGTTGCGTCGTCTCTCGTCCAGCAGCCCCGTAGGGGCTGGGCAAAGTTGTGGCGACCCAGAGCAGCCGAAGGCTGGGGAGGGGTAATCATAATGTTTCCCAAGTAAAACTCCCCCCGTAGGGGGGAGAGTCGTAGGTTTTTAGTGGGCTACTACGAAGTAGTAGCAATTTGGTCGAGGAGGACTCTCGTGGCTCGACTCGCGAAGGACTCCCGCCCGACTGCGTGTGGTTCCTACGGAACCACACGCTCGCGCCCCCCGGTCCCAAGCCGACAACCTTTCGGGGGGTCGCTGCTTCGGCGACTTGGAACTGGCCCCCCTAACGGCAGGGGCCGATTTAAAACTTTTCCCCCCCACCTGATTCCTTCGGAATGAAGAGGGGCGCAGGCGGGGTCGCCGAGGAGTGGGGTATATAAAACCAGATTTGCCGACATCCGGCCACACGCTTCCGAAGGAAGCGACGGGAAGCGACGCTTTTCCGCCATCCCCGAAGGGGATGACCATTTTTCCGATTTCTCAATGTAGTCATCCGAAGGATGACTAAATCGGTGCTACCGACGATAACTGCGCCCTTTCCCTAGTGTGTTGAGGCAGAAGTCATTTTTTCAAACTTCTTTTGAATAGCTAACATTGCCCACCAAGGGAACATATACCCACTAAACGTTCAGGCCATTCTGTAAACGTCTACAATACAAAAGTTTACATCACAAACATTTACAATACAATATCTCACCCATACATTTAAATAGTTCCAAATGCATATAGTGACAGATATGGCCGAACAACACGGACTATTGAAATACAGTAAGATCAATATACTGACTACCACTTCTCCCTCCAATCTTGTAGATAAGATAAGGGAGAGTCCAGAAGACTTCGAACGTTACGAATTCTATTTGAAGGAACTTAACGACGACGCTTCTTTATCCCTCAATGTCATTGAACTTAGCAGAGCTGCCGCAATCCTGATGCAGCTAGAGAAGTACGACGGCTGGGCATATGAGAAGTCGATGGAAGAGCTGGCTCAGTTTGAAAGTACTAACGACAGGATGCGAAAGATGAACGAATATATCTTGAACTGGTTACATCGTTCACGTTCAAAGGATGTGCTTAGTGACACTGTGAGCCAGGCCAAAGAGGTCCTCCTTGAATTACGTGGAGAGGAAGGAGACATTAAGATGGAATGGAAACGTGGTAAGGAAACGATTGATACAGAATTTGAGGAGATAGAATAAAATGACAAATAACACAACAGAAGGAGCAACGAATGAGATGTTAGGTTCTCTTTCGGAGCTTCTCCAGACAGAAACCGGCCTGATGGTCGCCGTCCTGGGCATTTCGGCCCTTGCGGTAGGGTGGCTATACTACCCGCACTTCAGGTTTCAGATTGCAAAATTTCTCGGGAGGCACCAGGATGAGATCGCCTCTCTATATGAGAACAACTTGACTCCCCTGATGAGGAGTAAGTTGGATGAGGCAGCTGAAAAGTATGTCAAGGATGAGATCCTGGGACAGATTATCCTGTCCGCATATGACCACACAGCGGAAGAAGTTCGGAAGGAAGTCAAGAAACACATTCGGGAATTAGCCAAAGAAACCAGGTAAGTAAGTTGTTTAATCTCAGTGAGGTTATTCTAGAGGCGAAAAAGAACGTCGAAGAAGAATCCAACACAGAGCAGCGGTTCAACCACAATTACCAGATTTTCCAGGAATTTATACACGTTGCAGATACTTCAAAGAGCGATGAGGAATTTCATTCCAGAGTTCTGGAGAGTTTCAACCTGTTCTGTGTAGCCTATGTACGTCTTGATAATAGAAAGCCAATGTTCCCAAGCCCCTGGCAGTCGGACGCGGCCGACATCTTCGAAGAGAACGATGTAAATCTTTTCATTGAAGCCAGGAAGATCGGAAAGAGTGCTCTATTGAGTGCGTATATCTTATGGTCGATGTGTAAAGATCCTTCCACGCGTGCGGTAATCTTTGCTCCTACACAAGATCAGCTTTTTATTATGGAGGACATCTGGAAGGCGCTGAAACGTTCCGACTACCTGATGCAGGAATATGTACAACCAAGTGCTCCTATAGGAAAGCGGGGAACGTACGGGAGAGAATACATCAGGTTCGCAAAGAATGAATCGGAGGTTGTAGCGTCTAATTTGGCACAGAGCCAGAAGGCGGACACAAAGCGGGGCAACAAGGGCAGTTTATTCGTAGTGGATGAGATAGAGTTAGTCACTAAAGAAGTTCGAACGACCGTTATTGATGATATGATGGCGGATGCCTACTCGAAGAAGAAGATGATAATGGTCGGAACTCCAAAGACGCTTGCGAATCCTGAATTAGAGTTAGAGTGGAAAGCGTACACGGACGATCCAGCCAACTATGGTACTCACCATATGAATATCTGGGAAGCTATAGACCAGGGATGTATTACAAGTCAGTATGCCAGGAACAGGTTCAAGCGTCTGCACATTCCCTGTCAGTGGGTTTTGAAGAAAGGTATATGTGGTTTGCATAGTTATGGGCCGGATGCGGAGATAGACGGCTGGAAGTGCGATAAGTGCTGTATGTTGAATGAAGATTTCGTGGCAGAGAATATGGGCCAATTTCCCAAATCTGCCGGCAAGTTCTTCCCAACTTTGTTTATTGAGGCCTGTGGGACTGGAGACTGGAGCTTTAAGTTAGAGGCAGAGTCTGGTCGCAAGTATGTGATGGGTATAGACTACGGTCTGTTGATGAATCCGACCCAGATAACCGTTTTCGAGATAAATTCGGATATTGCCAGGTTGGCCTATTGGGAGGAGATACCGCCCACACCTCCTGATTCTGGTAGCAGGGATTACGATCCTATTATTCTGCGCATTAAAGAGGTCTACAAGGCGTTTAACGGGCATATTACGAGCGTGTTCCCAGACGCCACTGCCGTGGGCATACAAATTACCGCCCAGCTATGTAAAGGAAAGGACATTATACCCCGCGCACGCATATACAGCAATGAGACGGCCCAGAAAAAGGAAGTGCTTGGTGTGTGGATGAGCGGACCATACAAGCACGAGTTGATGCAGAACTACCGCCAGCTTATAATGGACGGGAGATTAAAGGTGCCGACCATCGAGCCGTTCTGGACGAAGTTCCGGCTAGAGCACGATGGAGTAATAGTTCAGAAGGTCCAGGGTACTGCGAACTATCTGAAGTTTAAAGAGCCAGTTGGGGGCAAGATCGATCTTCTGGATAGTATGGCGCTCGCAATGATCGCGCTCTCTAAAGAATACACGCGCCCCTATCTGGGCTTCAAGGTATGGGGGATCTAAAGTATGGGAAACCTGGAGAATGACTGCATCACGATATTAAACTGGTGTTTCAGAAACCAGGGAAAGCATCAAAGCTACCGGATATTAGAGAAGGAACTTAATATTCCGATCGGTACCTTGCATCGAATTATAAAGGGCTTCGAATATTTCGGAGATGCACATTGGGCTTTAGAGTTCTATGCGCACAAGTATGGATATACTGTAACATATGTTGGAATTGAGGGACAGATACTATTTGTAGATAAACGAAGGCCGTGGTTGGAAGTACCAGTGTTAACATACATCGAAGAGGCGGAACAATAAACGTTCCAAATATAAATACTGGTAGGCCTTGGCCTTAGTTTTCTTTTGCGGAGATAAAAATGACAGAAGATAGAACAACACCTTTTTTTGGCGGATGGTTCTCTGACAGGAGTAGCGTTTTTACTTCAGATGAGGACTTTGATGTCTACCAGACTAAGACCAAGGACTACCGCAACAAGGAAGAACCAAAATTCTATAATGACCGACTTGTCGAGTATGAAGAAAATGAATGGTATTCTTTCCTTGTTGACTATCTAGTGGGTGAGTTATTCACAGATTATGACTTCGTTGGAGAGGGCGCAGAGCAAGTAAAAGAATTTTTTAGCAACGTGGACCCTCTCGCCTACGATGAGATAGAAATGATGGGCCTTAATGTAGTACGGGAAGGAACGGGAGCTCTGAAAAAGTACTGGGTCGATGGCGAACTTCGACAAATTAAGGCTATGAACGGCCGGCTGATACGCTTACAGGGGCTGGAGAGCCCCACGAAGGCCAGAGGCAACAAATCTCTATCCAAGATAGAGGGATGGGCGCCCAGCTCGACCGATAGCACGGCCGGAATTCCTTCTACGAAGACGATGGGAACTGGCGGATTCATTAATGAGTCCGAAGATATCCGCTGGCTGCAGGTATCTGTGAGATCAGACCCAAGGTTCCTGATTAATATGGCCGAATGGCGGATTTCGGATCCTGACGAATATAGAAATGAGATGATTGCGCTGTGCAGGATAAGGCGAGACGCCAGAACACCGTACGGAATCGGCTTTGGTAAATCCTGCTTTCATATATTGAAAGCGATGAAGATGATTGACCGCGATATTCTGGCCGCTGTCAAACATAATGCGGCAAATCTTAAATTAATCCTGGCGGATTTAAGTGGGCTAGACACAGATGCTGAGAAAGAGGCGGCTCTAGAGAATCTTTCCAAGGTATATGACAAGATAGCCACGGCAACTACGGGTGTGGTTGCTATGGATGACCACCACCAGGTCGGCTATATGGGCACGTTGGGTTCGGGCAGCCGCGATAGCAGACTTCTGGAAGTAATGAAGCACCTGGAACCAGTAATTTCTTCTCTCCTGATGAACTTTTTGTTCTCAATAGGGATTATTGAACAGAGCGGAGCAAACAAATCCATCATATCACGCCAGGAAGTCAGGGCTGAGAGACAAATTTCCCGTTATCAACGTGCAGTTGCTCGGTTCTTTGAGACACAGATATTCCCTGATATAAGTGAATCTCCGTGTCGGCTTGTATTTAGAAAGTTTTACGATCCAGAAATCTGGATTAGTATGTTTGAAAAGAATCTCGTCTCGAGAGAGCGCCTTCTTGAAGAGTTTTCGATTATAGATAGTGGAGAAACTTACCAGGAAGACCTTGGACCGGCGATAACACCGTTCGGAAGGCCTCCGGCGTCCGGCGGAAGCCCTGATTCTAAGGTAGATACAAGCAATGATGACTCTTCAGATCTACGAAGTAGGGAGGAGGAACAATAATGCCAAAGGTAAATGGCAAGCTTTTTCCCTATACCAAGGCCGGAAGGCGTATGGCCAAGAAAGAAGAGAAGAAAAAGCGAGGTAAAAAGAAATGACCAGTACAATAACTGCTGCAACTATGACAGTTACTCTTACTGAATCGATATCCTTGAGCGGCGTTGACCAAGGGGCGACAAATACTTTGTCAATAGGGAGTATAGCGGAGGTTAACAAACGTATTCTGACTGTACCAACATCGGAAGTGGAAGTGATTGCGTTTGGAACGGCCGTATCGTCAGGTACTTTTGTAGAAAGTACTGCGATGTATATACGGTTTACAAACCTGGATGATACAAATCACATCGTACTTATATTCAAGGATGAAGCCAATGCGGAATTTGCGGTCAAACTTGACAAAGGTCAGTCCTTCATATACAATGGGGATTTATCTGGTGGTGTAGTAGACACAATGGATGCTCTAAATGGTCCAGTCACACCTACATTGGCTGATTTAGTAAATGTTACGGCTAAAGCCGATACGGCAAGTTGTGACTTAGAAGTATTTGTAGCATCAACTTAAAGGAGGAAAAATGAGGCTAGCTGTAATATGATTTCAGAAAAGGAATTAAGAGAAATAATGGTAGTCTACGGGCTACCATCAGAAGGAAATAGGGAGGATTTGCTTGACAAAGTAGACCTAATCGCCGAACTAGGCATCCCAGATCCTTCCGAGATAGAAGAACTAGAGGCAATGGATGGCAGCAACGAGGGAGGAAGCGGCTAACATAGTAGCAGTATTGCTGCAATATATGCCCATTAAGGTTGCCCAGCATATTGTCCTGGATGTGGAGAAAGAAGTTGGGAACATTACAAGAAATGAATCTCTTAGAGAGACCGTTACGTTGCTTAAATATTTCTTAAATGCAGACAATATAAAGTGTGGTGAAAAATGTGACTGTAAAGAAAACTGGGAGTGGAACGATGAATAAAGACGAAGATGATGGTCTATTTGAGACCGTAGGAAAAGCAGCCGACAAGATAGGGGAGACCTCTTTCGGCATAAGGGTGGAGGCATAATGGTATCTAACGGCGATAACGGCGAAGACAAATTCGTTAATTTTATGATGGGCATTATTGCTGCTCCCGTAGTATTAGCGTGGGTAGGACTTGCTATATTCTTGGTTATTATGTCATTCAGAGACCCTACGATGGTAGCGGACATAGAATCATATAAATCGGTTCTACTAATAATTGGCTCGCCCGCATTAGTTATTATATATAAGGTACTGGAATTATGGACTGCTCAGCAGAACAGTCAGATAGAACAAACGCGGAAAGGAACATTCCGAAATGGGAATGAAGATGAACCAAAGGAGGAAACAGAATGAGCGAAGAAGGAAAATGCGAAATCTGTGAGCAGCGTGCAGAGCAAATCGAGGGACTTCACGAAGTCACTGAGGCTCTTGTAGGAATGCTTGTAGATATGCAGGAAGAATAGATATGGTAGTAAAGAAGAAAGGCAAAGGATATCAGCTTAGAACCAAGAACGGGAAGCGCTTACTTGGTAAACATAAGTCCAAAGCCGGCGCAGTAAAGCAGGAACAGGCGATACACGCTGCCAAAGCAGCGAGAAGAAAACGAGGTAGAAAATGAAGTATGTGACAGATGCAGAGGTAGCAGAGGAGGCTAAACTTGCCAAAAAAGAAATCAAGACTAAAAAAACTAAGAGACGAAGAAAAAGTTCAAAGTGAACCCACGGTTCCTTCTCCACCACCGGATGAGCGAAGACCAAGACCTCAGACAGGTGTAAAAACATTCACCGCGAACGAAGTTTTGATCTAAGGTGTTCTATATATATATTAATGGTAGGGAATTAAATGCCAATTGAAGTTGAAAATGCCGTTAAAAGACGCTGCAATACAGGTAAGATGCCTGCCTGGATGAGAAAGATGAAGAAATCGAAGAATCTTTCTTGTGAACAACTTGGCGAAACTGTCGCTGGAATGGTTAAAAACAAGCGACAGCGAGCCAGATCAAAGGTCGCCGGAGAAAGGGGCGACGATAGTGTTCTACACTTGTATGGTGGAGACGACTGGGTGTGGATTCTGGCATCAGAACCAGACACTCGTTTAAAGGGACTTTCTGGAGAACGTTACCTGGTTGACCCCACTGCACATATGGCTTCATTACCGGATTGGTTAAAGGTCAAGTCTGGTCACATTGACCACAGCGACTCGCGCTCTAAACAAATCCAGGTAGGAGAAGCCAGATTCGACGTTGATAAAGGACTTTATCTGAAAGTCCGTTCGGACGATGTCGATGTAAGTAAGGGCCTGCGTTCAGGGACAATCCTGCCTTCGATTGAAATCGATGTCAAAGAAAAGGATATACTGGACAATAATATTATTGATTTCTACTCCCCCGTGGGATTAGGGTTAATGGTGGACAACGAACCGTTAGGCAACTCCGTTGGACCGGAGAAGCCCAATGAACGGTTTTCTGTTCCGATTTACGCAGGTGAACTAAATATGGAAATGGAAACAAATACGAACGAAACTGAAGTCGTTGAAGCTCCCACTGAAGAAGTGGCAGTTCCAACGCCCGAAGCTGAACCTGAAGTGGCGGAAGAACCTCCCGAGGAGCCACAGGATGAACTATCTCTTTTGCAGGAAGCAAAAGATGCGCTTGAGCGGAAGCTCGAGGATGTTCTCGCTCAGGTTGACAGCAAAGCCTCCGCTGAGGAGGAACTGAAAAAGATTTATCTTAGTAAGATACCAGAATCAATTCACAATGATGTTGATGCGCTGGATCTACCGACGCTTAAAGCGTTTGCTAAGTTATCCGATCACTTCTCTTCGCAGTTGGAGGGTTCCACTCGTCT